>ERZ1034992.1105-NODE-1105-length-12886-cov-58.651313_pt1 | contig 12886 bp, 24 predicted proteins | sample MGYA00520695_ERZ1034992 | MGnify/ENA primary metagenome ERZ1034992 (study PRJEB33766, sample SAMN09781778) | gut metagenome | biome: gut microbiome | host: Homo sapiens | place: Madagascar | study: EMG produced TPA metagenomics assembly of the PRJNA485056 data...
CTCTTTCTCCTTCTCTTTCTCGCTTTCGTCTTCCTCTTGCTTGCAGTTTGCTTCTTGTTTGCTTCCGCTTTGCTTACCGTTTGCTTTCAATTTGCTTCCACCAATTTTCCCGCTTTCGGCTTTTTCTCTGGCCTTATCCAAAACAGGGCGAAGCAACTCAAAAGCAATTGCAACGGCATCTGAAACGGAATCCAAATTCGGCTCTTCCTGAAAAAGCGCATAAGCGCATATAATATCGTAAGCATCGGCACGATCAGCCTTTTTCTTGATACGGCTGATAGCCTTATAAAAGCTTTCGTAAAATGTAAATTGGGTCCTCACGGTCACACTTCCTTTATCTGAATTCCGTACCGCTCCAACATCAGCTTCCGCTTGATCACGAACTTGGCATATCCGGCACTTGCCGGGTCTCTGTATCCTTTCACGTCCTCCACAACGATCTCGCCGTCTTGGTTGTATACAAAGTCCGCTATGTAGCTGCACTCGCATTCCAGCACCTTCCCGGGCTTCCTACGCCCTTTGTTTGGGCCGCTTTTATAAACCTCAAAACTGGCTTCCCTCTGGGTGGGGATCAGGACGTATTTCACATGGGTTTGCAACCCAGAAATCCGTCCGGCCCGCTCCAATAGCAGCAGCTCTTGATACCTCCGGGCCTCTTTCTTGCTGTCAAACTCCTTGCCGCCTACACTGGTTTTTTTGTTGCCGTATTTACGCCGAACCATTTTTAACACCTCTTGTAATACTCCGTGGGGGTATTAATCCCCACGGATAATTGGTACTGTACTGTCAATGTTTTCCGGAAAAGATTGCTTTTTCCGGCCTAGAATGGTAATTGCGCGTCGTCGTCTTCCAGCTCCGCGAAGTTCGCCACAGGGGCGGGAGCCTGATACGCCGGTGCACTGTATCCGTTGCCAGCCCCAGAGCTGGCCTGAGTGCCGCTTTCCTTGCTTCCGCAGAAATAGACGCTGTTTACCAGAATCTCCGCCGTGCGGCGCTTCTGGCCGTTCTTGTCCGTCCAGTCGCGCAGCTGCAATCTGCCGGTTGCTATGGCCATCTGGCCTTTGTGGAAGTACTTCTGCACCATTTCGGCGGTGCCGCCCCATGCGACGCATTCGATAAAGTCAACTTCCTTTTCGCCTGTCTGCTGATTCTTGAAATCCCGGTCACAGGCCAGTGTGAAGCTGGTTACAGCTTTGCCGGAGGCGGTTCTTCGCAACTCCGGGTCTCTGACCAGCCGCCCGGCTACGGAGATACAGTTAAGCATTGTCCGCTACCTCCTGGGGGATGACTTCGCCGGTGGCAGGGTCTGAGACAATATCTGTGTCAATAATCCCGGTCAAGCCGTTTTCTGCATTCGCATCATCGGCAATCACATCTGCAAGCTGCTTGCCCTCGTCACGGGTTTGGTAGTCAATGGACATAACACCCCACTTGCCGATAAGCTGCCGGTAAACGGTTTTTCTTGCCATGGCATCCCAATCGTCACGCCAGCCCTTGCCTTGATACTCGCCCTTGCGGAACTTCCGCTCGTGGGCTTCAATGGCAGACTTGCTCATGTAGATGGTCTTTTCTGCTCCGTTTACAAGGCGGTAGTAGCCGACATAGCCGATAACAGGCAATTTCTCCCGCTCTGCTTCATCCTCGATGAAGTCAACCACAACTTCCTCTGTCAGGCGATTGTAGCTTTTCAGTTCGCCTTCCCGGATGTCAACCACATTGATGGTCTTGTATGCACCTGTGCGAAGGGCCAGCTGGTGCATACCCTTCCAGCCCAAAATGAAGGTTGCCTCCATCTTCTTCGTGCCTGTGTCCTTTTTGTAGTTCTTGAATGGCACGATATAGGCATAGCCCAAGTTCTGGTCAATAGGCAGATCGAAAGTGGCAGCCTTCAACGCAGACTGAATAACGGTCATAGGGCTTTCCATAAAAGCCTGTTGCATATTCTTGTCAGCGTTCACCATCGAAACGATGGAGGAAACGAACTGGGGAGAACGCTTTCCCAGAAGCTCGTCAAAGCGTTTCCGCATACCGTCCCGGTCAAGGAAAGTGTTGAGCATTGCCCCGATGGACTGCTGAGCGGCGGTAGCGGGGGTCTGCTTTTTTACCTGGTTTTGAATCATATTTGCCATAATTATCACTCCTGAATCTTGTAGCCGTTTTTGGCTCTTTTGTTCATGTTTTGTTCTTCCATTGTTGCCCATCTACAATTTTCTGGGCAGTAGTTTCCATTTACATCGATCCTGTCTATCGACAGAGTGTCTTTGTATCCATTAGAAATTGCCCAATCATAAAAACTCTCAAAACTGCACAGCCATTCTTCGCAAACCCTTATTCCTCGACCACCGTAGTGGCGAAATGCGTGGTATGATTTGCGGTAACATCTATTTTTCATGGACTGCCAGATTCTGTACAGTCTTGACCTCCTCATGCCGTGAGTACGGTTTGCATTTCCTGTGCGTTCTTTTTGAAAACATCCGCAGCTTTTCGTATGACCTGTTTTCAGATTGCAAGCATCTGCAATAATTTCAGAACCGCAGTCGCATCTGCAAAGCCACATTGTATGTTTGTTCACTGTGCCAGACCGTTCGATAACAACAAGTCTCCCGAATCTTCTTCCTGCCAAATCCGCAAGCGGAGGCATCAAAATTCCTCCTTTTTGAACCGGAAAGTTCTGCTTTCCGAAGATTTGAAATAGTTCTGCGGGATTTCTCCGTGGTCTTTCTCCCACTTTTTTCTATCGAACGTGGAGCGCTTCTGTGTCTTCCATGTGACGCTGTAACTCCCGTATCCGCCCCGCTCGGCGGTTCCCATGGTCTCCATGATACGCGCCTGAGCGGTTGCTTTCTTTTCTTCCAGCGCCTTGATCTGCTGGGTGCATTCGTCCATGATCGCCAAATCAACGGCGCAGCCGGTCAAATCCACTTCGGTGTCCGGATCGCTGGCCAGGAACTCTGCGTTCAGGGCGTCAATGGTGGAATCCATGCCGTCAATGGCCGGGGGCGTTTCGCTCTGTACGTTCTCCCAGAAGCTTTCCTCCGCCTCTTTCAGGGCTTCCAGCTCTGCCTCGTCCCGCTCGATGACGAACACCTTGAAGTCAATGCCCAGAACCAGAACCGCCAGATACCAGCGATCAAGGCCGGACACAAGAAGGTAATGGCAGCATTGCGCGTAGTAAGTAGCGGGGAACTCACCGTTCTTGAATTTGCTCAAGTGGAGCGCATTCGTGGTCTTGATTTCTAATCCCGCCCGTTCACCGATGACCAGCCGGTCGTAGTTGGCGTGGGCGTAGGGCATATCGTCCCGGAATACGGTGTAGTTCTCCCGGCGTACCTTTTTCCCGGTAGCTTCTGTGAACCGCTTTGCTACGTATTCCTCCAAGTCCGTGCCGAGACGTACCGCCTCTTTCTGGGAAATATCCTCCGGGATGACCTTCCCGGTTTTCTCCGCCCACAGGGCATACGGTGACTTGTAGGGGTTCAGCCCAAGAATGGCGGCGGCATCCGAACCACCAATGGTGGTAGAGCGTAGCGCTGTCCATTCCCCTTTGCTCATCGTCGCGGTTGGAATTTTCCGTATCATTCTTCATCCTCCTGCAACGGCTCAAACCGTTTTATAGCGATACCGCCTTTGTACGGATACGCGCGATAGCTGACTTTAGGAGGAATGAACCCGGTCAATCCCGTCGCGCTGACAACAGCGGTACCGCGCACGCGTGAGATTTTAGCGGTGTTCCCTAACTTCTGCGGTATAAAAACAATGTAATGCGCGCTAATCTTCACTGCGCACCGAACTGCGTCGCCCCAAAAAGGCGTTGCCAGCGAATTGAAATATGCGGTCATGCCACTGCTTCTGGTGATAAACGTTACAACAGGAAACGGGTATCGCATGTGTCTCGAGACGTAGACACGCTCAAAGTCTTCGGATTCGTCGATGACAATATCATCAATCATTCCTCCACCTCCGCTTCCTCGTTGAACTCCGTCATGGAATCGATGCAATCCAGACAGTAGAACTCATCATGCGCCTGGATATATACCAGTTTGCTGTCTGTGATGGGATATCCGCACCTGGCACACTTCGGGAGTACCGATTCCCGAAAGTCGGCATCCGCCGCCAACTGTTCAGCCTGCCGCCACGGCTCCATGCTATCAAAAACGTCCATTGACTTTCCTTTCTCCATTTGATATACTGTAAATGGTAGAGATTTTTTATATCGCTTGCCGTCCCCGGTGCTGTAACATCGGGGGCGGCTTTTTATCGCCCTCTGATGCACCGTCCGATACCGGCACCCATCAGGATAGCGCACACCCACATTGCGGGAACTGCCGCCTTATCTGCCAGCAAATCGGCTTGCTGCCACCAGAAAAGCACCAGATTCAGCCCCGCATAGGGGAGCACACGGAAAACGCATTCCTTGATATTGAATGGCTTCCGGTTCTCCGGCACCGGCTCCCACCGGGCATCCATGGGCTTATTCCTGCTTGCCATACCCTCACCCCCTGACCTTGTGGTTTTTGTGGACTACATCGAACAGCTCCACGTTCTCATCGTCAAACGCCTTGCGTTCCTCCGTTTCCATGCCCAAGGATTCCCGCAACTTGACGTTTTCCTCCCGCAAGCGGCGGAATATCTCCGCCATGGTGCGAAGCTGGGTCGTTTCGTTGGGTGTCATTTGGATTTCTCCTCGTAAGGCTTCAAATCCCGGGCATCCACAAATTGAAATCGATCCCCGAGCCGATAGAGATTACCCATGGTGCTTATTGCTTCCAGCGTAACGATATCCCCTATTGCAAAGCTATGATGCGGGAGATAGCGTTTCTGTACAACCACAAACTTGTCTCCAACCTTGGGCTTGCCCTGTTCACGCTTGCTCTCCTTTGGCTTGTCCTCCTTGCGCTTCTTCTCAAACAGCCGTTCAACGGCGACCCTCGCGCCCTCCGCTCTGCTGTAGGTATCCTTCGGATTGCACCGGGCTTCTGCGGTCTTTACGTCCCGTCCGCTACGTTTCAGCGTGGCCGTGGTAATCATCCCGTCAAAGCGGAGTTCCACGGTGCAGGGTTCCCGCTCAGGCTCCACAAGGCCAGCGATCATGTATTCGTACCAGCACCAATGCCCAAGAAAATCGTTGCGATCCTCCTCCATGTAATAGTAAACTCCTTTAGCGTTGGTTCCGGATTTTATGATCGTCATGGCCTTTCCCAGATACTTGTCCATATAAGGGTTCCAGCACTGCTGCGGCCTCTTGCTCACAATCCGCACCTTATCCCCAACTTTGTATTTCGCCATAAATAACTCCTTTCAATTTCGGCATTCTGCCGTAGATTTCAAATCACTGCAATTCCCTTGCAAACGCCCGAATTTCTTTCTCCGAATACCCCAGTAGCCGGAGGATTACGCCCGGGTCGGGTTTCAGTGCCGCCACAAACCGGGACAGTGTTTTCAGCTGCATCTTTCCGGGGTCTTGCTTGTACACCCCGATAGTCACGTCTGCCGTGCCGACCGCCCGGGCAAGTGCGGCGTTGTTATTGCTCTGAACCCCCGCGTCGGGGCATCTGCGGTCAATCTCGCGCCAGAAATCCCGCTGGGCGTACAGGTCGGCATACTGCCGGATTCTTGGCATTTTATGTCACCTCCAAATAAGATAGATTGGTTGCGTCACACAGATTCGCGCACAAACGTTTCGATTGAAATATTTCCGTGTCCGTGATACTATTTGGGTGGCGCCGCCATGGTACGGCGGCGACCTTGCGGGGAAAGGCGGTGGTTCTCTTGAGCCAGTTTTTGCTGCTTCCCGCGGTTCCCACGCCCCCTACCAGTTGGGCGTTCCGTGTCGGCGTGCGTGCGAACCGCTAAACGACACGGGGAGGAAGTAGAAGGTTGTGCCTGACCCCCGGGGGTGATGGGGTACCATGCCCGGAGCCTTCGGACTTCCGAAGCGGAACGGTGTTCGCGGTATCCGCTCGGGAGGTACCCCGGGCGGATATCTTTGTTTGTGCGCGAATCTGTGTGACGCTAGGGTGGTAGGCGCTTTGGCTACTGTGATCTCAATAATGCGCTAGCCAGGTTCGCCAGAATTGACAGCACCTGAACGATGGTTACCACCCACCACACATAATCCGGCGGGCCTCCCTGCCACCGAGGGCGGTTTCTTTTTTGGCCCATTCCATCACCCCCCTTATTTTCACTTTGAAAGGAAAATTGCTATGAAGAAAAGAATTAAGTGGTCTATGTTTTATATGGCAATTTCAATAGGCGTCTCTGTCTGTATCGGGCTTCTATTTTGCGCGATACCGGTAAAAGGCGGAAAACCGTTTCTGGAAAAATGGCTTTTTTTATCAGAGGCAATGTTTGTTATGTTCGGGGGTGGCAGCTTTGTGGCTGCACTCCTGCTGCTTGTAACGCGCTTGCCAGATGACCTTGTGTTTGGATTCGGGAATGGCCTGTATTATGGATCGGCGTTAGGCGGAGCCGCCATTTATGAGTTGACTGACGGGGCGGCGTCTGAGGCCATTTGCTACACTTTTTCGTTCGTGGTCACCGCGCTCATTTGTTACATCGTCTGGCTAAAGAAATTTAAATGGAGATATGAGGAAAAGTAGATCACCCTCTTCTTAGCCTGTCCCATTTTTGGGACGATTAGTGTAAAAAAATAAGTGCCTTTTCTGCCGGGTCGGTGATGCCCAGCTTCTCACATATAGCCTCTATCTCGATAGTGTTAAACGGGATCTTCCCGTTCACCTTGGAATTCAATGTGTTTTTGGACATACCGATTTCCAGAGCCAGAGACCGCTGAGTAAATCCCGCTTCTACAATCTTCCCTTTTAACTTGTTCGTCGACATGCTTTGCCCTCCTTCCGTCTCATTTTTGGGACGCCTTTATACTATCACGCTTCTTTTCATTTGTCAACCCAAAATTGGGACAATTTTAAAAAATTTTTTGTTCCGGTATTGCAATTTTGGGATAACCGTGTTATTCTATACGCAGAAGGGAGGTGCCATTATGAGCGATATTTCAAAGAGAATCCTAGAAACGATAACTTGCAAGGATATTTCCTATGGTGATTTATCGGATAAAACAGGTATTCCAAAGTCTGCTTTACAGCGGTATGCTACCGGGCAGACGGAGAAGATTCCAATTGATCGACTCGAAAAAATTGCAAGCGCAATCGGCGTAACGACATCATTCCTTATGGGTTGGGACAGCGCCGACAAAAAAGAACAGCCCCCCAGAGGGGAGCTGTCCGAAGATAGGAAAGCTATGCATGATCTAGTCGATTCGATTTCTGACGATCAGGTGCGGCGGCTTCTTCAGATAGCACACGCCGCATTTGAGAAATGAACCATTCAAATTGCGCGTCGTTCATTTCCGATATAAGCCGTTTCAGTTCTTCTCTTTCCTTCATGTTTGTGCCCTCCATTGTGTATTTATAAACGTTTGTTTGATTACGTAGCGTATAATAGCACGTCATGTGTCCAATAAAACGGACTAATTAGAAAAATGCACAAAAATTTTTCTTTTCGTTGAAATTATATGTCGAACGTGTTATTATCTTGAATGAAGATGACGATTAAACTTTGATTCAAGAAAATTTTTAAAAGTGGTTGACAAATCGTCCAACGGTGCGTATAATAACGGTGCGTCGAGGTTACCTCGTTACGCTGTTTATCAAACCTCTGGGCGAGGGCTTCCACCTTTCGGGAGACCCCAAACCCAGGGGTTTTATTTTTGGGAGGGATAGTCTTGAATAAAAAAGAAATACGAAAGACTGCTATTCTGGTAGACGGTGGATACTACAGGAAACGTGCCGTTGCGCTCTGGGGAAAGAAAAGCGCGCAAGATCGTGCAGATGAATTGTTTCGCTACTGTATGCTGCACATAACAGAACCAGACGAGCCAAGAGACTTGTACAGAATTTTCTATTACGACTGCCCAGGGATGACAAGGCAGCTTGTGCACCCCTTGACCGGAACGGTGACAGACTTTTCCGTCGGAACTGGGACGCAGTGGACGAAAGATTTTTTTGACTGCCTGGCATCGAAAAGGAAAGTGGCAATTCGCCGCGGAGAACTTGCCGAAAATCAGGCGGAGTACATTTTGAAAGCGCATGCTCTGAGTGATCTGCTAAGCGGGAAGAAAACTGTCTCAGATCTAACGGAGCGGGATTTTCGTTTGGACGTAAAGCAAAAGGGTGTCGATATGCGCATCGGCCTTGACGCAACGTCAATCGCGATGGGGAAGTACGCTAGTCAGATTGTTCTCATTGCCGGAGACAGCGACTTCCTGCCGGTCGCAAAGATTGCGCGCAGAAACGGTATTGATTTTATTTTAGACCCCATGAAGCAAATCCCAAAAGCAAATCTGCAAGAGCATGTGGATGGGTTGGAGACTTTCACGGATAAGATTTAAACTTCGCCCCGCCACCCGTGCCACAAGGTGACGGGGCTTTGCCGCCGGTAACGCCGTGTGTCCCTTGCCGGTTGCAATATCACCATAGCATTTTCAGCATGGAAAAGTAAACCACACATTTGATTCAACCAGAATCAAATATGCATAATCCGGAATCAAATTTGAATTTAATAGGAGGGCGAATTATGGATTCAAATACAGGCCAAACATGCATCGAGGAAATGCAGCCGAATTTCGATGCCCTCCCGGGAAGGCTGAAAGACGAGAAATTCCGGAACCATCTGACGAATCAGCAGCTTTCCGACGTGTCCGGCGTTCCCATCGCCACAACAAGCCGGATTCTTTCCGGTGCCGTATCGAACCCTGGCTTTTTCCATATCGCCGCGCTGTGCGCCGCTATGGACGTGTCAATGGATTCCGTTGCAGGTGTTCACCAAAGCGGAGATCAGGCGGAAATAGACCAGCTCCGGCAGGAGATAGCATACAAGGACGAGATAATTGCCGAGAAGGACGCGGCGATAGACCGCCTACTGGACAGGAGCCGCATTATGGAGGCCGGTGTCGCGGCCAGAGATGACCGCATCAGCAAGCAAAATGCAGAAATAAAGAATGTCCGCAGCTCATACAAAATCCTTGTGTACGGGCTGTGCGGCGTTTGCATTACGCTGACATTTGTGTGGGCAATCTATGTGATTCTGGATAGCCGGGTGCCAGACCGTGGGCTGATACGTTCTGACGATGTTTCTCCGGTCGTGTGGGCAGGTACGGCGGCTGTTATTGTACTGCTGTTCGGGCTTCTGCACTTCACTGTAAGCAAAATATCAAAAAAGAGGGATACGCTATGGGAAGAAAGAAAAAAGAGCCGGGGGTAAAACTCCCGGCTATTAAACAACTCCCGTCAGGGTCGTGGCGAACAAGAATCTATATTGACGGCCGCACAGTATCCATAACGAAGGACACCTACGACGAATGCGCGGCGGAATACCTCGCCATGAAGCACGGGGTCATTGAAGCGAAAGCCGTCCCCATGAAGCACGGGGTGCCGCTGGGGGACGCTCTCGACAAATACATTTCGACCCGGAAGGGGTTCAAGTCACCGTCAACGATTTATGCGTATGAATCCTACCGCAAGCAGCGCTTCCAAAGCATGATGGCGGCTGACGTGTACACCACCACGGACGAACAGTGGCAAGCCGCCATCCGCAGGGAAGCAAAATCACTGTCCCCGAAATATATCAAAAACGTGTGGATGCTGATCTCCGCCGCGATATTTGAGGAAACCGGACGCAGGCCGCGGGTGACCCTGCCGGAAAAAGAGCACAACGAAAAGCCATACCTTGATCCGGATCAGATACCGGTGTTCCTGCAAGCCATAAAAGGGGAATCGATAGAAATTGCCGCCCTGCTGGAATTATCCAGCTTGCGCAGGTCTGAGATGCTGGCGCTGACGTGGGACAAGGTCGATTTCAAGAACGAAATAATATATGTCCACGGGGCAAGAGTTGCCGGGGGCGGCGGCAAGCTGGTTCACAAGAAGCAGAATAAAAACGATTCCTCCCGGCGCACGGTGCCGATTATTGAGCCGCTGATGGAAGCACTAAAGGCAGTTGATAACAAGGAAGGCTATGTCGTCAACCTGACCGGCGGGTGGATATGCACAAGGATAAACGAGATTTGTTCCGCCAACGGCCTGCCGAAAGTCGGGAATCACGGATTGCGACACAGCTTCGCGTCTCTGGCTTATCACCTCCAGATGCCGAAAAAGATAGCAATGAAAATTGGCGGGTGGGCAGATGACGAGACGATGCACAAAATATATACACATCTGGCGCAGAAAGACATTGCAAAACGGGCGCAGGATTTTCGGAACTTCTTTGTGTCAAATGCAGATAAAAAAGCGCAAATTTGACACGCCATTTGACACGGATTTTGAAAAGTCGTTGTATACCAACGCTTTTTGGAGTTTTAATCATGGGTTCGATTCCCGTACGGGTCACCATGCCAAAAACAGCTCCGGAAACATATTCCGGGGCTGTTTTCTTGCTTTATTACATTTTTACGGTGAAACACAAATATTTATGCCTAGAAAATATTCGAACGTCCGAGTTATTTCTTGCCGCTTCCAAGCGTTTATTTGTGCCAAATTTGACACGCAATTTGACACGAAATCTGCTACGCTTACCGCTTATACATCCCCTGCACCACTCCGACGTTCTCCGCCCGTTCAATATCCCGCTTGTGCAGGTACTCATAGACGGCCATCATGGCCGCAGGCGGTTCGCCCTTCTTCTTGCGGTATTCCTCGATGTGGGAAACAACGGCCTTGTGCAGGGCGTTCATGTGGTTCATTTCCTCCCCGCTCAGCCTGTAAAACAGGTCTGCCAGCTCCGGGTCGTCGTGCTTGTATTCCACGGCCAGCTCCGCGTAGGTGTGCGCGTCTTCCAGCTCGTCCTCAATATGCTCCATCAGCAGTTTGATTTCTTTCATCTGATGCCCTCCTGAATGTACGCATACAGCGTATCAATATCTTGCTTTCCCAGCTTGAGCGTAAGCCCGATTCCGGGGATTTTCACGGGCAGCGCCTCTGCCCCCATGTATGGCTTTGCGGCGTTGTACAGGGCGTCAACGTCCACCGTGCCATGCTCCATATCGTAAACGCCCAGCGCCTTTACCATGGGATGATCTGCGTACTGGGCGAGGATCTTCGGGAGATTTGCAGTGAGCAGTCCCCCAGCCCCGGCGACCAGAACTCTGTCCCATCCGGAAAGACTTGGAGCAATGCTTCTGTCAATGAATCTTGCAAGCCCTGCCTGCACGTTTTCCATAGGAATCATAAATTACCTCCTTGAAAGTATGGGGCGGCGGCTGCCGCCCCAATTGTCGGGAATCAACCGTTGCAGCACCCGCCGCACTTGGGCAGGGGGTTGTACAGCGTCTGTGCCGTGGTTCCGGTTCCGGTGGTCACGTCGGCAACCTGCTTCGGGTAGAAGGTCGCGTTGGCGTAGGTCACGATGGAATTGTCAGCGCAGCAACGCCGCTCTGCCTCGATCTTGATGTCCTTGGACAGTTCAGCCCGAACGCATTCCACATCCTGACGAACCAGCGCGAAGCTGTCCTCAGTTCGCTGATTGTGTACAGCCTGATCGCACAGGGTCTTGCGAATGTCCTTCAACTGCCCGTCAATATAGGCGTACATCTCAAGGGATTTCTGGTCGTTGTAGGTATTTGCCTTCAACAGGGCAATTTCGGAATCCTTCGCGGCGAGTTGCTGCTCACGATCCAGTTCATACCGACTCACGGGCATGTTCTCGCTGCACCCGCCCCAGCCGCAGCCAACCCCATAGGGCATGGCGGGCATAACAGGAGCAGTGGGAACGGCATTGCGGTTGCCAAGAGCCAGAGCACCCAGACCGCCCATAGCGTTCAGAACGCCCAGAGACAGACCGGCAATACCAGTACCCAGACCAGCACCGGCTACGCCTTTGCTTGCATAATCCTTTTCTACTTCCATAGTTTAGAAGTCCTCCTTCAAAATATTAGGAGGTGGCCACCTTCTACCTATAGAATAACAAAAATCCCGACGGTAGAATCATCATCTACTCGTCGGGATTTCGTCAATAAATCGTCAATAAATCGTCACGCAGAATCAGAATTTCAGATTTTCAGGGAGCTTGTCGCTGTACTTTCTGCACAATTCGTATTCTTTCCGCAACTTTTTAATTGTTCTTGTGATAGTGGCTTGGGACACACAAAACTTGTGGCACTGTTTTGTCTGACTCCATCCGGCGGCTCGGGTGCGGATGATCTTTTCCTCCAACGGCGAAAGAATCGCCAGAGAGCAGAACTCATCCAGAATTACCCGATTCCACGGGACTTTATCCACTTATCACATCAGTCCTCCTTGGGGGAGCTGTAGGTTCTTGCCTGTTTGCTATCGGAGATACCGGCGGTGGTAGGATCATTGACCACGCCCAGGATCACCAACAGGGCAAACACAGCGTTCACCACGGCCAGCAGCTTATCGCCGATTTCGCCCAAGTCCAGCGTAAAGCCGAACAGGGCGGCTACCGTCTGCACCAGCAGAAGCAGCGCGGGAATCGCGGCCAGCCAGAAGTTCTTATTCTTGATACGTACAATCCAGTTAATCATTTTGTTTTCCTCCTTTAATTATGCAGCGGAAGTTTCCGCACTTCCTCCATTACACGTTTCGCAGAGCCGTTGCCTCCGGCTTCTGCATATGGCGCATAAAGATAATCGTTCAGGTTCTCGTACTCATCACTGGTGATATACCCGCGCTCCACGTACTTCATTCCGAGAAATACGATCCTATCATGCGCGATTCCCACCAGCAGGCGGGTGTTTGCGCTTTTCTTTGTCCGGCGGGCATCCAGATAGCTCCAGAAGCCCGCCGACCCAATCAGCGTGATTAGAATCGTAACGGCAGTTTTTACCAATTCGTGCATCTCGTTCCTTCTTTCT
>ERZ1034992.1106-NODE-1106-length-12869-cov-38.527314_pt1 | contig 12869 bp, 10 predicted proteins | sample MGYA00520695_ERZ1034992 | MGnify/ENA primary metagenome ERZ1034992 (study PRJEB33766, sample SAMN09781778) | gut metagenome | biome: gut microbiome | host: Homo sapiens | place: Madagascar | study: EMG produced TPA metagenomics assembly of the PRJNA485056 data...
ATTTATTTTCTCGGGGTACTTCCATGATTGTTGATTTAAAAATAAATGTTGGGGCATTTAAAGAGATTTATGATTGTAAATCTAATAATGAAAATTTTATAATTTTGGAACAAAATTCAAACAAAACAGCATTTAATGAAAGGCAATGGTTTATGAATAATAATATCTTTAATTATTTGCCATTTAAATCAGGTTATGTTGGTTGTAATATTGTAGTTGAAGATATTAAATCGACTGCTAAAATTAGGTTGATGCCTAGATTGTATTTTAAGAAAAATAAAGAACTTCAAGATTATTTAAAAGAAAATGAGGGCAAAAAAGTTGAAGTAAAAATCAAAACAGACAATTTTAACTTTGATAATTTTCATCCAATTTGGGAAAAAGAAAAAGATGATTCAACAGATTATAAAAAAGATCCAAATTATAAGATCGTTCCTGTGGGTGCTAATTGGACTGAAAATAGGCATGTTTTAGGGTTTTATAATGTAATTACTGGGGAATATAATGAAACACCATCTTATTCTTTAATTAAACTTGCTAAAAATGATATTAATTCACCATATTTTTTAATTTTAGATGAAATGAATTTATCTCATGTTGAAAGGTATTTTGCTGACTTTTTATCAGCTATTGAAAGTGGACAACCAATTCCATTGTATTCTAATGATGATGAAAATTATGAATTGGATATTCCCGATAATTTACTGATCATAGGTACTGTTAATGTTGATGAAACAACTTATATGTTTTCACCTAAGGTTTTAGATAGGGCAAACACTATTGAATTCCCAACAATGTCTGCTAAAGAATATATGAACTCTGATTTCAACGAATTTGACTTTAAAAACATAACCTATCTAATGAATCCACTTGAAGATTTGGATGTGAGAAATATGAATGTTCATGATTTAAAAGATATTTTCATGTTTATTAATTGTTCTAGGGGGAATTTGTGGGATGTTTTATCTATTGAGTTAGATTTATTCCAAAGCATTCTTAAAAAAATAAATTTTGACTTTGGTTTTAGGGTTATTAATGAAATTCTCCGGTTCATGTTTGTTTCATGGAGATATGAAGGATCTCCAAAAAATTGGGAAAATTGGGAGAGATATTTTGATGCTCAAGTCAAACAAAAAGTTCTTCCAAAACTGCATGGTTCACAAAAAGCTATTGGTCAAACTATCAATGAATTATTTAATGCATGCTTGATTGAGAGAAAGAATAATGCCGATGCAAGACTTGTTGATTTAACTAAAAAAGATTGCAGGTATTATACTTCTGCAGTTAAACTTCAAAATATGGCTAAAATATTATCTAATCAAAGATATGTATCTTTCATTAATTAAATTTAGATTCAAATGATCGAGCAAAAAGTTATTATTGAATTGAGAAATAATCTGGGGGGAGTAGGTACTCTTTATATTAGTGCACTAAATCCTCAGATGACTAATCATTCTAAACATATTATAAATGATTATTTAACATTAGAAAATATTGATTTAGTTGAAACTCCGGATAATTTAACTCCTATTCAATATTGTGTTGATGCATCAACTCATTTTGCAAATTTGATGCTTTTAGAAGAAACTGATTATCAAATTTTATTTGAATCAAAAGATGTAAATTCATCTTATGATATTTTATATTCATTAGTTAAAATGAATAATGATTTTTTTAATGAATTTAGGTTTTCTTTAACTGAATTTGAAAAATATAAAGTTGTTGGAACTCTAAATTTTAGAAGTTATGTTGGTAAATCATTTTTGGATGTTAAAAAGAATGGTTATTTGTCTAATAAGGTTCCAATTGAAGTTAGATCTAAAAAAATAGATTATTTTAATCAATATTCTGCCATGATAGCGGAATTATCTCAATATGCATTAGGTTTGATTTTTGAAAGTGATTCTCCTCTTTATCAGGAATTCGAAATTGATTATAAAAATAAAACAACATATTATGAAGATTTCATGTTTTTGGAATATTTGTTCAGGCCTGAGAACTTGCCGTCTATTTTTGAATACCTGTCTAAGAATTTATATTCTAGGTTGGAAGAATGTGACGATGTGGTTCCAACTTCTTTTGCATCAAATATTGGTGATAAAGAGTTAATTAATATTTTAAACAATCCTGATAAGTTGCAAAAAACAGATTCTGATATGAAATTGGCCGATTATCTTGGAGGGTTTTTACCAATTGAAGTTGAGGAAATGGACTATAATGATTCAATTGATGTTGCTGAAAATAGATTTTTTAAATATTTTTTAGAATTGGTAAGAGATTTGATTGAAAAGTTGTTAGACAATTCAAAAGAGGGTTATATTAAGGATAAATTAACTTTTTTCAATGAAGAAATTGTATATTATCTTTCCAATAAATTATTTGCAGATATTGGTACTTTAGATTACATTCCATTTAATTCACAAGTTTTACAAAAGAGGGAAGGTTATAGGGATATTTTCCAATTCTTTTTAATGTTTGAATTTTCTTTTAAATTAAGTTGGGATGAACTTAACAATCAATTCAAAGGTTTTGAAAAGAAATTAAGCGAATTATATGAATATTGGTGTTATTTCAAAATTTTAAAAGTTTTAAACGAAATGAGTGTTTCTAAAGTGGATTTTGAAGATGTTTTTGAGATTAATAAGGATAACTGGTCAATGGATATTAAAAGAGGACATAAATCAATTAAAAAATTTAAATTAAATTTATTTGATCAGGATATTTTCATTGAATTATTTTATAATAAAACATTTTCAAATAATACAAAATATAGGTCATATTCTTTAGCTTTTAGGCCAGATTACTCATTACTTATTTATTTAAATGGAGAAAGATATTTTATTCATTTTGATGCAAAATATCGCTCTGAATTGGATGTTATTAATTTTTATAACAAAATTCAAGATAAAACATTCTCTGAAGTTGAAAATGAAGTTAATAATAGGGATTCTAAGGAAAATAAAGATAGAATTTTTAAAAATGGGGATATTTATAAGATGCATACTTACAAGGATTCCATTTTAAAAACTGAAGGATCATACGTTTTATACCCAGGTAATGTACATAAATTGTTTAGAGAAGATAATGATCTAATTATTCCTTCTGTTGGCGCTTTTCCCTTAGCTCCTGGAAATGGTGGCGAGGAGGAGTATAATCTATCTATTTTTATTAAAAATGTAATAAGAAGTTTAATTGTTAATTAATTAATTTATAAACTGAATTAAGAATATTTAAATACAAAGCAGCCAATATATTCAATTAATATTTTAATTCAGGTGTAAAAAACATGAAACAAATAAAAGTAGTGGCAGCTATTATTAAAAATGAAGATAAAATTTTAGCTACTAAAAGAGGATATGGCGAGTTTATAAACATGTGGGAGTTTCCAGGAGGAAAAATCGAACCTGGCGAAACCAAAAAGCAGGCTCTAGTTCGTGAAATTAAAGAAGAATTAAACATTGAAATTAATGTTGATAAATTTGCCTTAGATATTGAGTATCAGTATCCTAACTTTTATTTATTCATGTCCTGTTTTATGTGTTCAATTAAGGAAGGTTCAATCGAACTTTTAGAACACAATGACGGTAAATGGATTACAAAAGAAGAATTAAACACTTTAAATTGGCTGCCGGCGGATATTGACGCAGTCAATTATCTAAAAGAAAACATGTGATTTTTATGGATAATCAGAATGATATTTTAGAGGGAGCTAAAACCGCTTTTATTAATGAAACTTATAATCCTGCAAATGATTTTAAACCTAAATTCCTTTCAAACAATTTTAATCATAAGGTTTTAAATTCTATTAAGGAGGAACTGCAGAATTGTGACGAATTTTTCATCAGCTCTGCTTTTATTACTTTAGGCGGATTAACTCCTCTTTTGCAGGATTTTTTGGAACTTGAACAAAGGGGAATTAAAGGTAAGATTCTTACAACTGATTATCTTAATTTTACAGATCCTAAAGCTTTAAAAAAGCTTCAGTCTTTAGATAATATTGAAGTTAAGCTGTATGCTCAGGAAAAGAATGGTTTTCACACTAAAGGTTATGTTTTTAGAAAAAATAACATTTACAAAGGTATTGTAGGCAGTTCTAATTTAACTTTAAATGCTTTGACTGTTAACAAGGAGTGGAATGTTGAATTTACTTCTTTACATGACGGTGAAGTGTTGAATAATTTATTGGATGAATTTAACTCATTATGGCAGGAAGCAAACAATCTGGAAGATGTTCTTCCGGCTTATGAAAAGTTATATGATTCTCAAAAGAACTTTACAAAGCTAAAAGAAAACTACAAGAAACTCAGCTCTGAGGATTTGGTTCCAAATTCTATGCAGATTGGTTTTATGGAAAGTTTAAGGTCTTTAATTCAAAGTGGCGAATCAAAGGCACTTCTGGTCTCAGCAACTGGTACTGGTAAGACTTATGCTTCTGCTTTTGCTGTTCAGGATTTCAATCCTAAAAAGTTTCTTTTTGTAGTTCACAGGGAACAAATTGCTAAACAGGCGATTAATGCTTATAAAAATGTTTTTAAAGATACAAAAGATTTCGGATTGCTGACTGGTAATTCTAAAGACTATGATTCCAACTTTTTATTCTCAACAATTCAGACATTGTCTAAAGATGATGTTTACACTAAATTTAAAAAAGATGAATTTGATTATATTGTGATTGATGAGGTTCATAAAGCAGGTGCTTATTCCTATCAAAAAATCATGGATTATTTTGAACCTGAATTCTTTTTGGGAATGACTGCTTCACCTGAGAGGCCTGACGGTATTGATATTTATGAACTCTTTGACCATAATCTGGCCTGTGAAATCAGACTTAAGGACGCCTTGGAAGAGGATTTGTTGTGTCCGTTTCATTATTTTGGAATATCTGATTTGGAAATTGATGGAGAAACTGTTGATGATTCAACAGAATTTAATCAGTTGGTTTCAGATGACAGGGTAAATTATTTGCTTGAAAAATCAGCATATTACGGATATTCCGGTGAGAGAATTAAAGCTTTGGTATTTTGCAGCAGGAAAAAGGAAGCAAAAGAACTTTCAAAAGCTTTCAATAAAAGAGGTCATCCATCAACTGTCCTAACAGGTGATGATTCACAGCAGACAAGGGAAGATGCAATTTACAGACTGACTAATGATGGGGCTAAAAACAAGTTGGAATACATTTTTACAGTTGATATTTTTAATGAAGGGGTAGATATTCCTGAAATTAACCAGGTTTTACTTGTAAGGCCGACACAATCTCCAATTATATTTATCCAGCAATTGGGAAGGGGCCTTAGGAAATTTAAAAACAAGGACTATGTTGTTATTCTGGATTTTATCGGAAATTATAAAAACAATTTCATGATTCCGATAGCTCTTTCAGGTGACAGATCTTATGATAAGGATAATATTCGCCGTTATTTGATGGAGGGAAATAAAGTAATTCCTGGAGCTTCTTCAATCAGTTTTGATGAAGTTTCTAAAAAGAGGATTTATAATTCTATAAACAACACTTCATTTTCAAGAATAGCTCTTTTTAAAGAAAAATACAATAATCTGAAGTTTAAATTAGGCAGAATTCCAATGCTTTTGGATTTCTATGAAAATGGAGAAATGGATCCTTTATTAATCTTAAATCATACTGCAATGGATTGCTATTATTCATTTTTAAAAAAGGCAGATAAAGATTATGATGAATACCTGTCTGAAGAAGAAATTTCATCTTTAAAATTCATATCCAAAAACTTAGCCAGTGGAAAAAGACCTCATGAGTTGCTGATTTTAAAATCTTTAATTTATAATGGTTATTTCTCAGTTGAATCAATTGAACACTTATTAAAAGCAGAATATGATATTCAAAATGATGTAAAATCAATTAAAAGTGCAATGGATGTTTTAAATCTTGATTTCAGTAAAAAAGATAAAAAAGATTTTCCCGAATTGTCTTTCATGAATGAATTTCAAATCTCAAATGATTTTAAAGAGTATCTGTCTCATGAAACTTACAGAAAACATATTTTAGATGTAGTTGATTATGGATTGCTTAAATATAAAACAGAATATAATTCTCAAGTTGAAGGTGAAAATTTAACATTATATGCCAAGTATTCAAGAAGGGACGTTTGCAGATTACTTAATTGGCCAAATGATGACAGCTCCACATTATATGGATATAGGGTAAAACACAATACCTGTCCTATTTTTGTAACTTATGATAAAAAAGAAGACATTTCAGATAGTACTAAGTATCTAGATGAGTTTGTAAATAGGAATGTTTTCAGCTGGATGACTAGAAGTAGGCTTAAATTAGATAGTAAGGAAGTAGTTGCTATTAAAAATTATCAGAAAACTAATTTAAAGATACATCTCTTCATTAAGAAAAGTGATGATGAAGGTAAGGATTTCTACTATATGGGTCAGGTCGAACCATTTGATTTTATTCAGACAACTATCAAAAGCAAAGACGGAGATTTGCCGATTGTCAATATTAAATATAATCTCCATATTCCAGTTAAAGATGAGCTGTATGACTATTTTGAGAACAAGATATAGGCGAATTAAGCGGATAAGAAAATTAATATATTAATTGTGGTTATAGTGCTTGTACTTTCATTGTCAATTGCTTATATGTTTTTATCAATTAATATGCAAGAAAATAAGAATCCTCCAGCAGTTAACATAACAAACAATGTTGGGACTATAGATTAAAGCTACTATGAAATTGATTATAGTAGCGACCCTATGGATGAGGATACTGAATGGTATTTGGATGAAAGACCTCATAAGCAGATGCATAGTATGGATGAAGTTCCCAGTGGTGAACGGGAAGTTCATTATACCGAAGATGGCAGCGGATGGTATGAATATTATGATTAAATGATAAGGAAATTTATTCCCTATCACTTAATAATTCACCAGCTACTCCAATGCTTTCTTTCGGATAAGCTTGAACAAGTACTGTTATTGCTTCTATTGGTAATCCGTAACTGTCAGCTACTATTTCACTTACTTTTTTTACCATTTCTCTTTTATCTTCAACACTGATTGTGTCATTTCCGGCTATTGTTATTACAGGCATAATTTTTTCCTCCCTGTTTTTAAAATTTATTAATCAGATATAATAAACTATCTATTAAGTGATTATTATGCTTGGTGAAAATGAACTTGTTAAACTGTTTCCGGATTTTAAAGATTTGGTTCAGCCTTCAGGAATTGATTTGGCTTTAGATAAAATTTATATTCAGGAAAGTGAAGGGTCTCTGATTGACAATGAAAAAAATCTTCCTGAAATTAAAGAATTGGAAGGGCCTGTTTACACTTTAAAACCTCATACTGCTTATCTTGCTTCAATTGACAGGAAAATCAAAATTCCGAAAGGATACTCTATGTTATACTTGCCGAGATCCACATTACTGAGGTCTTTTGTCTCAGTTCAGACAGCTGTTGGAGATCCTGGTTTTTTCGGAACTTTAATGTTTATGATTTATAATCACGGAGATTATGAATACAAAATCAAAAAAGGGGACAGAATAGCTCAGGGAGTTGTTTTTGAAGTTGAAGGCTCCGGGCAATACAGCGGATCTTATCAGGAAGAGGAATAATAATGAATGTAGCTGCATACTTGGTTAAAATCCTTGAAGAGGAAGGTCTGGAAAATATTTTCGGACTTCCCGGTGAACAGATTCTGCCGTTTTATAAGGCTCTCAAAGATTCCAAAATAAATCATATTCTGGTAAGGCATGAACAGGCAGCTATGCATGCAGCAGATGCATATTACAAATCCTCTCATAAATTAAGTGCATGTGTAGCTACTGCAGCGCCGGGGGCACTTAATTTTACAATGGCTCTGGCCGGAGCATATAAGGACAATGTGCCTCTTCTGGTTTTGACAGGAGACAATTCCACTGATTTGAGAAATGAGGATGTTTTCCAGTCACTTCCGACATCAGAAATTTTTAAAAATATTGTTGATGAAACATTTAATCCCTTAAACGGAACTGAAGCAGTATATGCACTAAGGGCAGCTATTTATAAAATCAGGCACGACCCAAAAGGCCCGGTTCATATAAATTTGTCAAATGATGTTCTGTTAAGCGAGGAGTTTCAGGACTTTGATTTATGTTATTTGTGTGAAAATGACCTGTCAAATGTTAAAAAAGCCCAGGAATTAATAAATAAATCTAAAAAACCGCTCTTTGTATTGGGTTCAGGAGCAATATCACAAAGGGAAGTTTTAAAACTGATAGCTGAAAGTAATGGAATTCCGGTAACAACTACCTTTAATTCAAAAGGAATCATAGATGAAAACAATCGGTTAAATCTGGGAATGGCCGGTACAAGAGGAACTCCCAGAGCAGATTATGCTCTAAAAAATTCGGACTGTATCATAGCTTTAGGTGCAAGAGCTTCTGAAAGGACATTTACATCATTGGAAGAAATTGAAGACAGATTAATTCATGTAAATATTAATAAAAAGCATCTTAAAGGAGATTATCCGATTCAGGGAAGTGTTGAAGACTTTTTATGTGAAGCTGACTTTAAAAAAGCAGACTGGTTAGATGAAATATTGGAAATTGACAATAAAATAGCTGTTGAAGGATTAGGAGATAAAACACTTCCGTTAAGACCTCAGGTGGCTATTAATGAAATTTTAAAGCAATATAGGGATAATATTGTAATCGGTGATGCCGGAAGTCATATTACGTGGGTAACACTGCTTAAAAAATCCTCTGACTTTGGCCAGCTGCTGTTCCAGTCAGCACTTGGACCAATGGGTTACGGAATTCCTGGAGCTATTGGAGCAGCAGTTGCAAATCCTGATAAAAAAATAATTGTAATCAACGGAGACGGAGATTTCCAGATGAATATTCAGGAACTGGCTACAATAAAAGAGTATGGTTTGAATATTTTAATTTTCATAATAAACAACTCACAATATGGCATTATAAGACAGCATGAAGTTAATAAATATGGTATGGAACCCTATCAGACAGATTTAAAAAATCCCGATTTTGTAAAAGTAGCTGAAGCATACGGATTAAAAGCAAAAAGGGCAGAAAAACTTGAAGATTTCCAGGATGCAGAGGATTATGACATTGTGGATGTTGCTGTAAGGTTTGAAGATATTCCCCTTCCTAAATAAGGCATTCTTCAACAAATTTTTTTACAATATCTTCATATCCCAGGCAGTTGCAGTCAAATGAATAGTAATAGTATTTCTCATCCTGGTTATGGATAAATCCGACAGGTATCAGTTCATAACTGGCTATTTTATCTTTTAATATAACTGTTTTTGATTTATAGATAAAATAAAAGTCATCCTCGCCAACAGCTATTTTTTTAAAGGTTAGCTCTTCATCCTTTTTGAAGTATTTGTCAAGCTTTTCATGTTGGTGTTTTGCAAATCCTGAAAAATCATTTTTCATTTTTATCACCTCTAAAAGCCTTAATCAAACTTCTGATTTCTTTTTTGGAAATTAAACTGACAACAGGCAAAATCAGCTTTAAAAGATTAATGTCAACATCCAAGCATCCTTTAAAATCAATTACAGGATCTCCAAAAACAGGTTCTGCACTTACTTTAGAAACAGGATATATTGTTTTAATAAATCCGTTAACAGCCCAGATATATCCTATATACTGCGCAGTGTCTGCATAACTGGCCAGTCCAAATTTAAGATGATTTTCTAATTTTGATACCTTGAGGGATTTGACGGTTTTTTTTAAAAAATCTGAAATGTAAGGCAGAGCATTTTTAAGAGGTTTCATTAAATTTTTAGACTCTTTTTCATTATCTTCGTCTTTTGAGGTTTCTTTTTCTTTTGAAGAATTATAAACAGTTATTTTTTTAAAAATATTTATTTTAATAATAGCTGAAAGTTTGCTTCCGATTTTTTCAAAGCTAAGTGATATTCTAAGACCCATATATAAAAAAATAATAAGGATTAGGATGATTATAAGTAAAATCATTCCTATGATGTATATGGTGTTCAAAATATCCCTTTTTTAAGTTTATTGTTCGTCTTCGGTAGTTGTAAACTCAGGTTCAATATATTCAGATTCATCGTAGTCATCTGAAGATTTTGAGAAGTAATTTTTAACAAGGTCAGATACAATCAGTCCTAAATCAGACAATGCCTTGTTGGTTTCGGTTCCTTTAGTTAAGTTAACAACTTTAACTCCTTCTCCGCTTTTGGCATTTTTTGGAATGATTACCATGGAAACAGGTTCAACACCTGCACCTGCACCTACAGTATCGTTTCCGTCATTGCCCAGTATGTTTTCACAGGCTCCAAAACCTACTCCCATTCTCATTACTGGAATTAAAAATTGGTCTCCTGCATCAATAGGTTTTCCGACAACATTTTCAATACTGATAAGTTTACGTAATTCTTCTACACTTGTTTTAATATTTTCAGCCATATTTTGACACATCCATTTTTTTAGTTAATTATAATATTAGCTATCAAATATTAAATATTTTGTTTATTTAAAAAAATTTCAGGCTTAATAATTTAGCTATTATCAAGCCTATTTTATGAATTATTTTTACATTTTTAAGGAATGTATTTGGTTTAATGTATCTTGGGGTAGTTTTCCTTTTTGAATTAGTGTTGTTATTTCGTTTGTTATTTCATTTTTCATTTCATTTTTTCCCTCATTTCTTCCTTCTTTTCTTCCCTCGTTTATTCCTTCTTTTATTCCTTCTGTTTTTCCTTCTTTTATTCCTTCTTTTCTGGCTTGGTCGTATAGTGTGTTTCTCATTTTTATTTCCTCCATTATTGGTTGTTGGTGTTCTTTTTTTATTACTTTGGAACATACTGCCTGTTGAATGTATTTGATGTTGTTAAGTTCGTCCATAGTTAATGTTGTTATTTTATTAGTTAGTTGAGCGGTTTTCAATGTTATTTCTTCTGTTGTTTCATTGTAGCTTGTAAAAGGCATTAATTTCAAAGCAAGTATTTCTGTTCTGGTTAGTTTTTCGTTGTTTTCTATTTTTTTACTTATACTATTTATTTTTTCATTTCCGTCAATGTTTTTTAAGGATATGATTTTAATTTTAAAAACATTGTCTTTGCTGTATTGGTGGATGATCGGGTCTTTTGATATTGCCTGAACATAGATAATGTAGGTTTCAACAAAACAGCCGGTGTATTCATGTAGTAATGCGGCATAAGCGAAGATTCTTTGTAGTTCCTTTTTTGTTGGAACTCTGGCCTGAAATTCCATATGGATATAAATTTTGTCTTTTGTTTTGCCTACATAGTCCAGATGATATCTTTTATTTTTTAATTCCGTAAATTCTGTTTTGGCGGATTCTACAATTTCATAATCGATGTTCATAAAGTCCAACAGTTCATTTATTGAAGAGTTTGCTATTTCTTTTAATGTTATGTCCAGTATGTGATAGTTGATGATTAAAACCCCCTGTTGCTTTTATTGGATATCCAATATCTCATTGGTTTTTATAGTTTATAAATTGGTCAGTTTTTTCTAAAAACAATTTTACATTCTTAAATCAATAAAATAATGATTTTAATGTAATTTTGAAATCTTGATTTTTATCGAGTATAAAAGAAATTTTTGCTATTTTTTAAAATTTATCGAGTATAGTCGATAAAATTTATATATTTTAAAAATATAACTTAAAACAGGTGTTTTCAAATGATAAAAAGGGAGTTATATCTGGAAAAAATCAGAAGGTTAATTAATACAGAACCAATTAAAATCATCACGGGAGTTAGAAGAAGTGGTAAGACCTATCTGTTGCACAGTATAAAAGAAGAACTTATTGAACAGGGAATTTCCAAAGAAAACATATTTTTAATATCATTTGAATCTCAAAAATACAATAAAATCCAAAACTTCAGGGAATTGGATGTGTGCGTCAATAATTTAATAAAAAACACTTCAGGTAAAATATATCTGCTGTTTGACGAAATCCAAAATATTAGGGACTGGGAAAAAAGCATCAATTCATATCGGGTAGATTTTGATTGTGATATTTATATAACTGGTTCTAATTCTGAACTGCTCTCTGGAGAATTGGCCACATTAATTGCAGGAAGATATTTCCATATAGATGTTTATCCATTTTCATTTAAAGAGTTTTTACAATATAAAAAAGAAATAAACCGTATAGATATCAAAAATAAAGAATTGCAGTTGTTTAATGAATATGTAAAATACGGGGGAATGCCTTCTTTACAGCAGGTGCAGGACATTGATAAATTTTCATATTTGGAAGACATTTACAGCACCATACTTTTAAAAGACATTATTTCCAGACATAATTTAAGAAATGCTGAAATTTTAAACAGGATTTTAACATTCATAATCTCAAATATCGGGCAGCCGGTTTCAGCTAACGGAATATCCAAATATTTAAAGCATGAAAACTTAAAAGTATCTGCAGATACAGTTTTAAATTACCTGTCTTTTTCTCAAAATGCGTGCTTCATTCATGAAGCTAAAAAAGAAAATTTAAAAGGTAAAAAAGTATTAAAAACCAATGGAAAGTATTATTTGGTTGATCATGGATTTAACCAGGCTATTATTGGTAAGGATATGGAAAATACAGGCCAGATACTGGAAAATATTATTTATATTGAATTGCTTAGAAGGGGTTATGATGTAAAAGTTGGAGATATAAATGGTAAGGAAGTGGATTTTGTCTGTAATAAAGCAGATAGAAAGATTTATATTCAGGTTACTTATTTATTGTCCGGTAAAGAAACAGTTAAAAGAGAATTCGGTTCCCTAAGGGCAATCGGAGATGATTATGAAAAATATGTTTTAAGTATGGATAATTTGGATTTTTCAAACACTGGCATAAAACACATGAATATAATTGAATTTTTAAAAAATGATAT
>ERZ1034992.1110-NODE-1110-length-12836-cov-9.142477_pt1 | contig 12836 bp, 10 predicted proteins | sample MGYA00520695_ERZ1034992 | MGnify/ENA primary metagenome ERZ1034992 (study PRJEB33766, sample SAMN09781778) | gut metagenome | biome: gut microbiome | host: Homo sapiens | place: Madagascar | study: EMG produced TPA metagenomics assembly of the PRJNA485056 data...
AAATAGAAACAGAAAAAAAGCTTGTATGCCAGATAGAATCGTTTGAAGAAGAAATATATCCTGATGTACGGTTAACTCCTATTTCTGAGGAATGGGAAATAGATAATTTGGGAAATCCTAAGTCAAAACGGATTGAGTTTTCCGTTTCCCGTTTTCTAACTAAAAGTGAGTATGTAGAGAATACGAAACAAGGATTTGAATTTATCGAATGGTTCTATCGAAATAGTAAGATACAAAAAGAAATTTTAAATATACCTAGATGTAAGACCTTAGTATTAGAAATACCGGAACAGTTGCTCTTGGAAGTACGTTCTACATTTACAGTAATATTATATAGGAGGTTTGGAAATGGCAACCATTAAAGTTTACTTAGGAAAACAAAAAGCAGAAAAGCAAAAATGTGAAAATAAAGATATGATAGATGCCGGAGCAACTGATTTTAATGTTGAGGAATCTATCACGCCGCTAAAATCAGAAAGATTTATGAATGTACAGGCAGAGGGAGATTCCACAATAGGAAAAATTGATTTACAAGGTAGTATCCCTATTGAATTTTCAAAAGAGATATTAGAAATATTAATGCCTGCTATTTCATACACTAAAACCGGAGCGGATTATAAAATGTCTACGAATGATCCAGCATTTTATACAATAGTATTAGTGGATGAAAGTAGTAATGAAAAGTGGGAATATGTAGATTGTATGATTAGTAATATGAAGTTAAACATTGCTTTAGGCGGATTCATAACAGGTTCTATTGACATTGTGGGAAAAACATATGAAATTGGAACAGGCAAGGTAACAGGAGCAAAACCTGCAGGGGATAGTTTACGGGCATTATTTAGTAATATTAACCTTGCCGCTGCAAATGTATCTGCAGATATTGAGGGAGTAGACATTGAAATCAATAACGGAGTTGAGGCAAAGGGTTCTTTAAATAGTCTATATAATGTTAAGTTTAGAAGAACACAACCTCAAGAAACAAAAGTATCAATTCAAAAAAATGAGTACAATGCTGCTCAATTCAAAGAAATGAAGGACAAAATGATAAAAGGAACTTCTGTTGCAGGGACTATTAAATTAGGAAAACCAGGAGAAGAAGATACTATTGTTATCAATCTAATTAAAATGTTTATCAATTCCAATCAAAGAGGAGACTATAAAGGGGCAGGAACTCATAATATAGAACTCTTATGTTCTGCAAATAATGCAGATAGTTCACACTTAAAATTCACATTTAAAGAAGTATAGGAAGATGTGATAAAAAAATGTTTGACTTTGTACATTATGTAAGTTACAATGAATTAACAACAAAGCCTTATTCGTTAAGGATATTAAATCGGGAATGACGGTTAGAATATCATTCACTCGTATGAAGACTGGTTTATCCCAGTCTTTTACTTTTTTTGTGGAGGAAAAATGCCAAAAATAGAAATTGTTTCGGTAAAACAAGAATTTTTTAAGATATGGAGAGAAAAATATCCATGAACATTCAGTAGATATTGATAAGATAATAGAAATTTTAGGTTTATAAAGAGAGGCTTAACGGTCTCTCTTTTTTAATATGAAAATTATACAGGAGGTTACAAATGATTATAAAATCAAAAACAAATGAAAATACATATATTGAAGTAAAAGATAGAATTACAGCAGGAGTTAGGGATAGGTTTTTATTTATGCAAACTCCAAAATTGCAATACAACGCCAATGGAGAGGCGTATATGGAAATGAAATACTTAAATGAATATGAGAGCAATCCCAATTTATATCTGTTATCAAAAGTAGTGGAAAAAATAGTACAAGATGGAGAAGATATTACTCCAAAAAACGATAAAGTTTCTTCTTTGATTGAAGTATTAGACACTAAATTCTATGACCACGGATTATTAAAAGAAACTACAGAAACTGTGTTAAAAACATTGGGTTTTTTAGAGGAAGAATTGAAAAAAGAAGAGGAGAAAAAAGAGAGCGATTCTTCCGTGTCATAAATGCGATGAAAAAAAATACGTCGCTTGATTTTATGTTGCCGATGAATAAAGGACTAGATTTTATTTGGGAAAGAATTAACTATCTTAGAAAATATTTGAGAGTAGAGGGGCTATCTGGAAGATATGAGATAGCCTTTTTACATTCTTCAGGTGGATTGGATGACCAGGAATGGGAATGGCTAGAAGATGTGAATTTAATCTGCGATATTTTCAATAGCTTACAGAAATAAAAGGAGGTGAGATGATGATAGATAATGAAGTAGCTTTATCCGTGGGTATCGAATTTGATACGGAAACAGGAGATACCGAGGCGAAAATAAAAAGAGTGGAGACCTGTATCGGGGATATTGGCAAGACTTCTGTAAAAGCTGGAGATGAAATTGCGAAATTTCCAAAAAAAGTAGGAGTAGAAGCAGAAAAAACACTACAAAAATTAGAATTACTAAACCAAAAAATTTCAAAAATCCGAACAGTAACTCAACCTCTTGCAAAGACTGGGAAATATGCTCTTGTGGGATTAACTGGAGCGGCTACGGTTGCTATTAAAAAATATGCAGACTTCGAGGCTGGGATTTTAAAAGTAAGAACCATTTCAAAAAAATCATTTGAAGACATAGAGTCAGATGTTAGAAATTTAGCAAAAAGATATGGACTAAGTACAGCAGAGGTAGCAGAAGGGAATTATCAGTTGGTATCCTCTATGGGGGATGTCAAAGAATCCGCTCAAATATTAGATACTACAGCTAAATTAAGTATTGCAGGATTTACTGACTATGCAAGTGCTATGAACGGATTAGTAGCAGTCATGAACGGATACAAAATGGAAGCAAAAGATGCCGCTAGTGTAGCAGATATTCTAATGACTGTTCAAAATAGAGGGGTTACTACTATCAATGAGTTACAAGGAAGTTTATCAGAAGTAACATCAGTTGCTTATAATGCGAATGTTGGTTTTAAAGATATCGCTGCTGCTATGGCAACCATCACATCCAATAAAGTAGGAACAGCGGAGGCAGTTACCGGATTAAAAGGGGCTATACTGGAATTGATGCAAGATGGTTCTCAAGCGGCTAAACATTTTCAAAAGGCAACAGGGGAAGCATTTGATAAATTTATGAACAACCACAGTTTAGTAGAAGCCATTCAAATGTTGGATGAATACTCTAAGAAAACAGGTATTTCTTTAGCAAATATTTTTGGAAATGTTCGAGCTGGAACTGCTTTTATGAATTTATCGGGAAGCAATCTGAAGAAATTCACAGAAGATTTGAAGGCGATGAGTTCAGCAACTGGAACTGCAGATAAAGCTATGAAAGAACTAGATAAAGGAGCAAAAAGAACCTTTGAAAAATTAAAAGCCCAAGCCCACGAAAGTGCATTAGCAATAGGGAAAGCCTTAGTCCCTCAAGTAAAGAAACTAACGGAATGGCTATCTAAAGTGAATTGGGAGAAGATTTTCAGCGAGCAGAACGTGGGTAGGATTGTAAACACCGGAAAACAAATTGCTATTGTTGCCGGGGCATTGTGGGGGATTGATAAAGCATTAAAATCGATTCAAACTGTATCAACGGCAATTATGACAGGAAAATCATTCATTGCTTGGCTTGCAGGCGGTAGTGCTGGAGCGGTGGCTCTAATAACTGGAAGCGTAGTAGCCGGAGCAGCTTACACTCTTAAAAAAGTAAATGATAGCATGAGGGATAAGAGAATCACTGAGAGTGAGAGAAGAAGACAAGAAAATTTGAGGGCTTACAATAAAAAGCATTATTGGGGAACTAACTACAATCCTAATAACTCAAATGATGGGTTCTTGAGTGCTCCTACGGGAATTTATTCTAAAAAAGAAGAAAAGGCTACTTCTCCTGTTTTAGCATCCGGTTATGACAAAACAGATAAAAAAGGATCCAAATCTAAAGCAGATAGAGACGAATTACAAGAGTTTATAAAGACATACAAAAAAGAAATGAAAGACTTACCGAAATTTTGGGATATTATAGGACTTTCTAAAAAAGAAAAGCTAGAAAACTACCTAGATATGTTCAAAAGTAATCTTCAAAGAGCTATAGAGTTAGGTTCGGAATCATTAACTTCTTCTTTTTCCAAATCATTTCAAGACACCAAGAATAAACTGAATGACATGGAAGCACAAAATATTTTAAAAACATTCCATAGTAAATCAGAGAAAAATGCAAAAGAAACGGATTCATCAAAAAGGTTAAGCAAAGAAATTGAAAATACCGAAACAGCAATTCAAGCTCTAAGAGAATTAGATGAGGATAGATATGCGGATGCTATTACGAATTTAGAAAAGCAAAAAGATTTTTACGAAACAAATGAAAAGTTACAAAATGAGGAAATTCGAAAAAAACAAGAGTATAACGACAAATTAAATGCAACCATCAATGCTTTGAATACTGCTGCAAATGGTTTTTCTCAATTAGCAAGCGCGACAGGGAGTAAAACAATCGGAGGATTTGCAAATATCTTAGGAAGTGCTGCTAGTATTGGAAGTGCTATGAAAGACTGGGGAGGTATGTCTTCTATTGCTGGGATGTTTAGTAAAGCCGGTTCTTTTTCAGGTGGTATGGCATCGATAGGAGCTGCTGCGGGGATAGCAGCAGCAGGAATAGGAATTGCAGCAACTATAGGCTCTCTAATTGGAAGAAGCGGAAAGAAAAAAGCGGCAAAAATTGATGCAAGAAACAAAGAAAACGAAGAAGCTTACAAAAAACAAATATCAGCATTGCAACAATTGACACAAGCAATCGAAAAAAACAGTGAGCGGATGAAAACTTTTGCAGACCGTGTATTTGTAGATATTTCTAAAAATCCAACTCTTAACTATATTGCAGGTGGGAAACGGAACTTTGATTTGATGCATGACTCCATGATAGGAGGAAAGCATTTTGCAGATATTACTGCACTGGAAAAAGGTTCAGCGAGATACCGAAGTGGATTTAGACACAAACATAAAGACACTTACACAAAAGTAGACATTTCGGAAGCGGAACTCTTAAAATATCTAGGCTTTGATAAGACTGAACTGGATGCCTTTACAGATGCCGAGATGAAGCAACTGGATAAAGTGTTAGATAAGGTGAATCATGAGACTCTAAGACGAGCAACGGGAAGAAATCTGACAGAATCATCTATCGAGGAATGGAAGAAGCAAGTTCATGAGTTTACAAAGCAATTGGAGTTCTTGGAAAAAGAAAAAGCAGATTTGTTCCGGGGGTCCACTTTAGAAAGTTTTGCTGGAATGGAATTTCGAACCGAAAAAGAGCTCATCAAAGAGTATACAGAACGATTTAAAGAGCTTGGTTTAGAAGGAGAAAAATATACCGAAACCATCAAGGAAATGGCAAAGAACAATCAAGTTCTTGTCACTTCTATGTTAGATGTGAGAAACAATGCGATTGAGGGACTGGCTACCGGGAACGGCGGATTCTTAACTGCTGCTAAGAGCTATTTTGAGAAAATATACAAAAATGCAAGTTCTGTAGCCTATGATGTCGCATTTAGCGATATTGATTCTTACATGTCTGAAATGTTTAAAACTATATCTGACAAACTTTTGGATGTGAAAAAAACTGGAAAACTGGACTTCTCAAACCTATTGTCTGATTTTGATTTTGCGAAATTTAAAAACTTGGAACTTTCAGAAAAAGAAATCAAAAAGTCGCTAGATACGATTAAAAGACAATTGCTTGACAGTGGAGTGGATTTATCCATTATCAATAAGTTACTTCCTCAAAGTGATTTTAATAATCGTTTGAATGACCTTACCACTTCCCTTTCCGCTGCAATGTCTGCCGGATTAGAAACTCATAAATATGAGAGCTTTACAGAAACACTTGGAAAGTCTTTATATGACAGTACAAAAAACGGCTTAGTAAAAGCTTTTTCGGAATCAGCTTTGTATCAAGGGATGATCGAGAAATTTATCGATACGGAAGATTTACGAAGTAAACTGGAGAAAGCAGGAAGTTTTCAAGAGGCATTTAATTTGACAGAAAACATTATGAAGAAGTTTGGATACGAGATGGAAGCGAATGGATTCGGAGGATTTGATGCTATCGGTAATCTTGCAAAGGAAGAAAAGAAACTTGGAAATGCTTACTATCAAGACAAAGCTAGTAATGTGGAGATAAGTGTGGTAAACAACTTCTATCGAGAAGTGTATGGGTTGGAAGATTTGCAAGGAATCATCACCGACCAGGCACAAAAAGCGATAGAGCTTTGGCAGAATAGGCCGAGAGGAGACAAATGAAATTATCGACATTAACATATAAAGGATATACGGGGAGAGTCGTGAACGTCTCACAAAGCAAGGATATCACAGATTATGTGGAGGAGTGTTACATCACTCTTCCCAATTCTTCCTATATATCCTCTATGGAAGCGAAATTTACGCTATATGAGAAACTCATAGAAGCAGGGAATGAAGTGAGGATAGAAGTGCTGGATGAAGTGGAGAATGTTATCTATTTGCTTCATGGGAAGGCGACTATCCCGAAACGGTCGAAGCAATACACAGGGGTAGAGGCGTTCGAGTACTCTATTAAGGATAGTTATGATAAGTTGTTCGATAAAGTCGTAGCAGAGGATATGACCTTCTACGACTTATATTTTTGTAATACAGGAGATAAGGGAAACTCTTTACTGCACAAAATAGCGATATCCTTGGGATTTCGAGAAGATCAATGTGACTTCCAGGATGCTATTTTTCCAGATGGGAAGTATATGAGGATCCCGTTTATCTATCTTGAAGAAAATACTCGTTGGGTGGATAAACTGCAAGCTTTTTTGGAGGCAACTAATGGGATTCTTTATGTGCAAAATGGAATGTTGCACTTCCGGATGCGGGATTCCAATGTGGATATGGGATTGCGATTCGATAGAAGCAACTTATTAAATCACATCGAGGAATCGCAAAAAGAACTCCTACAAAATGGGGTAAAGATAGTTTATGACAGATATGAAAAATTGGAAAACCAGGTGGTGTTTAATCTGCAGAAGAAAATAATTACAGAAGCAAACACAAACCAGGATACAGAAGTTCCCACGATGCGAATTGGCTACATTACTTCTTCTGTTAGCAATCCCGTGCTTACTAAAGCAACGGGATATTTTTTTACCTCGGATGACCCTGCTTCCAAAACCGATATCACGTTAAAGGAAATGGAACATTACGTGATAGAGAGTTGGAGTGCGACAGGAGCGGAAGTGAGATTCTACAATCCTCTACCCCATAAGTTATATATCGACAACTTTGAGATTAAAGGGATACCACTGGCCATGTACGAGAGCAATGAAGCAAACGTGATGTTCTCAAATGTGCTGGAAAAAAGCCAAGAAAATTTGATGACTTCTACAAAGTCTTCTATGGTGCAAACAAGGGAACAAGCCGACTATTTGGCTCGGAAAACTATGCAGAAAGCCATCGTGAATGGGAAAGAGTATTCCTTTACGACTGAATTTTTACACAGCATACAAATAGGGAAGAGATACTATCTAACGATAGAGGATATTCAAGAGGAAGTTGAGGTTCGAAGTATCCGAATATCACTAAGACCAAATCAGTTTTATATGGATATCGTGGCGGATAGTATGACGAAGCCATTGGGAGAAGTGAAGATTAGTAACAAGTATTCAGCGACCCCAAATGGGCAATATATCGACCTTAAACCGCTTGAAGACAAAATCGATTCGACAAAATCCGAGCTTGTGGAAAAGTATGATAAGAAACTTCTTTCTTTAACGGAAAAATACGATGAGCAACTTGTGAACATCTCGGATAGTCACAAGGAAGAATTGTCCAAGATTACGGAAAAACTAGGACAATTGACACAAGGAATCCAAGATAATAAGGTCAAAATTTACACGTTAAAACCTAGTTACGATACTTTGACAGACTTGAATATCGGAGATATGTATGTATCGGATACGACAGTAGAAATCTTAATAAAAGAGGGAAATCGCTATGTTTGGAAATCTATGAAAGATAATGAAACCAAACAAACATTGGAATCGTATATGCAAGATACCAACTCTAAGCTTGTCACGATTTCTTATCAGTTCAGCGCTCCAGAATCGCCTAATGTAGGAGATATTTGGATAGATACGCAAAATGATGGAATTTGGAAACGTTGGAATGGTAGCGAATGGGAACAAGTAGATAAAAATGTCCGAGATACGTTAAAAAAAGCTAACCAAGATATCCAAAAAATAGAAAGTAGCTTGGAAACTGTAAATAATACGGTAAATCGTAAAATTCTAGCGAAAGCATTTGTGCAAGAACAGGAGCCAAAAAGCGGAATGAAAGAATACGATGTATGGTACAAACCAAGTACGAATACATATAAAGTGTATCTAAACTGGCGATGGAACAATGCTAGTGAAGACGATATTTTTCCAGCTTTACGACATTATGCAAGCTTGGAAAATGCCAAACTGGAAATAGGAAAGAAAATAGATAAGACGAACGAACGAGCTGGGCTATTTCTGACGAATAATGACCAGACATTTGGGAGCAAGTACGGAGAATTGGCAGAGGTAAGCTTAGACAAACAAGGGGCTATCAGATTAAAGAATGCCAATAACTTGCTAGAATGGAACGTCAAAGACCCTTGGAGCACGACCAAGATGAAGTCTAAGTTCTACATGGGAGTGACGGACGTAGACAAGGTTCCTGATAACGTCTATTTTAAGATTGGCGATGAAACCAACGGATTTTCCATTGAATTAAAAGAGGGAGAACGAGCTAAGGCTAAGTTAGACGGCAAGGAACTATCTCAGAAATTCGGAGAAGTGAACGATAAGGTTCAACAAAGCAAGGAAGAACTGGACAGAAATATCAATAACTTGGCACAAGCGGATAGCGAGAATAAGCGAGACTTAGAAGAAAAATTGAATACTGCAAAAAAAGAAATCAATGCACAACTTGTAAACGCAGACGGAAAATGGACAGCTTTACAAGGTCAATATCAAGAAACGGTAAGAGATGTTACAAATTTTAAAGAACAAGCAACAGGAAGATTGGACAGTTATGAAACAGCTTTGCAAAATGGGAATTTTGTAATAACAGGAAGAACTGTATTTGACGGAAACGTCAATATCGTAAGCAAAGGAACAAATGAGAGATTAGAGATAAACAGTGGAAATTTATCTATTTATAGAACTATAAACGGGGTAGAGAAAAAAGTAACTCGGATAGGAAATATTCGATATGGAAGTATTTCCACCGATTCCAAAGGAAAAGGGGTAGTTCATTTTACAGATATGAAAGAACCTTTGTTGGTTATGCCTACAATAAAAGCAGTCAATTTCGGTGGGAATATGGCAAGTGCGTTCTGCTATTCGGAATATGTTTCTGCATGCGTTTATAAGTTTTTTATCGGGGGAACAAGAGAAACCTACGAAACTCCTAAAAATATTAAGACGGTGGGGACGGTAGTTAGTTATTCTAATATTTATCAATACACGATTGAGGGGTTTGGCTTTACTTTTCCGTACACAGATGTTTATTCACGAAATGCCGACATATCGACTCCGACATATAGCCATTCTAACGGAGTAGATTCAAAATATTTTAATTCTTCTGAATATGTTGATAAATTATTTAAATTTCTTTATGGGTACGATTATGGCAATTCGGATGAAGATATTTGGGAACAGGATAAAAAAAGATACGATATCGGAACTACTTACATAAAACCGACATTCACGATTGAATTGAAAGAATACGTTAATGGAGAGTTTAATGCGACTATTTTTTCAAAAGAGTTTACCTTAGGTTTTTATAAAGCTAAATTTAAACGTTATTGTATAAACTCGCAAGATTTTACACATGCGTTGAATATACGAAGAAATTTTACAAATAGAACAAATGTCAGAGTAGAACTTGTCGTTACATTCACAGAACCAAGAATGGGAATAAATGGAACTGATTTCTATGAAAGCAGCAAAAAGAAAGGGATAGGTTCAGATACGTATACCAAGTATTCTTATAATGTGTCTATCTATCGTGAATTCGAGCTAAAGAGATTTTCCCAAGCTAGCTTTGAGGGTTATAACATCGTATCTTCTTATACTTCTTCTAAGATAGAAGATTCCTTAGGGGAAGGTGAAGTAAGTTATATCGCAATGGAAATAGACTAGGAGGGATTATGGAATTTAAGTTAATTTTAGGCTATCGCTGCAATCTAAAATGCTCTTACTGTTATCAGCTCAAAGAGCATTGCAACGATAAAGAAATGTCTTATGAAATTATTGATACATTTTTAAAGAGATACAACAAACTAAAAGGAAGTCATTCCATCAATTTCTTTGGTGGAGAACCCTTACTATATGCAGACAAAATAAAGTACATCATGGATAGGGTAGATAAAGATAGAACGTCTATATCGATTAGCACAAACGGAAGTTTACGAGGTACTTTTTACGAACTGCAAGAATACTGGGGACAACACTCAATAGGGAATTTACTATCGAATAAGGAGCATGGAGATTTCACGAAACTGAACGAAGAAAGTTCTTTTCGATATGTTGTAACAAAAGAAAACATTGATGAATTGACAGAAAGTAAAATTACATTCTTAGCGAATCATTATAAGGAAAAGCTGCAATTCAAATATGATATGTCAAGCAAGTGGGAATTAGAACATATTCAAAAAATGGAGCACGTTCAAAGAATATTGCAAGGTGTTCTAGGGAGTGATTTTCACATAGAATTGCCTGTTGATTATAACAGTAAATTCGTATGTTTTGTGAGTGGAACGAACTGTTTTATCAACTACAACGGGGATTATTTAGCTTGTCATAGAAATCCAAACAGCAAGTTAGGAAATATTATGGAAGAGGATTTTATTTACTGTAAGAACGAATATTGTTTAGATAGATGTACAAATAGACCGGAGAATTTATACAGTTATGGTAAGTATGAATTTAAGGGAGTAACCCTGTTCCATAGTTGCGATTAAGGAGGAAGTATGAAATATTTTTATGTAAGTAGAAACGCATTAGTGAGGGATAATGCAGTTGTGGTATACGGAGAATATACTATTCAAATACCACTAGAAGCATACCGCTCTAATCCAAACACTCAAGATGCTATTGAGTATATTAGCGAGGACAATAATTTTCCGAACGATTGGGCATATGACAGTGAAAATGATGTGATTTTTTCTCAAAAAGACAGACCAAGCCCATACCATGTGTTTGTAAAAGGAGTTTGGATTATAAAAGATAAAGAGGGGTTGAAGAAATATTGTGAAGAAAATATCGATAAAATCAAAAAGGAAGTACTAGAGTATGGATTTGACTATCAAGGACATAGGCAACGCTGCAGAGATAAAGATATTGCTTACATGGTGGCAAACATAGTTGCTTTGCAAACAGCTCAGACACTTGGGAAAGAAAAGAAAGTAACTTGGTATTTCGAGGACAACCACGGAATGACAGCGGGAGTGCAAGAATTGGGGGTGTTAATGCTTTATGGAACAACCTTTGTCCAATCTGTTTACGATACAGAAAACTATTTTAAAACTTTAGAGGATCCGAAAATCATCACAAAGGAAGAGTTCGAGCAAAAAAGAAAAGCAATTCATCAAGCATTAGCAGGTGGGGAATCATGATAAAGATTACGGTGGAGAAAGAAAAATTGAACATACAAGGACACGGAAACAGTTATATTTGCCATGCTGTGTCGGCTGTATCTCAATATCTATGCAGTAATTTAGAAATTATATCTTACAAAAGTGAAGACGGATATTTATGTGCAGCATTCCGAGATACTCTTGTTTCCCGCATGTTGCTAGATAGTTTTGTGAGATTTTTAAAAGATTTACATTCTCGAGAGATTCATCTTGAAGAAAGGAGGTAGAAATGTATAATTTTTCAGAAAGAAGTATAAAAAACTTAAAAGGAGTTCATCCTGATTTAGTTTCATTTATGAAAGAACTTATATCTGTTAGCAACTTAGATTTTAAAATTACAGCAGGTGTTAGAACAGCACCTCAGCAAAATTCTTTATATCAGCAAGGAAGAACAAAAAAAGGAGTTATTGTAACTAGATGCGATGGGTACAAATATCCATCGAATCATCAAGAAAAAATAGATGGATATGGGTATGCTGTGGATATATGTGCTTTGAAATATTTACAGAATGGTAATATAGATTGGAATTTTAAATGGTATAAAGAGCTTTATCAAATTGCTAAGAAACACGGTTTACTTGAGAAATACAAAGTGGAATGGGCTGGCAATTGGAAAGATTTTCAAGAAGGAGCTCATTTTCAGCTAATAAATGCCAGAAATATACCTTTTAAAAAATAAGGAGGGAATGAATGTGAATGTACAATTATTAGATGAAGCATTAAAAATAGTAAATAAATTTGTGCCAGATAAAAATACTCAAGCGGAGCTAGAGAAAGAATTGAGAAGACTAGATGTTGAAAATATGAAAGTAAATAAGGAATTATTCGCAAGAGTTATTCCTATTACATTCCCTGTTTGCGTTTGGATAGGGTGTGCCTATTGTGCGTGGGGATTATTTCTTTCTATATTTGCTTTTTTTAAAGATCATCGTTATATTTTCTTTGAAGTAAATGTCCCTTCGTTTCTTATGATGACTTGTGGAGTATTTGTGACAGGACTATTTGGGAAAAAGAATGTCGCAGAATTCTTCAAAGGAAAAAATGGAGGGGATAAAGAATGAAAAAAATAGCAATCGTATTATTTTCAGTCATCTTTATAGCTTGTAAAAATACTGAAATACAAGCAAAAAAAGAAGTGATGATAGAGAAAGAGCGAATTCCTGTAACAACGATAACTCTATCTAAAGAAAGG
>ERZ1034992.1111-NODE-1111-length-12830-cov-64.463405_pt1 | contig 12830 bp, 20 predicted proteins | sample MGYA00520695_ERZ1034992 | MGnify/ENA primary metagenome ERZ1034992 (study PRJEB33766, sample SAMN09781778) | gut metagenome | biome: gut microbiome | host: Homo sapiens | place: Madagascar | study: EMG produced TPA metagenomics assembly of the PRJNA485056 data...
CCCACTCCATGTGATATCGATTGCAAAGAAAGTAAATCTGTAACTGTATTTATATACAGTTGTGAGTATCTCACGTTCTCAGTGTGCTGGGCAAAAAAACATCGCAAAATCTGGAGCAGGCACGCAAAACAGAATTGAAGTTGCGGGGAAGAAAAATGCCGCTCTGTTTGAGTGGGCGGCATTTGTGAAGGCTGAAAAGTAAGAATTAGTGTTACGAGTTACTCAATATTGAATCTGTTTATTGAGTAGTGGCTTTAAACTCCCGTGGTTGCTGTGTTTCTTGTAATGCGTTTTCTCAGTAGGTACACCCTTGTGTACACGGTATTTTGAGGTGCTGCCTTTGGTTGCTCATTTTATGCTCTCGTGCTTGCTGTTCTGGCCTCTTATCTTTTGCGCCTTATTGTATGATACCGCTATCCCACAATAAGGAATCAGCCAGCCATGAGAATGACCAGCCGTAAAAAAGAGATACTCAGTTATTTTGAGCCGGATAACCTCGAATGGGTGACTGGTGAGATTGGTGCGCCGCCGTTCGATGTGTCGGGTGTGGCCTACCTGCTTCATGGCATGGTGTCGTTCGATAAGCGCCACCAGCTCGAATCAACCCGGCGCACACTGGAAAGCATGGTTGCTGGTGGACTGCTTGAGCGAGTGACAGTGCATGAATCGCGCCAGATACGGCGCGGCGGTGAGACTAACGCAACGGTCGTGCGTTACGGTTTACCCGGTCATTGTGCTGTTATGCGCGATACTGGCGGCGCTGATAACGCAATATCAGGTGAATACATGCGGGTCAGTTAATAGCCTGCAATCTGTCGTTGATGCGGCTCAGGTCGTAAACCCGGCGTTCAATATCCAGCATCAGGAAATTGTGGATCTCGGCCTGCTCAGGATTATCAGACTCTCTGGCCTGTAATAGCAATTCATTGTAACCATGCAAGCCGCCTGAGTTTTCCGCCGGGGTGGTGCCTTTCCCACGCAGGCAGCTAATGGGCTGATTACTCGTATCGTGTGTTTGCTTCTCCAGCACAATGACGCAATCCCACCAGTCGCCAAAGTCATACGTGTAAACCAGCTTGTCACCCTCATTCTGGAGCGCCGCCCATAGTGGCGTGATTGCCGCGTCACCCATGCTTTCATCCTCACCCCATACGCGATACTCGCTACCGGGATCACCTTTACGCCCTTTCTCGAACATATACAGGTGTTCGTCATTCCAGCCAAAAGCTAACTGGATCACGGCATGAAGTTTACTAAAGGGGATTTGCTCTGGAACCAGCACACGCCGCCATATAGGTGGTTTGCTGTCTCGGATGGTTATCTTTAGCTGGTACATGCAAATCCTGAATAAATGCGAATCGGAAGGATAACGATACTGACGTACTCACAATTCTGTAAAGGTGAATAAAGGAAATTTGCTTAATACGCATAAGTTACATGTGGAATAACCCCATATCTACCTGCGCGGCGCTGGCTTCTTCCACTGGTAGGCAGGTGCTCGCATCATTTCGCGGAACCTGTCGCGCCGGGCTATATCGGCATTAACTGAGCGTTCTATCTCCCGTTGATCTGCCTGTGTAAGCTGGTGGCCTCCGTGCTCAAGTTTGGCGATGGTCAATAAGGCTATTTCGCGTGGTGTCATACGTCATACCCTCTGGAAGGATGAAACACGCCAGGATTAAATTTCATTTTTCGCGGGTATAAAAAAACGATGGGGCGGGCAGTCCGGAAGACGTCAGGCCGCAGGGATTTGACCCGCCCCTCCCCACTGGTGGTCTACCTTTGCCTATTGCCGCCATTTAACCGGAAGGCGTTACCGTTCGGTTGCGCTATCCCCATGCGGTGTTGCGTTTCGGTAACAGCTTTATGCAGGTCGCCAAAGTCCTCAGCCTTCACGGGCGGGCGCTTCACGTTCTCAAGACACGTTTCACGGCGGCGCTTTATCCATTCCCGATCATCGTCCTCGGTGCATAACAGCATGACTTCCATCCATCGCGCTGCGGCGCGTCGGTACAGCCCTTTTGCTTCCAGATCCTCGGCTTTACTGTCGTTTACCATGTTTATCTCCCCCAGAATGGCGTTTCATCGTCGAATGGTGGGCGTTGGTCAAAATCATCAGGGGTATTATATAACTCCCATCCAGGCGCGGATTGTGTTGCGTGGCCTCCTGTGTGCCTGTAGCCTGGCTGATTCCGGTAATACTGCGGAGTTAGGTCTACCGGCATAGCTTACCCGTGGAGAAATGAATCATCGAATGAGTTTGGTCGGGAGTTATTCCACCAGCAAAAATGGCGTTGCCCGGTCTATGACGTTGATGCCAATTAACGAGCTAACATTTCGACCATTCACAATGCTATCCCGTTCAAGCAAATGCGCTATTTTTTCTACTTCATACCAGTATTGAGCCATGAGGGCTTTGGTCTTTTCAACGAGTTTAGAAAGCATTAACTCCCTGTTAATTTGCTTATCTGTAGCGCAGATTAAATCGAGCATGTCATTTACGTTAGCCATGTCATAGCGATGAGGTAGCGAATACTTTTTGTTGAAAATATCGTTGTTTTCGTAAAGGGCTTCGCTTACTGGTCCGGCGAGGGATACAAAAGCGGCCTTTTTTGCATCGCGCTTTATATCATCCGCATAGTAACGTATGAAAGGGATAACTTTACCATTCTGCCCAACTACACCAGATTTACTATCCCGCAAACGCCCGAGATCGTGGCTGTGAATTATGCTGTGTTTAACAACGCCCAAACACTTGGCCTCATGTACATGTTCGCCAGCAACGTAACCGTATTCATCCATAACGGCGATAACCTGTATATCTAAGCGAATAAGCCATGCAGCTACTGCATGTCCCGCTTCGTGGAATGCTACACATCGTTTACCATCACCTATCCAGTTATAGAACATTTCATGCTCATATATCTGGTGAATGGCGCCCATTACGCGCCCTCGCTTGCCAGTGAGGCCAGCGCCTTATCCATTAATCCCCGAGCAATTTCGTGGATCGTTGGCGCAACTCCTACCTCTGATTTTTTACGCTGCTCCTCCTGAATTTTCTTTATCGCTTCCATTTGCTTCTCACTTATCAATACCGGCTTTACTGAAATAGCCATAACGCCCCTTAGAACTGTATAAAACAACAGTTATTATAGTTTCACAAATAGCAATATTTATCACCGTAATTGCAAAATATGAAACAAATAGCACAAAAAAATGCCGCCGCTCAGTAGCTGGTGGCATCGTTCTGTGTGTCAAGTTTTGACAAGTTTCGTTTTAAGCCACCCCCCCATAGAATCTTTTTGGGGGTGTAATATCCCTACCAATCCCTACTAACTGGCTCATGCCACGAATGGCAAGGCTTTCAGACTGGTAGGCATTCAATTTTGTTGCCCTACATAACCCTACTTATCCCTACTAAATCACTTCAACGGCATTTTACTGCCTGTTTTATTTGGTAGGGATATGTAGGGATAAGTAGGGATAAAAATATATATCCCTACCTAGTTTAAAGCCTTGCTACGTCTGGCCTCGTCTCGTTTTTAGTAGGGCAGTAGGGATAAGTGCCGCCGTAAAAGTTTCAATCATCACTCTGCCCGCTCTCCACACCGTAAGCGCGTGGCATGAACTCCTCAGCCTTCTCGTTATAGCCAACGTTGGTTTGCGCTCTGCCGTTAATGCTTCTCGTCAGGTAGCTGGCTCGGTACTCTTTTGCTGCTGATTTTATGGCGCGTGAAAACTTATTGACGGAAAGCGGTTTACCCAAACCGTGATACTCCATAAACGCCAGATAAAGATGATAAAGATACGTCCTCGGCTCTGGCTGGCCTGCCCATGTACCTCCGCCCATCATCATGCCTTTGGGTTCGTTCATGAAAAAAAGCGCCGCACACATATCGACAACCGGATCCGTGCCGCGTTTAACCTCTAGCGCCTCCTGCGAATCGCGCTGCTCTAGTAATAGTGCCTTTGCTTTGTTCTGGTCGGCAAAGGTGGTTAGCAGGTGGCGGATAATCACCGGGATTTCTCGCCTGATTTTTGCGGTTAAATCCGGGTCTTTGTCTGCGTCTGATACCGGGTTATTAAACGGGAATATCACGCGGCGGCGGGCAATGCCCCCGTTTCGCTCCGTGAATGTCATCGGCTCGTTATTGGTTGCCATAACAACGGCATTTATCACGGTTGTGAACTGCTTTTCATATTTCCCATCAATCTCTACCGGATCGCCGCCCGTAATGGCTTTAATCCCCGCACCCTCTCCAACATAGCGGGTCTGGTCAGGCATAATAATCAGGCTTTTTCCTACGAACTGCGCCCGTCCCCGTGCGGTGTCCAGCGTCATCATGCTACCGCTGGCGGTGTTGTGTTCACCTGCCAGCGTGGTTGCTATGCTGCTGAATACGGATTTCCCACTGCCGCCCTCGCCAGTTATCTCAATGAATAGCTGCCAGTCGTGACGCTTCGCCAGCACCATAAACAAGGCTGCTTTGATACGCTCGGCCTTATGATGGTCGCCAGCCGTTGCATGATTCAGCCAACGGGTAAAATTGGGGGCGCTGGTGGTAATATTTTCCCCCGGCGCTGGCGGGGTGTAGGTGATCCCATTGTGGTTCATCAGCCAGTTACCCGGCGAATGGGCGGAAAACGTCTGCGTAGCGAGGTCATAAACGCCGTTATCAAAACCAATCAAATCCCCGCTCCGCTCACCAATTACCGGTATTTGCAGCTTCATGGTTGCGACAACCGATTTAATCCCCTTTTCGGTGTAGTGGGCTTCGTGCTCGTCGAAAATTGCCACCATAACCCTTTCTAATTCGCTGTCTGGTAGCTTCACCCATACGCCAGATTCGTAGCAGTAAACAGTGCCACTATCAGGGTTAACCGCCAACATATCCCATCGAGATGAAAGCAACCGCGCTTTCTGGCTGGCTGCCATTTGTGCAATATCTCCGACATCGGCTTTACGGCGGGATTTACCGCCCTCAATGGCTTGCAATCGCGGTTTCACGGCTTCCCCTTGAATCTGGTACATCGAATCGTTAAACGCAGCCGTAGCGACTTCCAGCCCGTTTTGCTGGCGGTAGTCGTCCCAGTCGGCTTTGTAGTCTGTCGGCGGCAGCGCCACCCAGCCAGCCACGGATAAGGCGGCTTTCTCTGCGGCATCTTTGCCCGTGTTCGCCTGGTCGTCCTGCTGGTGGTCGTTATCTGCGGCAATGATAATCTGCGTGGCTGGATATATCCGGCGCATCACTTCGGCAACGGGTAGCAGGTTGCCCGCGTCAATTGCTGCCACTGCCAGCGCGTCCGGGCGCATCAGGTGAACTGAAAGGGCCGTCGCCAGCCCCTCGGCAATTAAAACGCTCTGCGGCGATTCTGGCGCGTTTACGGCGTGATATGCCCCGCGCTTTGCTGAACCTGTCAGGAGTCGTTTATCTCCCTGCGGCGTGATGGTCTGCGCCGCCACTACTGCGCCGGATTCATCCACCAGCTCCAGCAATAACGAACCATCCGGCATAACCGGATAGTTAAACCCGGTCAGCCCTTTTGATTGCAGGTAATCAGATTCGCCCTGTGTGGCACTCTGGCGCATTCCGGCATACAGACGGGCAAACGTAGCCCTTCGCTGCTCTGCATCCTCTGCTGCCTGTTTCTGGCGCTCCTGCTCACGCTGCTGGCGGTCAGCTTCCAGTTGCTCTCTTCTATGGCTCGCTGCCACCGGGTCGGTTTCCGCTGCCCGGTAATCAATACCCAGCACATCAGCGGCAAGCTGTGCCGCCTCCGTAGTGTCGCAGTTGTTCACCTTCTTAATCAGGTCTAAACCGTCACCAGCGCCACACTGATTGCAGATAAAGCTACCGCGCCCGTTGTCGTCGAATCTGAAACGGTCTTTTCCACCACATGCAGGGCATGGAGAATGGCGGCGCGATGAATCAGGCACGTCGATAGACAATCCAGCCAGCACATAAGGCCAGCGCCCGGCGGCGGCACTGGTCACTTCGCGGATAAGGTCGATATTACGCATGGTTGCCTCCTGCCACGGTCGCGCCCATGTCTTTAACCATGCTTTGCCATATCTCACGCCCGACGTCAGTCAATCCGTCATTAGTGACGCAACGCTCAAGAAGCTCGACCCCCACGGTTTCCCACTGCGGGTAGGACACTTTCATGGCTGCCAGTGTGTAGCTATCGATCAGGCTGCGAACGCCTTTTACTCCATTGACGATTTCCACATGGACGGCGAGGCCGTCCGCATCAACCATGAAATAGTCACCGCCGCTGGTGGAGGTAATGTGGTTATACAGTGCCGACGCATACTTATTTGCCAGCGCATTCAGTCGGAAATTTTTAGTAATCATGGATCCATCCTCAGTGCGTCACTGGTTCCGCTGGCATGCCGTTTTCATTCAGTTCAGCTATAAAGCTGTTGTGAAGTTCAGCAAGCGTTTCACGACCAAATGGAGTCAGTGCTCCTTGTTCCACATCCATCATGGCTCTGTAGAAAATGATGGCGCGTTCTGTGCCAGACTCGATGCCAAAACGTTCTATCATCGCGCCCTCAATGTTGTTTGCCATAGCGAGGCGCTCTGCTACTGGATACAGCGGCATGGCGACGATGCCGTTGGAATAAACAGCCACTTCGGAAGGATTGCCAGTATCATCAATGATGCTGACAGTGCCGTTTTCCTCTCTCATTTCCAGCATGAATACTGTTGCGATCAGCCATCTCCACATAATGACGTTATGCTGTGATGTGTAATCGAAATATCCCTGGTTGCCGCCATCGGCAATAGCGAGATGTATTGACATACCTTCATCTGGTTTATCGTCATAATCCCCGGCATCCAGACGATTTACGGCATCAATATATGAAACGGTCTCAACGCGTTCTGTCATGCCATCGTTGCTGCGGTGCATGATGTTTACGCCGTCAGGCGTTGCTTCTGCATGGAAGGTTAAGAAATTATTCATGTTTCGCCTCGCCTGAATGATTCTGTAACTCATATTTGCCCAACAATTCGTCTGCTTCCTGAATAGCTTCTGGTACGCCATTGAGCAGTGACATAACCGCGCCAATCATTAACTTGTCTCTGTTGCTGGGGCTGGCCCCTTCAAGCCAGAACCCTAAAACAGTCTGAACCTGTTCGATGCGACATTGCGCTTCAATGAGCTGGATGTTGGTCATTTCGCACTCTCCGCATCGATTAAACTGATATCTATCAGGGAGGTAACTTTTTGTAGCCAGCTATTGATTACTGTCGCCTGTTCCCCTCCCACCGATGGAAGAATCTCATTCATCACATGAACCAGACTTGTGCGCGCTCTGGTAAGCCGTTCAGTCGTGCGATCTTCAAGAGTGAATGTGTCTGGATATAGCTCTTCACGACTCAGCAATGATTCAATTTCCAGCTCACACGGATGACGATAAATTAAGTTGATATTCATTTTTCACCCCCAAGAATTACCAGCTCTGCACGGGCATCGTTAACCAAAGATGAGCACGCTTTAATCGCATCCACGACATCAGCAGCGTCCATTTCTTCAGCCGAAAGACTGACAGCAACCAGGACAGCCGCTGCTTGCTCGATTAATTGAAGTGCGGACGTAAGTCGAGGGGCATTAATTGAGTTATTCATTGGTTGCCCCCGTTTTTCCTGGCATTTCGCCACCTTCCAGCAGGAAATGAACGTCACGAACGGCGAGATCCAATATCGCGAGTAACGCCTTCAGTCTTTCGTCTCGTGAGGGAGAGTTGCTCACCAGAATGTCGTTAATCACTTCTGTCAGTGTGATGATCTGGCTTGTGCGTTCGAGGGGATCCATATGCACATCGTAGGTTTTAATCATGTGCCACCTCCATGCGGATACGACCAGCAAAAAAGCAGACGTGATCGCGCACCAGAGAACGGCGAGCATCGCGTTCAGACTCGGCAGCAATATGATGAATTTTGGCGGTAATTGTCGGGCAATCGCGGCGAACTGCTGCGATAATCCAGATAAATTGCGGTTTTTGGGTAGGGGTAGTAGCCATTATGGCAGCCTCTATACAGTGAATTTTGAATTCACCACCAAGAGACGCCAATCTCAGACTGGTGGTGAGCTGAACAAGGTTGGCGTAACCGGCCTGTATAGACACCGGCCTTCCTTTCGGAAGCCTCATCCAGCCCACCATAATTTGGGTGCGCAGGAATTTTGCCGACAAAAAAACACGCTTAGTGCGTGTCGGCACTATACAGGTTATCGGGACGCCAATCCCGACACCAGATTTTGCTGGTGCGCTATAACCATAAACCGGGTTGGCGCATAACGGCAAGCTCTTTTTTAGCGCGTGAATGTCAGGTTTTGACAGGTTCAGGCTAAGTTTTGCTAAGTCATTAACCATAACAATTGATAACAGGCAGCCGTTCGCGACCTTTGGTTTTATAAGGTTGTAAGGGTTAACATTTGTTAACAGGCTAGCCAGATTAAAGGCTTCTTTCTGGGCGGCAGGTTCATTCAGTATCACGGCGCACCTCCACGAACTCCTTAACGAATCTCTCCAAAGGCTGAACACATGGCGACTGATAGCCCTCGCGGTAAAAGGTCACTCGGTTATGCTCGACGCGCTGTACGGTCACTACAGCCCCGTGCGAATCCTTGTAACGGCTTCCCGGCATCGGATTATGGTTACGCATGGTTTACCTCCAGACGTTTAGCGAGCCAGCGTTGCGACAGGCGGGTGAGTTCTCCTTTGCGCTGCTCATATTCCATGCCCATATCAATTAACGTGATATTGGTGCTTTCGAGATATGAGAGGTGCTCAAGCTGTTCTGCGTTCATATGGTCGCGAGGTTCGCCAGAATAGCCATTTATCCGCGCCCACTGCTTGGCAGTTAGCCCACCAAGAACGATACGAGAAATCATATTGCTCTCGTTTGTGTAGTGGTGTTGCTGCGTCGTTTTCCCCTGCTCGGCACGGGCCATATTCAGCGCATCGCACATTGGCTTAAAGTTGTTTGCGGCACTGATACGGGCTTTTAGCTGGCGACGATAGCGGGCGGCGATTTCAGGCACGCTACGCTGTAATTCTTCCTCGCACTGGATGAAATAACGACGGATAGCGCGACCCTGATCATTGCGTTCGATCATTGCCAGTTCTTTCGCCATTCCGACACTTAACAGATAGTCTTTGCCGGGTCTGCCAGAGTGCTTAATCTTGCTGTAAGCCGCGCCATTCGGGCTTTTCCCCAAATTTGGGGAAATTGTTTTATGGACTGAGTAATCGTGCCCAATGGTGAAGTCATATTCAGAGATGCGATCAGTGATCCATGTAGAGAAGTCTTTTCCCACGCCCAACGCTTTGTGTAACGCTTTTGCGCTAACAATATTGGTTTCACGCCCACCGATATGACCAGGAATAACCGGGACAATTGCGGCAAATTCATTACCGTTAATTGTGCCCAGAGAGGCGTTCAGATGAGGGGCGGCCTCAGAAATTAATCTGCTTTTTTCGATGTTCATTTTCAGTCTCCGTTAGGCGGCGTTAAACGCGTTCGGGTAGAGTTTCAGAATGTCGGCAATTTCCTGCTGAGAAAGTCCGTTGTGATCATTTATGTTCGCAAGATGGTTAACATGAGTGATCACTTTCAGAACATCACCACGGCAGGAGAAACGGTAGCGAAGGTGTGTTCCGATACCATCAGGATTCTTTTCGTCGATACGCTCCAGAGTGATTCCAAGCTGGCGTTCTAACTCTGTTGCATAGTTACGACCAGAAGACAGACGGCAGTAGCGAAGAATGTCATTTTCTGTCCATCCCTCTATACCAGTACGCAGCATATAGACTCTGGCACGATGCTTTTTCGGTGTGCGCTTTGGTGCTTGAAGGGATTTTGTCAGGGGCGTAACATCAGATACGCGAATATCTGAATTAGCCGCCTGTAATGGGCGGTTTTTCTTTTCCATCAGGCCACCTTCCCGCGGCGTTCTGCCAGCCAGTTGTGAATCTCAACCGCATCAAACGCAGTTATTTTTTCTCCCAGCTTTACCGGACGTGGTAGTGAACCGTTTCTTACTTTACGGTCGATGGTGGATACACTAACGCCCAGCAATTCAGCCAGGCGGAAGCGTCTGATATAGCCTTTTGTAGGAATAGTGTCGGTGTTCATGCTTCCCGTAACCTCTTAGCGATAGTTGTTGCTTCGTTACGGGAGGAAGTATCTGTACATATATGAACAATAAAAAGGCACAGTAATGATACTGTGCCTGAATAGTTAGCTACTCTACCCCTTACCGTTGGCGGCAGCACGTAAGTGTCTCAAAATCACATCTTCATTTGTGATTGCTAACGGTGGAATTTCGTCTTTATGAGCCACTATGCAATCCCGCCACTTCTCAGGGCTTATTTCTTTCTTTTTGCCACGGCATTCATCAGGATACTTTGACAAAAGATATATTGCTGATTTGAAAAGTTTTTCCCTGTTTTCAGCATGTCTCTCGGCATTATGGTTGCTATTTTTTATTTCAGGTATTAGTTCCTGTTCTACCGCCATTTCGTATCGTTTTTTGCTCTTAGCTGCGTCAAAACTTCCATTAACCTTTGCGTCGTGAAGATATTCTAAATCAGCCTTTGTTATATAAATGTTTTTATCTGACAGGCTACTCAGGTGAATCTGGGAACTTTGCATTTTGAATTTATATAGATCACAATCAAATGTTGCTTCAAGTCGCACATATGGCTCTCCACATTCTTGTGAATGATAATGTCGTGTTGTACTACCGCGTACACGCAACAATCCGCATGCAATTGATTTTCTTACAATAAAAGAGTTTTTGCCAATTTGTTCAAAAACATTTTTATTGTCTCTGTCTTCAACTGTCAGTGGTTTATGTGCATAAAATAGCTCATAAGCACCGCTTTCAGATGCTGGGATATAAACTTCGTTGCTTGCGCTGGTAATAAGAAAAGGAAATGTAAACCTTACTTCTTCTGGGTACATAAGTAATAAATCAGTTATAAAATCAGCATCTTTTTTGAAGTGGATGGCGGCATCAGCTTCAATGAAATCAAGAAAGTCAGCATAGACATAAAAGTCTATATGTAGTCTATCTTTCCAATGCCATATATCATCAATTTCACAATTTAATAATTTTGATGCTCGCTCTATCGTGCAGTAGTCCAAAGGTGGAATACCTGATTCCTGCCATAAATTTCTATGCACCGCAGTTGTTTCATGAGAGTCGTTCATTGCGTCACCTTTTACGCTGCGCCTTATTTTGTGATTGAGCCAGGCGGTAAGGCTTCCCGCTTTTCGCCCCGTCGAGCTAGGCTCAATCTATTCAGTTAGTTCGCCCTTCTGAGGGGTGTTACGTTGTAGTCTTTTCCGCTTTCCAGTGCCACCAGCAGATCAGCCCACTGTGCCAGTGCTGCTTTACGCTCATCAAAATACTGATGGCGGTTATAAATCCCCTCTACGCCCTTAATGCGATGATTGAGGCATCGTTCCGCCACGACAGGATCAACACCCAACGCTGCTAAATGAGTACGTGCGGTGCGTCGGAAGTCGTGAATCGTGAAATTAGGCACATCCGGCATTTCGGCGCGAACCTTAGCCAGTGCTACGGGTAAAGTGCTTTCCTGAATATGTGGGATCATTCTGTTTTGCATCTTCCTGGCCGGAAGCACCCATGCGCTATTACATGAAAAGGTGTGTAGCTCTCTCAACCATTCAACGGCTGGGGAAGGTAGAGGTATATCAATAGGGTCTCCGTTTTTGCTGCGTTCTTCCGGCAAATGCCATACCGCACCATCTAAATCAAACTCTTCCCATCGTGCGGCGCATAACTCCATCTTACGAACGCATAGTGCCAGCAATAGTTTAAATGTCAGTTCGTTTTGGCGGCTGAATCCTTTTGCGGTGCGCATAGCCTCGAATAGCCTGATAAGCTCATCGCGAGTTAGCCAACGGTCGCGGGAAACCTCTTTACCACCAGCATCAGATACTTCAAACGCTGAACAAGGGTTTATCTCCAGAGCGTGGCGTTTTATCCCATAGTCAAAGATACGGCGTGTCCAGCGTAATACATCTGTTGCTATCGTTGGTGCTCCTCGGTCAACGATACCTTTCAACATGTCGTCAATGTGGCGTGGCTTAACGTCCTCTACCTTCATATGCCCAATGCAGGGGTTAATATCCTTATCAATTCTCCGGCGAAGGATATCGGGATGTTTCCATCTCGGAAGTATCTGTCGCTCGAAGTATTCGGCGGCCAGATCTGAAACGCGCATGGCGTTTTTCTCAGCCTCCATTTTTGCCAGTGCTTCAGCTTTTCGTTCCTGTTTTTCTGCTGCTACGTCATAGCCAAGAGCAACTCTGGCTGACAGCTCTTTTGCTGTTTCTCTGGCTTTTGATAGTGACAGTTCGGAGTAAGAGCCTATAACCATAGCCCGCTGCTTTCCTGCGAGCTTATAGCGGAATCGCCAGAACGGGACTGTGTAGTTTTTGGGGTAGCAAATATAAAGGCCGTTGCCGTCTGCCTTGCCATCAAATCTGTCTCCCGCCTTTATCCATGCGCGGATCTGCATATCTGTGAGTTTTGGCATTGCGAATACCTGAATATCGAATATGGGGGTGTACATAAAGCAATGTACATGAAAGTCATTATGTACACCTCTATGTACACGCATATTGTGCGCTTTGTTGCGTTGTTATGATAGCTCATGATAACAAAAAAGCCCGACATTTCGCGGGCTTTGTGGTTTTTTGCTGCTTGGTGATTTTTACTGATAGCTTATTCGATATTCTGAATCTGCTCGCGCATCTGCTCAATCAACACTTTCAGCTCGATGGCGG
>ERZ1034992.1113-NODE-1113-length-12801-cov-6.108505_pt1 | contig 12801 bp, 10 predicted proteins | sample MGYA00520695_ERZ1034992 | MGnify/ENA primary metagenome ERZ1034992 (study PRJEB33766, sample SAMN09781778) | gut metagenome | biome: gut microbiome | host: Homo sapiens | place: Madagascar | study: EMG produced TPA metagenomics assembly of the PRJNA485056 data...
ACTGTACATATAGTACATGAGTTGTCAATCAAGGGGCTTTGTAAGGAACGAAGTGACGGAAGAGCGATTGTTACAAAGTCAATCGCGTCCAATGCTATTCGCTCAATAGTGCGCTCAGGTTAAGTCTTTGTAAAGTTGCTTGATAACCTTATCAAAATACTCGATCCCGTCCTTCTTTGTTGACACCATTGTGTTGACTTCGGAGTTGTAAAGATCGTTCTTTTTGGCTTCGAGAATGGTGTCATGAATGACATCGTAAAGCGTCTTTACATCGTCGGCATTCTTTGCAAAAGTCATAACGTAGTCCGTAGGAAGTTTGCCGTCAACAAGAGTTTGTGAAGAGCCTGTCTTTATGTTGTTTGCATCATAGACGGTGTAGGAGTTGAGAAGCACGAACACGCCTGCGTATGCTTTGTCGTTTGCCGTTGCTTTTTCCGCTCCGTTGACAAGGCTGTCTGCCACAACAAACGCTTTGTTGTTGCCTGCAAATTCGCCGTTGACAAGGTTTCCTTTGAACATATCATCGCTCACCGTTCCGTCCGAATATGCGCCGGTACCAGCAGCGACAAGTTTGCGTGCATAGTCGGTGAAATCCGCAAGGAAGGAGCTGTCCTTTCCTTCGGGAGAAACGAGATAGCCGAGTCCGTTGTTGTTGGAATCTTTGCTTGTTGCGCCGGAGTCGTCACTGACAAGGTATGCCCACTTTGTTGCTACTTCGCGAAGCCAATAGACTGTTTCTTCTTTTGAGAGGCCTGCCGCTTTGACTTGGTTCAAGCTGTTGTGGATTTGATGAATCAAACCGACTTGGTCTTCGGTGTCGAACACGGGCACTTCGTTCATCAAGTACGCCATTGCGGGATGCTCGGTTGCGTTGAACTTGATTTCATACTTGCCTGTTTCCGCATTTTTTTCGAATGACAGGATTTTATTGTAGTTGTTGCCACCCTCGACTTGATATTTGGTGTCGGCAACCTTGCCTACGTTGTTGTAGGGGTTCTTTGCGTCGGTCATAGGATCGCGAAGTTCGATCTTCTTGCCGTCCGCATCTTCGACAACCGCGTCTGCATCGTATTTCGGGTTGGAAACATGTGCCGTCATCTTGGAGATCAGACGATTGCGTGTAAGCAAAATCGCTTCGACGTTTTCGGGATTGTTCTTCGCCATGTCGTTGAGGACCTTCATATCCTCCGCACCGAGTTTGAAGAGGATATTGATGACAAATCCGTAACCTTGATCGTCTGCGGGATGATAGTAAGTCTTGTTGAGCGTGCTTGTGAGTGCGGATTCGTAAGAAGAATCGCTGCCCGCAAATGTCTCTTTGTTCTTTGCGACTTGTGCGTTGAACTCTGCCTCGATTTCAGCCTCGGTGACGGATGCGCTGTCGCCGATCATGCGTTTAAGTCTTGCAACGAGCAACGATTGATATTGAGCATTGAGATAGTAGTTGTAGCACTCTTCAACACTCTCTTTGTAGAGATTGTTTTTGAGGTTGTTTTCCATCTCGGAAAGACCTTCGTTGATGTAGTCTTTGAGGACGGAAACAAGAGTTTTGCCGCTATCGACGATGATGTTGTCCACAAAGTCTGCTTTGAGGAATTTGGTTGTGAAAAGGCTGTCCTCTTTTGTGTCGTCAAGGAGTTGTGCCTTGTACTCGGCAGAGAAGAACTTGTTTGAAAGTTCGACATCCTCTTTGTCGGGATCGTAATCGTCCTCTTCCTCTTCCTCGGGAAGCTCGGTGCGAGGCGCAAGATATTTTTCCCATTTTGCATAAAGAGTGGTGGTTTCGGTGATCTTGGTGTTTTCAAAATCGAACTCTTCACCGTTAAATTCCTTGTCGACGTACCAGCCGTAGAAGGTGTAACCGTCTTTGGTGGGATCGCTCGGCTCTTTTGCAACGGTGTCCTTTTGGATCTTTTGCTTTTCAACGCTCGAACCGCCGTTTGATTCGAATCTGACATACACGGGATCGGTCACTTTGGTTGTCGTGTTGTCCTTCTTGGAATCGGACGTAGAAGTGTTTGCGTTGTCTTCGGTGATAAGGCTCTCAACCGTCGAAACGAGGGAATCGAGCAAACTTTTGTTTGTGTCCTCGATAGCCTTGTTCTTTTCGCTTGCGGAAAGCAATTCGGCAATGGATGAAGGAAGCGCCGTCATGTTTTTGAGCTTGGCGACTTTCTCTTTTGCAAAAAGGGTAAGAAGCTTTTGTTGAGCAAGCGATTGAGCAAGATAATTTGCGGCAGCCTCATAAGTCATGCCGTAATATTTGACATAATAAAAGGCATAACTGTTGAAACTGGATGCAAGCTCGAACTTGTACACGTTTTCCGTTTGCGTGCCGAAATCACCGGTATAGGTGACGGATGCGACAACTTGCTGTGCGTCGCGTTTGTCGTTCTTCTTAAAGATTTCGTCGCAGCCCACCAATAATGTCATGCTCATAGCAAGCAATAAAACGATGGCTGTTGCGACAATCAATTTCTTTTTCATATTAAACTCCATATTGTGAGCATTATATCAATAGTACACTTATTATACACGCACGAGGGGGCGCACGCAAGCATTTTTGCGACATAAACCAAATAATTAAAATTGTTTTTGCACCGTTTTTGCAAAAAAATCGACTCGCTGCGCGCCAAAGAAAACAAGGCGCTTTGTGCGGATAGAACTCGTTTTTTTTGCAGAATCGAAACCTGACGTAAAAATTAGAATATCGATTTTTCACAAAAATCCAACGTCCTCACCCACCCGTATTTTTTTCGATTTGCTCGCGCTTTTTAAACTTTTTTTGCAAATGTTTGACGGCTTTCGAAATTTATTTTTGCAAACGCTTGACAATTTTTTTGATTTATCATATCATAAGCAAGCATTGAATATCGCGGGGTAGAGCAGCTGGTAGCTCGTCGGGCTCATAACCCGGAGGTCGTTGGTTCAAATCCTTCCCCCGCAACCACATGCGAGATCGAATCGAGCAATCGAAGTTACGACGTCGATTTGAAAACGATTCGAACTTGCAACCCCTCGTTGTGCGGAGTGCGCAAGGCACTCCCCGCAACACAACACAAATTGTATGGCGGCGTAGCTTAGTTGGTTATAGCGGCCGGTTCATACCCGGCAGGTCATTGGTTCGAATCCGATCGCCGCTACCATACGGAAGCTTAGCTCAGTTGGTTAGAGCATCTGCCTTACAAGCAGGGGGTCACAGGTTCGAGTCCTGTAGCTTCCACCATCTGAATTCAAATAAATCGAAATACGGCCCTATGGTCAAGTGGTCTAAGACATCGCCCTTTCACGGCGGTAACCCGAGTTCGAACCTCGGTAGGGTCACCAAAGAAAAGACATTCGAACGAATGTCTTTTTCTTTTTCCTACCGAGATTGCGCATAAAAATGCGCCCGCATATAATGCGGCGAACTCGGGAGACCCGACTGACCGCAAGCGAAGAGAGACGCAAGCGCAAAGCATTTGCGGACATCGAGCGTAGCGGACATAGCAAACAAATATACACGAAGTGCCCGTGCAAGGCACGGATGGTGCGACAAGCACAATTTGTTTAGCGTAGACGCTGCGCCATGCAAGTGAACTCGCACGTTCCGCTATTACGGCAGTCGCTAACCCGCCTGCCTACGAACCTCGGTAGGGTCACCACAAGCCAATAATACGAACTCTAATTTAGGGTTCGTATTATTTTTGCTCGAGAATTCTTTTGCGCTAAATTGAAATTTTACAATATCCCCTTTCTTAATTTTTTCTCCTTTGAATATCATAAATGATGATGTGGACCAAGCACAAAATATAATGAAAACATCTCCTGTGTCGTTAAGTTAGAAGAGATTTCAAATTCTATCAACGACACTAAATTGAGATATGTCGAGTTACCGGTTTTTACTGCTGGAATCGTTTCATATTCTCCGACTTCAATCAAATATTTTTTTTCTTGCAAAATATTTGCTATAGAATATGGACTGTGTTTATATTCTATTTTTTCTCCGTTTGCATCTATTTCATAATACACGTCATCTTCTTTTTCGCTAGACCATATGATTGGGGCTCCGTATGTTTCTTTTTCTAAGTTTTCTTCACGTCTGTATCTATTCCATGAAATATATCTATCGGGTGCATAGATTGAATACTTCCCATTTAATAAACGGAACTCAAAGTTTGTTTCTCTTACCATAATAAAAATGCATCTGTTCTCAGAAAACTCGACCAAAAAGTATTTCAAAACGTCATTTTGTGTATAAATCGGGTAAATGTCATACGTTTCTCCCTCTTGCAAATACTTTTCTTCAATACGCTTTGAAATGTTCTGTATATGTTCGTCAAGCGTATAGTCTTCAAAGGTTTTCGTGCATCCGTAAAGAGAAAACAACAGCACACTTAACAGCACCGTCAAAATCAAAATCGATATAATCTTTTTGCGTGTCGTTTTCACGATATCCTCCTGCTTCAACGTATTGCGCGTTGCGGCGAAAGTTGCACTTTCAAAGATATATAAGTCTCCCACGCATATTTTAACATACGCGTCGAAAATAGTAAATAGCGATTTTTTCGTTCGACTGACAATGAAAATTTCAAATCGAAATTATTGCTGCTTTTGAGTACATTGGCAAAAAACGGCAAGTGCGAAAGGGCATGCTTTAAGGCTCAAAATACAAAAACAGCCTCGCCGTTGTTGCGAGACTGTTTGCTGTTTTACATTGCAAATTGATGTTTTAAAGTGCAAAAACGATTGGATAAAACGTCGATTCGGTCAATTATCTGAACATTTTGAGTTTGTTGTGAACAACCTCGATGTCGAGTTTTGTGTCTTCGATAATTTCGCCGTCAAGCTCGAAACGGCTGTCGTCAAGCGCTTCGATAGTAACCTTCTTTGCGGTGTATTCTCCGCCCCAATCCGTGCCGACGTGCTTGCCTTTGAGGAACTTGAACAGGCGGAAAATGATTTTGCTCTTTTTCATTTCGCTGACGTAGCCGACGTTCAAAAGTCCGTCGTCAACGATTGCATTGGGACAAATGGGGATGCCGCCGCCGATGAAGCCGCCGTTGCCTACACCTATCATAAACACGCTGGTGTCCTTTGTCACGCCGTCCGCAGTGATGCGAAGATGATGGAATCTCGTGTGCAAAAGCGTGTAGAACAACGAATAATAGTATGCCGCTTTGCCCTTCAACGTTTTGCAATTTGCATATTTGAGCAAGACGTCGACGTCCATGCCGCCGCCGCCCACGTTCAAGCAGCGATATTTGCCAAGTTCCATATAGTCCACGAAGCCGACCTTGCCGTTCAAGATGGTTTGCACCGCCTCTTTGACATTGGTGGAGTGTCCGGATTTTTTGATAAAATCGTTGCCGCTGCCGCAAGCTACGAGACCGAGCGTAACGTTGTCGAAGTTGTCGATTCCGCAAAGCACCTCGTGAAAAGAGCCGTCGCCGCCCATAACCACAATGTTTGTGTCCGGCGTTTTTGACAATTCTCTTGCGATTTCGGTGGCGTGTCCTGCGTACTCGGTTTTATGCACGACGTATTGAGCGTTGTTATTCTTGAAGATTTCCTCGACGGTTGTGAGAGCCTTGAGGCTTTTGCCCTTTCCGCCTTGAGGATTGACGATTATGTGATACATAATGCCCTCCGCATTTTATTTGCATATAAAAATATACAAGTACATTTTAACACTTATGACGCAAAAGTCAACCTATTGTGAGTTGCGCAACAAAATGTCGAATATCTCGAACACATGTATTGTTTCTCAATCGCGATTTTCAAACTGCAATTCGTAGAGTTTGTGATAATATCCCTTGTTTTTGAGCAGTTGTTGGTGCGTACCTTTTTCGATGATTCTGCCGTTTTGAAGCACGATGATTTGGTCTGCATGTTGTATTGTGGACAATCTGTGCGCCACAACAAGCATCGTGCCGATGTTGCGGATGTTTTCAAGCGACTTTTGGATAACCACTTCGGTTTCGGTGTCGATGTTTGCGGTTGCTTCGTCAAGAATGAGAATTTGCGGTTTGTGCAAAACCGTTCTTGCAAACGACAGTAGCTGACGTTGTCCTTGCGAGAAGTTTTCACCTCTTTCGATGACCTCCTCGTCAAGTCCGTGCTCTTGCGAAGATATAAACGTATCGGCGTTGACGTACTTGCACGCCGCCTCGATTTCCTCGTCGCCGAAAGACTCGTCGTTGAGCGTAATATTGCTCCGCACCGTACCGCTGAAAAGGAACACGTCTTGAAGCATCTGTCCTATGCCCTTGCGAAGCGAATGAATATCTATTGTGCTGATATCCCTGCCGTCAATTAGAATCTGACCTTTTTGAATCTCATAGTTGCGCACGATGAGGGATAGTATGGTGGTTTTCCCTGCACCCGTTGCACCCACAAACGCACATGTTTCCTTCGGATTTATCACAAAAGAAACGTCTTTGAGAATCCAATCCTCGCCCTTGTAGGCAAACCATACGTTCTTAAATTCGATTTTACCCTCGAACTTGTCCACCGCCACCGCGTCTTCCCTATCTCTGATTTCGGGCTTGACGTCAAGCAGGTTGAACAACCTCTCGGACGCGGTTATCGCCTTTTGCAAGTTGTTGAGCTGATCGGCAAGGTTTTGTATGGGGTTGAAAAAGCGCGACAGATAGAGATAGAACGCAACTATCATGCCCGCGTCCAGTCCGAATTCCATTCCGAGCCAGAACGTCACGGCAATCGAGCTGATATAAAGCAGCGTGATAAACGGACGATATATGCCGAAAGCAAGCACCACTTTGTATCTGGATTTGCGCAGATTTTCGTTCTTTTCCAAAAATTCAAGCTCTTTCTTTTGTTGACGATTGAAAATTTGGATAAGTTTCATGCCGGACAAGTTTTCGTTGAGAAAAGTGTTGAGGTCGGATATATACTGTCTTTCCTTTGTAAACACCTTTTTGACCACGTTTCTGAACACGAAAGACGTGATGAACACAACAACGATGAACGCAAGCATCACAAGCGAAAGCTGCCACGAGATGTACAGCATAATGCCGTACACGCCCACCACCGTAAGCATGTTCTTGATGACGTTCACGATGACGTTGGTAAACAAGTCGGACATCGACGCCGTGTAGGACGCAACGCGCGTAACGAGCGAGCCTACGGGCATTTCGTCAAACTGATTTTGCGACAGTTGCTCGATGTGCGAAAACACCTCGTTGCGCAAAGTGTAGATTATGTTTTGTCCCGCCTTTTGCAAGAGCATGGACTCCCAAACGAGAAATGCTTGGTTGAACACGCCTATGGCAAGATACGCCACCGCCATGCCGACGATAAACTCCACGTTTATGCCGTCCGACTTCAAGTTGTTGGTGATTTGACTGACGAAAAGAGGCAGGATTATATCCAAAACGACGTTTAGCAAAATGAGCAGCATTGCGCCCACAAATCGCGCCATTTCGGGTTTTAAGTAGCGATATATGCGGCTAAACATATCTTTTGTGGGAATATGGACGTCGCCTTTGAGTTTTTCCACGTCGCTTTGCATTACGCCTCACCCCCTTCCACTTCTCTTTCGAGCTTTTGCAAATACACCATCTTTTTGTAGGTGGGAGATATCTCTTCAAGTCTTTGCGGAGTGTCGTATGCCTCAACCTCGCCCTTGTCGAGAACGAGTATCTTGTCAAGATGCGATACCGTCGAAACGCGCGAGGCGATGACGATGGTCGTCTTGCCCTTCCGCTCGGATTGAATGTTTGCAAGTATGGTTTCTTCCGTCTTGACGTCTACTGCCGACACCGAGTCGTCCAAAATCATAATCGGCGCGTCTTTTATGTACGCGCGAGCTATGGATATGCGCTGTTTTTGACCGCCGGAAAGAGTAACGCCTCTCTCGCCGGATACGGTTTCGTACCCCTCGGTAAACTCCTCGATGTTAGAGTGAACGTCGGCAAATTTAGCAGCGTCGTACACCTTGTCCATATCGAGTTCGTTGCAAGAGAAAGCGATATTGTTTTTGACCTTGTCGCTGAAAAGGAAATTGTCTTGCGGCACGTAACCTATGGCGTCTCTCAAACTCTCGATATTGCAATCCATGATATCGTGGCCGTCGATAAACACTTTGCCCCTTTCTACGTTGTAGAGATGCAACAGCGTGTTTACAAGCGTCGTTTTGCCGCTGCCTATCTTGCCGACGATGCCGACGCTCTCACCGGGATTGACGGTGAAAGTGATGTTTTTGAGCACGTTCGCTTCGCTTGAAGGATAGGCAAACGAGAAGTTGTCGAACCTGATTTCGCCCTTGACGTTTTCAAGCACGTACGCATTTTCGACGTTGCGGATTTCTTCCTCTTGGTCGAGGAAGTTGGTGATACGTTTTAGCGACGCTTTCGAGCGCGAACGCATCGTCACGACTTGTCCTAGAGCAATCATCGGCCATACGAGAGTGTCGAAATACCCCACGAACGTGATAAGTCCGCCTGCCGTCATATCCACCTCGTGTCCGAAAACAAAAACGGGAGCGCCGGTGACGTATCTGTAAACGAAGTATCCGCCAAGCCCCAAAATCAAAGCCATAATCGCCGCAATGATGATCTCGATGATTGCGTCGAAAATAACCGACACTTTGACAAGCTCGATATTTGCGTCTTTGTTTCGTTTTGCAATCTTTGCGAATGCGTGAAGTTGTTGCGTTTCTTTGACGAACGCCTTGATGACTCGTATGCCCGTAAAACTTTCCTGCGAGAAGTCGTATAGTTTGTCGAACTCGTTTTGGCGTTGCTCCCATTTCAGAGCCATAAATTTTTCAACAAGCATGCCCCACACCACTATGAGAGCGAGCGGAATAAGCAACAGACAGGACAACGCCCAGTCGAGCGAAAACATCTTGTAAAGGGCAAGAACGGACAAGAAAAGCGCGTCCACCAGCATAACCGAGCCCCAACCGAAAAACTCCTCGATCGTTTCGAGGTCGGTTGTAAACCACGCCATAACGGTGCCGACTTTGTTTTCGTGATAATAGCGTTGCGACAGCCTCTCACTCTTCAAAAACATTGTGTGACGAAGCCCCGCTTCTATGCGTTGAGAAGCGTTGAAAATGGAGAGTCGCCACATGATTCTTCCAAAGAACATCACGATAGCAACCACCATAACGCCCAAAATAATTTCTTTGAGCGCGGCTTTGTCGATTGCTCCGCCGTCGAACATATCCACGAGCTTTCCGAGATATTCGGGTATGAAAAGCTGGAACACGTCCACTGCGACAAGCCCTATCAATCCTATCAAGAACAGCCAACTGAACTTGAGATAATATTTGTTTATGTATTTTCCGAATAACATGATGAGTATTTGATTTTTCAAAAGCGGACGCTTTTGGTTGAACTAACACGGATTATTGGCAAAAGAGAATAGAAAACCCCGCTTGCCAAAATTCCGTCAACTCGGATTTCGTCAAACGGGGTTTAAAATATTCAAACCCTCAAAATCGTTCCGAAAAAGGAACGAAATTGATTTTTACATAATTTCGCGGTAGATAGCCTCGATTTCCTTCTTACCCCAAACCTGCGGACAGGGATAAAGCGGATTTGCTTCGGCATATGCGTGCGCGATCATACGAGGCAGACGCTCTTCTTCGATGAGCTTGCCGCCGTCGCGTGACAAAATCTTTGTGGGAATGTTCATTGCGGCATTCATGTCCTCAATCCATTTGATGAACAAGTTTGCCTTTTCTTCTTTGGTGTTTCCGCCGAGGTTGATGCAGTCGGCAAGTTCGGCGAGTTTCTTGTGTGCGGATTTGCCGTATGCTTTCAAAACATGCGGAAGGATAACTGCGTTTGCAAGACCGTGAGGCACTCCGTATTCGCCGCCGAGAGTGTGCGCAACCGCGTGTACGTAACCGACGTATGCGCGAGTGAACGCTTTGCCTGCAAGGTATGCGGCCTTTTGCATTTGTACACGAGCTTCGAGGTCGTCGCCGTGATCGTATGCTTGTTTGAGGTATTTGTGGATGAGCTGAACAGCCTCGACCGCCTCTTTCTTTGTTTGTCTTGTATTCTCGCCGCCGATGTAAGCCTCAACCGCGTGAGTGAGTGCGTCCATACCCGTTGTGGATGTGAGGTGAGGCGGAAGCGACTTTGTAAGTTCGGGATCCATAACGACGTATCTCGGAATGAGGAACGGATCGTTGATGGGATATTTCTCGTGAGTTTCGGGGTTGGAAATGACCGCTGCAAGCGTCGCTTCACTGCCTGTACCCGAAGTTGTCGGAATTGCGACAAGCGGAGGAAGTTTGTGTCCCGTAATCATTATCTTCAAGACGCCTTTCATTTGAGGAACGCTCTTCTTGGGGCAAGCAACTCTTGCGCCGATACCCTTTGCGCAGTCCATAGCACTGCCGCCGCCGAGAGCAACGATTGCGTCGCAGTTGTTGTCATGATACATTTTGAGACCGTCTTCGATGTTTTGAATGGTCGGATTGGGGACGACGTCGTGATAGCAGCAACTCTTCATGCCCTCTGCTTCGCAAGCAGCCATGATGGGATCTGCCTTTCCGCTTGAAAACAGGAATCCGTCGGTGACGATAAGGATGCTCTTAAAGCCGTTGTCTTTGAGGAACTTGGGAAGTTCGGAAATGCTGCCCGGACCGGACAAAGTCTTTTTGCATTGATTCCACGGCAACAAAAACATTGCCAAGCGCATAGATTGCTGGAAGATACGGCAACCCATTTTTGTAAAGATGTTCATCGTTTCCCTCCGAATACGGATTAAATCCGCATATATGAGTATTAAGTAATAGTATTCTAGCACCAATTGTACAAATGCACAACAATTTAATTAACAATTGATAATGAATAATTCGCAGATTCTTTTCAATGAGTGTTTTGTTCCGTCCTCTATAAGAGGTGAGCGGCGTGAACTATAAAAGCTATGTCCCCTTTCCTCACGTGTTTTCCCTATCACCGTTCCCCCTCTGCGTGCCTTGAGGGAACCCACGGTGACCGCGTAGCGGGGGACAACACTCAGCACTCGCATAGATTGCTATCGTTCTCTTTTTATGTCACTCGTTCGCGGACGAAAAGAATCCAAACTCGTCCGCTCACTTGTACTTTACGTCAAGCTCGGCGTTCGCTTTCTCGCCGCCGTTGCGACTCGCACTCCGAATAGGCACATTCCGTTAATAAGTACACCTTGAATGAGTGTCCGTTCGGGTGTGGGTGTCCCACCCAAAACTGCAACGGAGTTGCAATATCACTTGCGCAAGGCGCAAATATCACTGTTGCCACGGGCAACAATATCACGCACACTTTGCGTGCATATCACTTACATTGCCTTGCGGCTCGTGTTCCGTCTGCGAATAAGCACATTCCGTTAATAAGTACACCCTGAATAAGTTTTCGTTTATCCGCTTGCGTGCAAAGCACGCACACACCAAGCAGACAATCTTGCGAAACTGCGGCTTGAGTTTTTGTCCCAAATAAAGAATATTAAAAACTGCGATATTTAGATGAAGAACAAGAAAGAGCCGCTCTCAACGGGTAGGAGCGTACATAGCGTACGTGACTACTCGAGGAGAGCGGCTCTGCCGCAGTTATTCGCTAAATAGCGCAGTTTTTACTTGAGTTCGGAGAAGTACTTGATAGTACGCACCATTTGAGAGGTGTAGCTGTTCTCGTTGTCGTACCAAGAAACGACTTGAACTTGGCTGTTGCCGTCTTCCATGGGAGCAACCATAGTTTGAGTTGCATCGAAGATAGAACCGAAGCGGCTGCCGATGATATCAGAAGAAACGATTTGGTCGGTGTTGTAGCCGAAGGACTCGGTTGCGGCAGCTTTCATTGCGGCGTTGATGCCTTCAACGGTGACGTGACCTTTGACGACTGCCACGAGGATGGTGGTGGAACCGGTCGGAGTGGGAACGCGTTGTGCAGAACCGATGAGTTTGCCGTTGAGTTCGGGGATGACGAGACCGATTGCCTTTGCAGCGCCGGTGCTGTTGGGGACGATGTTGATTGCAGCCGCACGGCTTCTTCTCAAATCACCCTTTCTTTGCGGACCGTCGAGAGGCATTTGGTCACCGGTGTATGCGTGAACCGTGGTCATGATACCGCTCATGATAGGTGCATAATCGTTGAGTGCTTTCGCCATAGGAGCGAGGCAGTTGGTCGTGCAGCTTGCAGCGGAGATGATGTTGTCAGTTGCTTTCAAAGTGGTGTGGTTGACGTTGTAGACGATTGTGGGAAGGTCGTTGCCTGCGGGAGCAGAGATGACGACTTTGCGTGCGCCTGCGTCGATGTGTGCTTGTGCTTTTGCTTTGGAGGTGTAGAAACCCGTGCATTCCAAAACGACGTCTACGCCGAGTTCGCCCCAGGGAAGTTCTGCAGCTTTTGCTTTTGCGTAGATGGTGATCTTCTTGCCGTCGACGACGATGTAGCCGTCTTCTTTGATCGTGCCGTCCTCGTTGAGAACCGCTTCACAGCTTTCTACCGTGTGAGAATTTGCGTAGTTGCCTTGTGTTGAGTCGTACTTAAGAAGATGAGCGAGCATCTTGGGGCTTGTGAGGTCGTTGATAGCGACAATTTCATAACCCTCTGCACCGAACATTTGTCTGAAAGCAAGACGTCCGATACGACCAAAACCGTTGATAGCGACTTTTACGTTTGCCATTATAAATTCCTCCATAAAGGTGTATTCCTGATTCGATTGGATTTCCAATCGCAATTATTTTACAATTATTACGAAAAATATGCAAGTGTTATTAAAGGATTTTTTTATCGAATAAAAAAACGAACGTTCGGCGCAACTTTCCGTCGAGCCGAACGGTTTAATCCTGTTTTATTA
>ERZ1034992.1114-NODE-1114-length-12791-cov-17.779130_pt1 | contig 12791 bp, 14 predicted proteins | sample MGYA00520695_ERZ1034992 | MGnify/ENA primary metagenome ERZ1034992 (study PRJEB33766, sample SAMN09781778) | gut metagenome | biome: gut microbiome | host: Homo sapiens | place: Madagascar | study: EMG produced TPA metagenomics assembly of the PRJNA485056 data...
TATCTGCATAATCTTGTTCAATATAGTTATAAGGTTCTTCAATTCTTTCAGGAACAATAATCTCAGACTCAACAATTACTTCCTCTTCTTCCTTAACTGGTTCTACTGGGCCATTTAATTCAAGAACCTCTTTCTTTAATAGTTCTGCAATATCTGCATAATCTTGTTCAATATAGTTATAAGGTTCTTCAATTCTTTCAGGAACGACAATTGGTTCTTCCTCAGTAACAAGTTCAACCTCAACCTCAGGCTCAACCTTTTCCTCAATCTCTCCAATAACTTCAGTTAACTCATCTAATGTTTGATCAATCAAACTATTAGTATTTTCTACTTCAACAGGTTTTACTTCTTCAACTACAGGCTCTTTTTCCTCTACCTTATTATCATTATTATCGCTATTATCAATAATCTCTACATTCTGCTTAACAATTTTATCAATAGCCTCATTAATACTATCCAAGTTAAAGTCCGCAAAGAAATCATTCTCCACCTTCTTTTCTTCTTCCTTAACTTCTTCCTTCACTTCATTAAACGTAGGAAGTGGTTCAACCTTAATATCATACTCTTCCTTCTTCTCTACATTCTCGGAAGCACTTTGTAAAGAATTTAATTTATCTTGATATTTATTTAAGTCATTATTAACAGTTGTTTGTTCACTGCTATTTGCCAACTCCTCTCTTAAAGCTGCAAATTTCTGTGTACGTGTAAGTCTAGCCATAATAAAACCTCCGAATATATTCGCCATTTAATTATAACAAACAAGCTAATATTTGCACAAATTAAAGGCTTTATTCTTTCAGCTACAGTCATTAACTATTGGAACTAAATAATTGACTATTTAATAGGTCTTAAACACTTTTTTAATAAAACTTCCATTTTTTCATATTTACACAAAAATGAATCTATACTAGCATTAAGCATTTCTTCTTCACTAGCCAAAGAGAAATTAATTACATAATCATTATAAAGAGCTAATTCTCTAATGAATTCACGTTGGCTTCTTCCGTTGCCTTCTCTAAAAGGATGCAAAGCATTTATGTTGGAAAAGTGGAACACTAATCTTTTTACAAATTCATCATAAGGAAGTCCTCTTAAATAATTATCATCTTTAATTGCACCAAAGACCTCTTCAGCTTGTTCGTATAAAAACATCACATTACAAAACATATTAGCTTTTGCGATATTTGTTTTTCTAGGAACCCCAGCCCATTCATATATATCTTGGAAAATATAAAAATGAATTGCACAAAGATGTTTAAAATCAAAATTGCCTTTTATAGGCTTACGGATAAGATCATAGACTCTAATTGAAGTTAATTCTCTTTCTACCTGATTTAATTTTTCTGGATTAATAATATTGAATTTGTTTTTGAGGATGCTTGTATTTTTGTAACAATAAATCGAATCAGCCATATTATAAATCTTTCTTAATATCAGAATCAGAGATAGTATCTATCACTTTTTTACGTAGTTCATCTCCTGAGATGTTTCCCAAAGCATATTCTTTTAATTGATCAACCCATACATTAGATAGATGCATACTTTCAAAAGCCATAGTAGCTTTAGTTTCCTCGATACTTTCCTGAGTTGTATATGGAGAATTATTAAGCTTAATTTCAAAAGGAATACTCTCAGTAATTATTATTTGTTTGATAAGCATATTAACAACAGTTGATAAGTTAGTACCAAGTGATTCTAAAATAGCACTGGCTTTTTCTTTATCAATTGGATTTGTTCTTACTTGTAACATTGAACTATTAGGCATCTTATATCCTCCTTTTTATCACTTGTATTATATAACATCGTAGTGACAATGTCTTTACATATATTGATAGCGTACTGTTTTACTTATACACTACCTATTAGACTCAACAACGTTTTGATTAATTAATTCTTTAATATTAACTGGAATTACATATACTTACCTCAACATTATTGTGCAAACTAGACGATGATTTGTTAGTCACTCGACAAAAAAGTATCTAGTCAATTATTTGTCGAGTTTAAATATATTTAACGATTGTTATCACAAAAATGCGAAATAAAATGCCACAAAAACACAAAATAGATGTTAAATTAACCAAAAAATTAAATTGTTTAACTAAAATCACATAACTAATTTCAATTTAATGCTTTAACTTGAAATTGCTAACAACAAGTAATTTCATTTTTACTGCTTAACTTGAAATTACTATGTTAAAATAGAGTAAGATATTTCAATTAAGGAGAGTCAATGAACAATCGTGCAGGAAAATACATAAATAATTTATCGGATGATATGTCATATAAATCTTTTAAACCAGCACCACTGCCCCCAGTACCCTCTTTAACATTAAACAACGAAATAGTCTTTAAACTAGTAGAAGCTAGTAAAAATTTAACATTATTGGATGCTTTGGCTAACTTTGTACCAAACATTAATTTATTAGTTTCTATGTACGTTAGGAAAGAAGCGCTTTTGTCTTCTCAAATAGAAGGAACTCAATGTACCCTTGATGATATATTTGATCCTTTGATAGAAGAAAATACTAATCAAAACGTTTCAGATGTTGTTAACTACATCAAAGCCACCGAATATGCCTTGGATAGACTTAATACCCTTCCTTTATGCAATAGATTAATTAAAGAAGCACATAGAATACTCATGGAAGGAGTAAGAGGACAAGAAAAAAGCCCTGGAGAATTCAGATATTCTCAAAACTGGATTGGTGGTCAAAATAGTAACATCAAAACAGCTCGCTACATACCGCCCAATGTCTTAGACATGCAAGAAGCTATGTCCGACTTGGAAAAATACATTAATAGTGATGACTCATTAGACCCTTTAATACAAGCCGCATTGATTCATTATCAATTCGAAACCATTCACCCCTTCTTGGATGGTAATGGTAGAATTGGACGCTTATTAATCACCTTGTTCTTAATAGAGAAGAAAGTAATAAGTTGTCCTGCATTATATATTTCTTATTTTCTAAAAATTAACCGTATTGAATATTATGACCGTATGAGTCAAGTAAGAAAAACAGGAGATTATGAACAATGGATTCTATTCTTTTTACAAGCACTTGCTGATTCTAGTAGTGACGCTATTGATACGATAGACAAGCTAACTAAACTTCATAATAAAAATATTAATATACTTGATGATATTTCACCAAGACAAAAAGCCAATGTTCTTAAAGTGTTTAACTATTTAGAAAAGAATCCTATTATTGATATACAAAAGACAGCTAATGCCCTAAACTTGTCATATAACACTGTAGCCAAGGCTATATTATTATTGATTGATAAAGGAATTCTTATACAAAGCGCCAAATCTGGTAAAGCTAAAATATACTCTTACTTTGATTATCTAGAGATTTTAAGAAAAGATACTTAACTTTGCCTTAAGGTCTTTGCATCTTTAAGGGTATTTAATAAATTAGCTGAACTATAATAAAGACATGATAAACAAACTACAAGAAGCTATAAATAAAGCACACAAAATTGTCTTTTTTACCGGAGCAGGAATGTCAACTGACTCTGGAATTCCAGATTTTAGATCAAATACAGGTCTATACAAAAATAATAAACATGCAGAAGAAATAATATCCCATTCTTTCTTTATGCAAGATCCAAAGACCTTCTTTGAATTTTATAAGAACAAAATGGTCTTTGAGAATGCTAAACCTAATTATGGTCACATGTTTATTGCCAAGCTTCAAGACACAAAAGATGTAACAGTTGTCACTCAAAACATTGATGGACTACATACCATTGCAGGAAACAAGAAAGTATACGAACTACATGGTTCCATTTTTAGAAATTATTGTATGAAATGTAATAAGTTTTATACTCTAAGCGATATATTGAAACAAGATGGTGTTCCTCATTGTGAATGTGGTGGCATCATTAAACCTGATGTAGTCTTATATGAAGAAGCACTAGATAATAAGACTATCGAACAATCAGTAAACGCTATACATAATGCTGATTTAATGATTATCTTAGGCACTTCATTAAATGTCTATCCAGCCGCAGGACTTGTTAGATACTTTAAGGGAGATACTCTTGCAATCATCAATAAAGAACCAACCAAATCAGATGAATGCTGTGATATCGTGATTCATGACTCTATTAGTGAAACTTTTAAGAAAATTCATCTATAATTATAGATAAGGAGTACGTAATTAATATATATGAAAAAAACATTAGTAATCTTAGCTGCAGGTATGGGATCAAGATACGGCGGACTTAAGCAAGTTGACACTCTTGGTTCAAACGGTGAATCAATTATTGATTTCACTATCTATGATGCAATTAAATCAGGTTTTGAAAAATTAGTTCTAATCATTAGAAAAGAACACGAAGAAATCTTCGAAGAACACATCGTAAAGAAAATTAGACCATTTATTGAAGTTGCTTATGCTTTCCAAGACATCAACGATATCCCAGAAGGCAACAAAGTTCCTGAAGAAAGAAAGAAGCCTTGGGGAACAACACATGCTCTACTTGCTTGTAGAAACATTCTAAAGGATGATCCATTTGTTATTTGTAACGCAGATGACTTCTATGGACGTGACGCTTTTCAAAAAGTAAGCAAATACTTTGACGAAACAACTGACGACAATGAATACTGTATGGTTGGTTACAAGGTAGAAAATACTTTATCAGACAACGGTACAGTTACTCGTGGTGTTTGTCAAAAAGATGAAAACAATTATTTAACTTCAATCAAAGAAGTTATGAACATTAAATGGAACGACAACCATGATGGTGCTGAATTTGAAGAAGACGGTACCTACCTTCCTCTTGAAATGGGAACTCCAGTATCAATGAACTTCTGGGGCTTTAAGCCATCTGTTATTGGTAAACTACAAGAAATTTTTACTGCTGAATTACCTGAAGGAATCAAATCTAATCCTCTTAAGTATGAAGCATTACTTCCTAACCATGTTGGTTACTTAGTAAGAGACAATAAGGCTAAAGTAAAAGTATTAACTAGCGAAGATTCTTGGTTTGGTGTTACATATCAAGCAGATAAACCATCTGTTGTAGCTAAGATTCAAAGCTTTAAAGACAATGGAACATATCCATTTGACTTATGGAAGAAGTAGATCCTTATGGATCTTTTCTTTTTATCAACATTTAGCACTTAATTATCACAATTGCTAGCACTTTTCTATTGACACTGCTAAACAAAGTGATAGTATATAAGTGTACAAAGAAATAGATGTACAGGAGGAAAATTAATATGAAATATATGCCTAGAAAATTTGATTTATTTGATGATATGTTTGATGGTTTCTTCCCAACTGAATTAAACCGTCAAGGATTTGATTCTATTATGAAAACTGATGTTCACGAAAAGGATGGCTATTATACTCTAGATATTGAAGTTCCAGGATATAAGAAAGAAGATGTAACTATGGAACTATCTAATGGTTACCTAAGTATTAAAGCTACTCACAATACAACTGATGAAGAAAAGGATGCTAAGGGTAATCTAGTAAGAAGCGAAAGAAACTTCGGATCTTGTTCTAGATCATTCTATGTTGGTGACAACATTAAAGCTGAAGATGTAAAAGCTAAGTTTGAAAATGGTATGTTACAAGTAACAGTACCATCCGCTAAACAAAAACAAATCGAATCAACAGAAACTATTTCAATTGAATAAATCATAAGGCCAACGCATAGGCCATAGCGATGTAAGCATAAAAACTTGCATCGCTTTTTCATTTGAATCATCTTGACTAAAATTAATTCGAACTAAAATCATAAAAACATTCTAAGCTTATTGTGTTTATAGTTATTCTCTGCCTTGTATTTATCTATCACTTTTTCCCAAGTTGTCTCCATCTCATACTTTAAAAACTCAACCGTTGCGGAAAGATTGTCATTTTCATCAAACTTTTGAAGACACTCATAATACAAACTCTTATCATCATTAAAAATAATTAAAGGTGGCAAACCATTTACCAACAACAAATAATTAATAAGTAACCTTCCAAGCCTTCCATTTCCATCCGCAAATGGATGAATATGTTCAATCATATTATGAACATAAGCTACCAACACCATTACATCTTCATCACTTTTAAGTTCTATTCCACTAACTTCTTCTATAAGATTCCTCATATCATTAGGAACATCAACAGGTAAAGAACCAGCCTCATTCTTACCAGTAACATAATCATGCTTCTTATATTCGCCTGGCCTTTCCTCATTAACCGCATATCTTCTTTCATCATAGGTGCCACTGGTCAATAGCTTGTGAAACTTCTTAATCAGTTCTTCACTTAAAGGTTCTTTTTTAAAAGCTATATTCAACATATAATCATTCGTATTCTTTTGATTTTTAATTTCAAATAAAGTTTTTAAATCACCAGAAAAATTTATTACCTTGCCCTTTTCAAATATTTCTCTAGTATCAAAATATGTTACTTCTTTATTTTCAATAACACCTGAATTATAAGCAAAGAGAATATTAAAATTTTCTAGGATAAGATGTGCTTTATCATATGAATCAATTTTTTGTTGTTTCCAATATTCAATAACTTCTTCAAAATTTTGCTTAGGTAAACTCATGCATATCCTCCTTGCTAATTACTTATAACACTATTTTATAGTACTTTTAATCATATTTTAAGTATATTTTAAAACTATAAAGAAAAAGCTAGTCATTATTAGCACTAGCCTCATCCTTATTTCCTTCAACTTCTGTCTCTTTCTTCTTCTTAGTATCATCCTTGATACCATAGACATCACATTTCTCTTGAAATTCCTTTTCAGCCTCTTCAAGATCCTTCAATACTTCTTCTAAAGTTCGCATGCTTAATATTTTAGCACAAAATCAGTATAATAAATTTATGTACATAAAACAGGAAACAGTCAACACCATCATAATTGAAAAAAGTAGATTCATAACCTACTTAAAACCAGTTAAAGATGAACAAGACTATAAAGACTATCTAAAAGAAATAAAAAAGAAACACTATGATGCTACTCATGTATGCTCAGCACTGGTAATTGGTGATATTAAAAGAAGCAGTGATGATGGAGAACCAAGCGGCACTGCAGGTTCGCCCATCTTAAACGTTCTTGTTAAAAACAACCTAAACAACACCTGTGCTTTAGTAGTAAGATACTTCGGTGGCATTAAACTAGGTGCTGGCGGGCTTATAAGAGCCTATGGTAATAGTGTAAGCGAAGCCTTAAAACAAGCAGCCATCATGGAAGATGTTCCCTACAACAAGTACAAAATTATCTTATCTTATGAAATGGCCAACAAGGTAAATCCTATCTTAATGGCCAATACACTTAAACTAGATGCTGACTATGATGAAAACGTTACTTTCAGCTATGTATTAAAAGACGAAAACATCAATAATAAGATAGTTGAAATCACAAGAGGATTAGTTCCTGCATGCATAGGAAAAGAAATTATTCAAAAGGTGATAAAATAAATATATGGACATACTATCATTTTTAACAGTATATAATTCTTACATTAAATACATCTATTACTTATTGGCAATTATTATCATAATTGTCCTTATTATGATGTTTAAGAAACTAATTATCCTAGCTAATTCAAGTTCTAAGCTATTAGAAACACAAGAACGAATTGATGCAAAACTTGTAGAAACACAAGAAAAACTTACAAAAGTTGAATATACAGCTACTACAAGCATTCCATTCTTCCTAAAAATATTTGGAACAATTTCCCTTATTAAAGCAATTGCTAAAGACTTCTTCTACATTAAAAAGAAAAAGAGAAGTATTCATAAATCTATTAATAAAGTACGTAAACTAAATAAAAAAGCTAACAACATCTTATCACTTGGAAAGCTTGTTAGCTCATTAGTAAGATAGTCATTTGATTATCTTTTTCTTTACAAAAATATGGTTCCCAAATGGGAACCATATTTATTTTAGATCATTGGCTTATCCCAGCACTCTGGAGCTTCTAAACCTAATAGTTTAAAGACAGTAGCTGCGATATTACTTAAACCATATTCTCCATCCTTAATAGTTACATCATCAGCATTATAGATAATGAAAGGAACCTTATTTAAAGTATGAGAAGTCTTTGGTTGAAGAGGATCAGTCTCCTTCTTTTGTTTCTGATACATTTCATCCGCATTACCATGGTCAGCAGTAACAAGAAGGATGCAATCATTACGCTTACAAGCCTCCATTACTCTTCTTAGATTCAAGTCAACTGACTCAACACCAATAATAGTAGCTTCATAATCACCAGTATGACCAACCATATCACCATTTGGATAATTAGTTCTTAAGAAAGTATACTTCTTAGAATCAATAGCCTCAACAAGCTTATCGGTAATATCAGAAGACTTCATCCAAGGTCTTTGATCAAACGGACATAAGTCAGACTTAATCTCAACCCAAGTTTCCAAGTTCTCATCAAACTTCTCACTTCTATTGCCATTCCAGAAATAAGTAACATGACCAAACTTTTGAGTCTCAGAAATTGCATAAGTAGGAACACCATACTTAACAAAATATTCTGACATTGTATCCTTAATCTCAGGTGGATTAACTAAATAATTTGTAGGAATATGTAAGTCACCATCATACTCAAGCATACCAGCATACATTACATCAACTTCCTTGCTCTTAGTGAACTTGTAACCATTATTATCAAATGCACGAGAGATTTCTAGAGCTCTATCACCTCTGAAATTGAAGAAAATAACTGAATCATGATCCTCAATAGTACCTACTGGTACATCATTTTCACAAATAACAAACTCAGGAAGATTTTGATCATCATAACCACCTTCTTGACGATAAGTCTCAATAGCCTCTGTAGCACTATTAAACTTTCTACCAATACCAGCAACATGAACATCCCAACCTCTTCTAACCATATCCCAATCAGCCTCATAACGGTCCATTGTGATATACATTCTGCCACCACCTGAAGCAATCTTTGCGTCAAATGTGTCATCATTTAAAGAAGCCATATGTTCTTCTAAATCATTAATATAAATAAGGCCACTAGTATCAGGAACATCTCTACCATCCATTAAACAATGAACTCTAACGCGATTTATTCCTTCTTTCTTAGCCTCAGTAATCATAGCCTTAACATGCTTGATATTTGAGTGAACATTGCCATCAGAAAGTAAACCCAAGAAATGTAAAGTATGACCCTTAGCATTCTCGATTAACTTCTTCCAAGTTTCGCTTTGATAAATTGAACCACTCTCAATTGACTCATTAACAAGCTTAGCACCCTGTGAATAAACTTGACCACAACCAATCGCATTATGACCAACCTCAGAGTTACCCATATCATCATCACTAGGTAGACCTACAGCTGTGCCGTGAGCCTTAATCTTAGTCCAAGGACTATTAGCCTTTAAATAATCTAATGTAGGAGTATAAGCATTAGTAACTGCGTTACCAAAAGTCTTATCGCTTTCACCAACACCATCCATAACAACTAGAACAACAGGTTTTTTATTCATCTTTTTTACCCTCTTTCCATCTAAAATATTATCATATAATCATAAAAAAAGGAGCTACCAATTATGTATATAGTAGACATGCACTGTGACACACTCTTATCACTAGATGAAAATACTCATCTAAGAAACAACGATTTAGATATTGACCTAATCAAAATGAAACAAAGTAACTATCTTCTACAAAACTTCGCCATCTTCACAAACTATGACAAAGTAAAAGATAGAGTACCCTATGTACTAAAGAACATTAACAAGTTCTATAAAGAAATAGAAGCCAATAAAGATCTAATTAAACAAGTATTTTCATACAAAGACATTGAAGAAAACAAACTAATGTCAGCTATGTTAACCCTAGAAGAAGGAGATGTCATCAACGATGACCTAGACATCCTAGAACTATATTATCGATTAGGTGTTAGAATGATTGCCCTTACTTGGAACTTTAAAAACAGTATCGGAAGTCCAAACTTTACCCCAAATCCTGATCGTTATCAAATGTTAAGAACATTAAACACAATTGATGGTCTAACTGATTTTGGCAAAGAATATATCAAGAAATGTAACGAACTTGGCATCATCATCGATGTATCTCATTTAGGAGACAAAGGTTTTAAAGATGTGCTTGAACTTTCAACAAAACCAATAGTAGCATCACACTCTAATGCAAGAGCTATTTGTGATGTTGCTCGTAATCTTAGTGATGAAATGATTTTAAAACTACACAAAAACAATGGTGTAATGGGAATGAATTTCTGTGAAGACTTCATCAGCAACGACAGTAACGGTAGCGTAGAAAACATCATCAAACACATTGACCACATCAAAGAACTAGGTTGCATTGACAACATTGGCCTAGGCAGTGACTTTGATGGCATCAAGAAAAGAAAAGAAATGAGTGATTGTTCCCAAATGTACATGTTAATAGACGCCCTAAAGGAACATGGATACTCTAATGAAGAAATAGAAAAGATTTGTTATAAGAATGTACTAAGAGTCTATGAGGAAGTGCTTAAATAGCGCTTCTTTTTATGGTATATATACCATATAATTAACATATGAAAACAATTAATGACATGCTAGAAAAACAATTAGAAGATGATGAATTCAGAAAAGAATATGAAGCTATCCAACCTGAAATGGATGTAATCAGAGCAATCGTTGATGCAAGAGCTTCGCAAAATTTAACACAAAAAGAACTTGCTGAAAGAACAGGCATTAATCAAGCTGATATCAGTAAGATTGAAAATGGTACTAGAAACCCTTCTCTTAATCTGCTAAAGAGATTGGCTGATGGCATGGGTATGACTCTTAAAATAGAATTTATCCAAAAAAGTAGTTTTTATCGAATTACGGCACTTTCTAAATATTGCCGTATTTCAAATAAAAAGACTCCTATAAGAGTCTAATTATTTAGTACCGAAGATTCTATCACCAGCATCACCAAGACCTGGAACGATATATCCGATTTCATTTAGTTTTTCATCAAGTGCAGCCAAATAAATATCTACATCAGGATGAGCAGCCTCAACAGCCTTAACACCCTCAGGCGCCCCAACAAGACATACAAGCTTAATATTCTTAGCCCCTCTTTTCTTAACGATATCAAGAGCCGCAATAGCACTACCACCTGTAGCCAACATTGGATCTAAAACCATAACATTCGCATCATCCATCTTAGGGAACTTAGCGAAATACTCAACTGGCTCTAAAGTCTCTTCATTACGATATAGACCTAAGAAACCAACCTTTGCGGTAGGGATTAAATCTCTGATACCATCAACCATACCCAAACCAGCTCTTAGAATTGGAACCAACACAACATCCTTAGCAAGCTCAGCGGTATGACAAATACCCATAGGTGTCTCAACATCCTTGGGTTGAGTAGGTAGGTCTCTAGAAACCTCGAAAGCCATTAAAGAAGCGATTTCACTTAATTGTTGCGCAAAATCCTTAGTAGAAGTTGCCTTATCTCTCATCAAAGCCAACTTATGTGTAATCAATGGATGATCAAATACAGTTAACATAATTTCCTCCTGTTTATCTTTAACAATTATATAAAAGAATGTGCCATAAAGCACATTCAATTAAACTATTTGCCATTATAAGTAAAATAATGATTATTCTTTAAAATATCTAAAAGCTCAACTAAATTATCAACACAGGCATTAGGACTTAAAGCCTTAACTTCCTTAGCCTTAGCCTCATTATTAATATAAGCCACCGTATAAGCCCCAAAAGCCTTGCCAGCCAAGACATCAGCCTTAGAATCACCAACCATAATAAGATCTGCACTATTCAATTTATACTTCTTAGTAATAATAAACAAACCCTCAGGATCTGGCTTAGTAGCACTTACATCCTCAAAAGACAAGACCACATCAAACAAGCCATCAAAACCGCAAATCTTTAAGCACTCCTCAACAGAAGGTTTAGTACGTGTTGTAAGAATAGCCAAATGATAACCATCATCCTTTAGTTTATTTAAAACATCTAAGGCATTAGGCATCGGCTTTAAAGACTTCTTCAATTCTTCCTTATTAACACTACGATAATAATCAACAAGCTCATCAGTATTCAAATCAGGAAAATACTTCTTAAACATATCATTCAAAGGTGGACCCAAAACCTCAACTTGCTTATCGGCAGTAAAATCATTCTCATTACCATACTTCTTAAAAGTAGCCTTATAAGACTTAATAATCGCCTCTGTAGAATCCTGAATAGTACCATCTAAATCAAACACAATTGTCGGCTTCTTATAGAACAAACGATCATATAAGCCCAAGAATAATAGTACGCCAGCCACCACAAACAAAATCGAAGTAAGCTGAGCTGTTTTTAAACTGCCCACAAATAATGAATCGGTTCTTCCAGCCTCAATAAAGAATCTCACAATACCATACCAAATCAAATAGGCACCGGTTAATTGACCTCTTTTAGTAGCTGTTTTACGCAAAACAAAGTTAATCAAAATAAAACCCAAGATACATAATACAGACTCATAAAAGAAAGAAGGTACATAATAATGACCATTTATATGCATACCATCCTTTAAAAAGAATAGAATACCATCAAAATAAGACTCACTAACCTCAACTCCATGACACTCTTGATTGACAAAATTGCCCCATCTACCAATACCCTGAGCCAACAAAACAGTAGGAACAACAGAATCAGCCACCTTAATAAAAGGTGCATTATACTTCCTACAAACCATAATTGCCGCAATTAAGCCAAAGACAAAACCGCCATGGAAAGCCAAACCACCATCCCAGATACGAATAATATTAATAGGATGGCTAAAATAAAAAC
>ERZ1034992.1117-NODE-1117-length-12763-cov-4.971357_pt1 | contig 12763 bp, 10 predicted proteins | sample MGYA00520695_ERZ1034992 | MGnify/ENA primary metagenome ERZ1034992 (study PRJEB33766, sample SAMN09781778) | gut metagenome | biome: gut microbiome | host: Homo sapiens | place: Madagascar | study: EMG produced TPA metagenomics assembly of the PRJNA485056 data...
TTGAAAGCAAACAACTTGCCGCTGGATTTGAATGTGCATAGCTTACGGCATACGAACGCCAGCCTGCTGATTGCGCAGGGCGTGGACGTGCGCACGGTGGCTAGTCTATTGGGTCATGCACAGGCAAGTACAACGCTGGATATTTATGCCCACGCCTTTGACAAGAACAAACGCAAGGCGCAGGAAAAGTTGGGAAAGGCGATTGGATTATGAGAAAAATCAAGCTGACGCGCGCCAATAAAATTATTTTGCTGAAAGCGCTGGGCGATTACTATTATCGGCAGAGAGCCATGAACACAGGTTGGCGTGAAACTGGATATTTGATACTCAAAGTGGATTCTCTTCCCAGTGGGTAAAAAAGCAGTTTTCACCAGTGAGGAAGTCTGTCTTGCAAGAAACGCTGTAAATCAGCTGCGAAACAAGAAAATTGAGCAGGGGCAGTACACAGACGCAACAGATGATATGTTGCTAAAATTATTCTAAAATCAAAATAACAAAAAGCGCATTGCAAAAGTACATTGCAATGCACTTTTGCAATGCGCCCGAAGGGATTCGCCAAGCCGCGCCCTAGAAACGCCCCACCGGGGGCGTTTCTGCCCCGCGGGACGTAAAGCGCGGCGCACAGGCTGTTCGAATCCCCCTACGGATATTACAGAGATTAAAGCAAAAGATGGAAAGCTCTACACTTCCGTCATATTCGACTGCTTCGATCTGAGTGTTTTGGGTATTGCTATGAGTACACTTTTTGCAAAAGCACCGAAAGGTGATTTTGTGAAAATGAGTGAACCTGTACAGGTTTACACTGCTTGCCAATTTGTGAAGGGGCAAAATATGGCTCTAATTTATTTCCAACTTGGGAACAATTCCGCTATGCCACCTGCGTCCAATTCGTCCACAAGTCGAAATACTCTTTTCCCATATTTGAACTTGTGCCCAACTTGGGTACAGGTGAAATTAAGAGTTCTCACGATCGAACCTGTTCCCAAATCGGGAACAAGTCAAAGAGCAGGAACCGTACCTCTCGCCAATTTGGCGAGAAGTTATTTTTATTCCCGACGAGCCGTCGGGAAGCTGTATGGTAACTTCAGAGCAACTTGATCCTAAGAAATATTGTATCGTTGCAGAAAAATGACTTCGTACCAAATTGAGACGAAGTCATTTTATATAAATTTTATACTATGCTACCCAGTTATAACCGGTCGTTGCCTGATCCACAATATGGTCAAATACAAGCGTACTCTTTCTCAAGAAAACTTCTCTGTCATAGCTTTCCGGCAAGAACTTATTTAGGATATAGACAATCTCACCTTTTACTCGCTCCTTTGGCTGCGGATCGTTTTGCCATCCCACAATGAACAACTCATTGCGTTTTTCTGTAAGTGTGTTGTAGAGCTCTTTTGCTGCCAACTTCACATGTTTTTCTTCATCGGCAGTAAGCTGCTCTTTTCTAAGAAGGTCAAACAACTCCAATTCAGCCTCCGACAATTCTTCCTTAATATGACGTTCTTCTTCGGTACGAAGTTCTTCCATCAATTTCAGAAGTTTCTCATAAAAATCATCGTTTTGAGAGCCACCAGCGTTGTACTCGTCAATGATGTTTCTAAAACGCTCCGCAAATTTTGTACGGGTTATGTTGCGTCGCAGCATTTTCTGAAGCTTTTCTTCGATGTATTTACGAAGATTTGCAATTTCAAGATTCTTATTCTTCAACCTTTTAAATTGAGATCGGAGTTCATCAATATCCAGTTTGGATAAATCAAGTTCTTTTCCCGCTTCTGTGATGGTATATTTTCTTGCATCCGCTGCGGTAATAACACTCTGGTCCAGCAGTTCATTAATTCTAACTTGTGCCGCTTCAATCTTTTCCGGACGGATTTTGCCATCAATGATTCCCTTCAAATAGAGGATGGCATCTTTGTATGCAGGCTCAAAATCCATCTTGAAAATATCCGGTCGTAGGGATTCGTACAGACCATCAACGGTATTTGCCATTACAGCAAACTCATTCTTCACATCATCATTACCAACAATGGTATTTGCATAATCCTCAAACAGAGACAAATTCTTGAATGTATCGCCATCTTCAACAACCTTATTTAGATCTACGTCATGATTCATGCAGAAAGTTTTGGTCAGGTCGATTGCTTCGTGCAGCTGCCCCAAAAGCTTGTCCACGTCTTTTACTGGCATTAAGCCACCGTCATCAGACGCATAATCAGCCAGAGCACGTTTCAGATACTTGAACACATCCAAATAGTCGATGATTAAACCACATTCCTTGCCGTTATATACACGGTTGGCACGGGCAATGGTCTGCATCAGCGTATGACCTTTCATCGGCTTATCCAAATACAAGGTGGAGACAGACGGTGCATCAAAACCGGTCAGCCACATTGCGCAAACGAACACCAGTTGCAACGGATTGTTGGGGTCTTTGAAATTATCCTCAATATCAAAACCGTTTTCATCAACTTTGTTCATGCGATCACGATGCGGTTTTATCGACAATCCTTCCGCTGCAAATTTAGCTTCTTCATCCGCATCTTCACTAATGACAACAGCCATTTCCACTTTGCGCATATAATCTACCAGATCTTTTAGGCGGAGCTTTTCAGCCGCATCTTTGGTTTTGGTAATCTGCGCATTTAACTTTTTAATTTCTTCTTTCCAGTAGTAGCTTACTTTATCGTACATCTTCACGGCAGTAAACTTGTCTACGGAAATAACCATGCCCTTTCCTCGGAAACCACGGCGAGGGAAATGGTAAACTATGTGCTGAGCAATGGCATCCAGACGATCATCACGCTTGATGACTTCCAGTTCCTTTGCATAGTGATTTTCCAGACGGCGCTGTTCTGCATCCGTCAGGTTTTCTTCTTCCAAAATTTCCGCAAAATCAGAATCAAGAAAATCGTTCTGCAACTCTACTTCAGGTACACACTTCACATAGTAGAGCGGTACGGTAGCGTTATCCTTGATAGATTCTGCGAAATTATATTCGCTGACATAATCACCAAACCACGCATTGGTCAGTCGCTTTGCTCCAAGCAGAGGTGTCCCTGTAAATGCCAGGAACTGTGCGTTCGGCAAGCCGGTGCGCATATTCTCTGCCAAATCTTTGTACTGAGTACGGTGAGCCTCGTCAACGATAACAATAATATCGTCACGCTCAGACAAAACAGGATATTTCTTTCCCTTGTCATATCTGAACTTATGAATCAGCGTAAACAGAATAGATTTGTTGGTTTTCAGTTCTTCACGCAACTGCTTGCTGTTGGCAGGCTGTACCTTGTCCTTATCGGTAATAAATTCGGTACGCAAGAAGTTTTTATAAATCTGCGTATCCAGATCTTCACGGTCAGTAACGATAAGGAAGGTAAAATTGCCAGTACATTTATGCTTAATCTTTCGGGCAAGCATAACCATAGAATAGCTCTTACCGCTACCTTGGGTATGCCAGAACACACCCAGCTTGCCCTTCAATTCCTCACGACGCAGGAAAGCATTGTAGGCGTTGTTCACGCCAAAGAACTGATGATTCTTTGCAATGATCTTTGTTCTGCGGCGATCGTAAAGAATGAAGTTTTCTATGTAATCCAGCAGATTTTTCGGTTCACAAAGACCGGCAATAAAATACTCCAAACTGGTACAATTCTCTCGGATGGCTTTTCTGTCCGGGTTTTCCTTTTCGTTCTCCACCTTCAGCCATTCAAAGAAAAACTCATACCCTGCGGCAAAGCTTCCCAGACGAGTTTCCATACCATTAGACAGAACACAAATCTGGTTGTAGTTGAATAGATACGGGATATCCTTCAGATAATTCTTCAGATTGATGTCATAGGCATTCTTCACCGGGATATTGCTGTTTTTCAGTTCAATGAAAACCAGCGGAAATCCATTGATGAAGATAATCAGATCCGGTCTGCGCCAATGCGTTTCTCCGCTGATCCACATTTGAGAAGCTACCGTAAATGTATTGCTCAAAGCATCGTTATAGGACAACAGACGGAGGATATTAGAGGTTTTCTTGCCGTCCTTGTTCTACTCCACAGTGATACCGTTACGGATCTTCTGATAGTTCTGGTAATTGGTCAACATTAAATCTCCGGAAACAGGAGTATGACACAACTCGTCCACCACCGTGCGAACGGTCTGTTCCGGAATATCCGGATTAATCCGGCACAGGCTTTCCAACATCACATCCGGCAGAACAACCTGTTTCTTATCTTTGCGCCCGGTTCCGTCAGGAAGTGTATCTGGCTCTTCTGTCATACAATTCAGAACAGTATAATTATGCCGCTCCTGCAAAGCCTTGATAGCAGCTTGCTCAATCATATCTTCCGTTATGATTTTCGGCATAGAATCACCTCCATATCGCTATTATCGCTTACCCTAAAATAGTGTTGGCACAACGATAAAACAGTCTATCTTTTACTATCTGTTTTGCAGGGTCAGGAATTCTTTTAGAATGATCTATTGCTTCCGCTATTGTGTCCTTGATACTAATACGACTCTTACGAAGATCGGCAGTAGCTTCTTTTGCAGTTACTTTGCTTCTTGAACTTCTAATAAGAGACTCCATAAACCTTTGAAACGAATCAATATAACCTTCTCTTAAGCCCTTATTCACATCAATCGCAACATAGTTAGAGAAATTCAAAGGATCTGTGCCTCCAGGGTTGTTTTGCAGAATCAAAATCTCGGTTTCACCTGAATACTCCCATTTTATACGTCTCTCTAAGTTGTTTTTAAACTCCACAAATGTTTTGTTACTAAAGTACCAGTCACGTCCAATTATGTCAGCCACCTTTTTGTAGTGGGAAGAATCCTTTTTTTGAGGATCATCACTATAGCCAATGGCATAAACGGAACAATACTTTGCTGAATTGTAGTGTATGTATTCGAATTCTTGAATAATGTCAGTCGCATCTTGACTCGTTGGCTTAACAAATAGAAATACAACAATTTCCATGTTCTCAATGCAACGTTCATATTCAACTATTTCTTCATATGTACTTGCTGCAAACATTTTTATCTCCTTTTAGAAAGGTAATTCTCCGTCATCGTCTACATCAAACGGCAATGCTGGTGGAGCTTTATAATTGCGGTTCAGAATTTTGGTGGCCGCTTCAAAAAACTGCTCACTATATTGAGAATAGTTACTTAAGACAGCTTGGTAAACCCGTAATGCTTTTTCAAGGCTCTGCATAGGGATTTCTGTATTACAATCATTCACTCTGCCATCAAAATCTAGTAGTTTTGAAGCCGGGATAGACTTTTCAAAAATATGATTGGCAATATTACTACGAAGTCCTGCAAAAAATGTCTTAATATACTCTTTATCAAAAGGAACAGATGTTGTAAAGGTTTGTGACCATTGAGGATCACCGAAATAATTCTCCCAGTCTACTCCTCGCAGACCTTCAACCGCTTCTTCGATGTCTTCCCTGAAAGCATCCAGATTAGGCAACTCTTCAGGCTTTTCCTCGGGAGTGAACTCTGGTATTGTCGTTTCTGGTTGCTTTAGCAGCTCCTTATAATAGCTGTTTGGGTGGATTTCAATTGTCTTAGCTGTTACCTCGTGAAATTCTTTTTGCAGATGCTCTGTGTTGTTTCTGAAAGCGCTTTTGTCGTCTGTAACGAATATGACCTCATCTTCGCCGTTGTCTTTAAAGTAGTCAAGCATAGATAGCCACAATAGGCAATCCTTAAAGCCTTTATCACTGGCATCTTTGGCTGCCGAAAATGGTGGAAGTCTTCTGTTGGCACGATCAATGATAGTAGCAAGCGTCTCTCCATCTTTTGTAAAAGGAATGATATGATCTCCAAAATAGTTCTCATATTTTGTCTGTATTCCTTTTTGATAGAACTCACTTTCTTCTTCATAAGTCTTTTTGAAGCTGATTGTCGCAAAATGAATAAACTTTAATTTGCACTTTTCTGCATCATCAAATTGCCCTTTTAGATCACGACAATTTTGTGCAATTCGCTCATCAATCGAAACTTGAGTGATGTAAATGGAGAACTTTTCCTTCAATTTATCAAGTGCATCATTCAGGTTTTGATTCTGAATAATAAAATTAGTATCAAAAACAAAAGCTTTCTTTTCAGCCATTACTAGCCCTCCCTACATCGTAAAAAGTGAATTTATTTAATCTTTTCCCATTTTTCAATCAAGTAGTTTACGAATGCAGAGCAGGAGATTAGCATATATTTTGCATCCTCACTGCTTGCGCCGGCGAAATCAATGCTACCATGACGGATTCCCCCCTCGTCGGATGTATACCCGTATAGGCTGCTCATAGCGCTCTGAAGCGCCTTATGTAATTTAACGCCCTTGCTTTCCAACTTCTTTAATGCTTCACCCAGAGTAGCCTTCGGATTCTCGGTTATAATGCAACACATTGCCTCGACTGCACTAATAGAATCTTTAATTGTGTTTTCGTAGTCTGGTGCTTTTCTGTTGGAGAATGAGTCTACCGCTTTTCTAATATGAGCCCTTGCAGAATCATATGGGATATTGACAGCTTCTTCGAGGGATTTTAGTTCATGTTCTGACACAATAGGTACAACCAATTTATCCATAATCCTATAGCCAGAAACTTCTTCTTCAAGAATCCTATTAAAAACTGTTCTCATTTTTTCTACAGTCTCTTGTTCGGAATTCATGAAGTACCTTTCGATAAAATCAAAAATCACATACCACTCTTTGGCTTCCATGACGTATTTTTGCAATGCTTCAGCATTACGCTTTTTTATCAATTCATTTTTGGGGAATTCATAAGGGACACCCATCTCAATCATCATATCCTCGATGCCGGTAGTATAATTCGTCCAGTCAAACGTATCGTATGAATCGAATTCTTGCTTATAAAAAGCTGCAAGAATTCTTCTTTTCAGCGTGTCACTTGCTGTTTCTAACTGCAAAACGGAACTTTTATATCCATATCTTTGAGAAAATGTACTCATATTTACACCTCCAGCTTGCCGCTCATCAGGCGTTGTAGCAGCATATCACGCTGTGCAGCCAGATTTAGATTTTTCTGATGTAACAGTCGCTTTTGTTCTACAATAGGCAAAACTTTGTCTACAAAAGCTTCCAGAATATCATCTTTAGGAGCTAACAGTTTATATCTACGCATAAATGTCAAACCAACAAACTGCTGAGAAGCACCATTTGTCTGAGCACCAAAGATTTCTTGCATTGTCGAACTGGTCATCCAGTAATAAAGATATGCCGTATCTCTCATCGTTTTTGGTTTGAAAATGATTACATTCTTTACACTGAACTCACGGTTATAGTCAACAATACAACAGTTGCCCACCGTACCGATGTTACTAAAGAGTATGTCTCCAGACTTTAATCCACTACGCTTTTTAATTCCTTCGTGATCTGTTTCGCTGATGTTATAAGTAGCATCGAAATCAACAAATCCCGAAGAAATACATCTGCCTGTGACAAGAGGAACACCTATGTCTACCGGTTTAGGAGTGTCATGAGTTCCATCTGTAACATAGCAGAATTCATTTATCCTTTTTATTTTCCACCCCTCTGGTATTCCATCCTCAAACTTGGCGTTTTCATACCCGGGGAAGCGGAAACGGACAAACCATTCCTTGTACAGTTCCTGTGCTGCCTGTTCCAACAACTCAATTCTACGATTGTTTACTTCGATTAAATCGTCATAAGCAGACAGAATATCTGCTATGCGTTCCTGCGTAGGGAGATCCGGCAGGTTGAGTTTCAAGCGCTGGATGAATCTCTTATCCGCACGTTGTCTGCCACTTGCGCCTGTCATACTGTTGATTGCAGGCAACACAACCGCATCGCTGGATGCCAGGTAATAAGTGAATCTGGCATCAGCCTTTTTCTTTTTTGCTCTGAAAACATAGAACTCCGTTGAGCCAAATGCAGCATCACCCTCAATGGCTACTTTGGCAATCTTTCTATTTTCCAAGCAAGGTGTGATGCGGGAAAAAACAGTATCTCCATCACAAAACTTACTGCTACTTTGTCCGTCATAAACTTTTACTTCTTCGTTTGTCACAGAACGACGAGTAGGGGACACCTTATCAATATCAATAAAAGGGTAAGATTCTCCTTTTTTCAGCTTTACAGGCGGATTTACATCAATAATGTCTTCCAATCTTTTTTCTTCCCATTTACTCATTTTTCTCCACCTCCTTTCCGTTATTTAACCAATCTGAGCAGGAACGAAAATCTCCAAAGCAACTGACTTTCTTCGGCGCAATGCTCTGCCCAGATAATCATATATTCAATATTTTGGACGGAGTTTGTATCTATACACTGTTTCAGCACACCGTAGTTCTTGCGAACCAGCATATCATTGAAAACGCCATTATCTAACTGCTTATCAATTTGATCTTTGGTAATGCCTTTCCAGACTTCATCGTTATATTCGCAGGCTTTCAACGCAATGGATGCCGTATTTTTCAGCGCAAGAAATTCATCTGCTTTTATATCATTCAGATTCGACAGAATGATATAAGTAAGAATTTGATAAAAACCATAGAATAAACCTATGCGTTCTAAAACATCCAGTCCCGATTCAAATTCCCATAAAAGGCCACTGCCCCATGTCAGTCCACCGACTATAACGGCAATCTCAATGAACATCAAAAATATCTGCCAAATTGTTTTGGACCAAATATGTTTTTTCTTTATTTGGCTCATTGGAATAACTCCTGTAAATTGGTTGCAATTTTATCTTCTAAACCGTGTGCTTCTTCGTTAAACTTGGAAAGGGTCGTGTAATATGCCATCATTCGCTCCTTGAACTCTTCCTGCGTTAAGCCGTCATCCTCGATCGCAACGCCAACATAACGACCGGGGTTCAAAGAAAAGTCCTGATCACCGATACTGTCATCCTCATAGCCAACAACATTTCCTTTGTCATCATAAATCTTGCCGATTGTTGCTGCCTTGCATAGGCCGACAACATCTCTGTATTTCCCTTCCGGGAAGCGTTCTGTCAGCCAGTCAATATTGGATTGCCAGTAGCTCTTAGGCATAATATCTTCATCATCAGAGAGTTCCGGTGCATCCGCCAGTTTTGCACGATAATCAGCCAGCAGGGCTTCGAATTCCTCCGTCTTGCCCTCATACAGTCTGGTGATAATACCAAGGTTCCGAATCTGCTCATCGGAAAATTTACGGTGCGCACGGTCAATTTGAGTAAAAATATTTCTGGCATCAATAAACAGAATTTCATCCTTCTTTATTTTCGCCTTATCGAAAAACCACAAGGTAGCAGGCAGCGTAACAGAGGTAAACATATTGGACGGCAGCGTTACCATCTGGCTGATAATGCCGCTTTCTATCAGCTTTACACGAATATCCTTTTCGCTGTTGCCAGCGTCAGATGCAGAGTTTGCCATAACCAGCGCAGCACGACCGGTATCATTCAGCGCAGTTGCAAACTGATTGATCCAAAGGTAGTTGCCGTTAGGAACGGTTTCTTTGGCATCTTTCTTTTTGCTTTTTGTTTTGTTCTGAGGAACACCGTAGGTATTAAAGCGAGGCTGATCTTTTACCTGATCCAGTTCTACGCCATCTACATTGAAAGGCGGATTTGCCATAACATAATCAAAATTACCGAAGCTATCATAAGGATCACGGTAATAGGAGTTTGCGTGAGTAATAGTACCACGGACATTGTTAAGGACAAGGTTCATCTTTGCCAGGCGAACGGTTGCGCCCGTCTTTTCCACGCCATAAGCACGCAGATTCATCTGTTTGCCCTGAGCCTTGTGCTTTTCAATATAATGGGCAGTCTGAACGAACATACCGCCACTACCACAGGCGGGGTCGAGAATCTTACCCTCAGTAGGCGCAAGAACTTCAACCATGTAACGGACAACGGATGCGGGTGTGAAGAACTCACCACCGCCCTGACCTTCGGCCAGTGCAAATTCGCCCAGGAAGTATTCATAAATCTCACCGAAGATGTCAAGCTCTACATCCGCAGGAATATCCTTAAAGTTCTTCAGGAGCTTTGCCAATACGAGCGGATCATCTTCGCTGTTAACGCTGTAATAAATATCCTTTGGAAGAGTATCTTCCAATTCAGCGGTGTATTTCTCAACCGCTTCCATAGCTTCCTTCACCTTCTTGGCAAGATCTTCGCTTTCAGGCAAATTCAGCAGCCAATCATATCGAGCTTCTTCAGGCAGATAGAAACCGCATTTTTCGATAGCGATTTCATGGATAGGGCGTTCCATACGAGTACCCTTGATAGAATCAAACTCTGCCTTGATCTCAGGTTCGAACTTACTATATTTTACATCTGCAAATCGCAGGAAAATCAAACCGAGAATAGGTTCGGCGTATTCCGTGGACTTCAAGCCAGAATTAGCACGTAGCTGATCGGCGGTTGTCCACAATGTATCCTTTAAGTTTTTCAACTGTTTATTGGTCATTTGTATTCTCCTCCGGCACATATTGCATTAAGTCACCGTAATCGCAGTTCAACACGTCACAAATCCTGCCAAGGATTGCAAGATTGACCGGTTCATCTCTGCGAAGCTTTGTCATTGTATTGGGAGCAATATCTGCCGCTTTTCGTAAATCTGCTTTACTCATTTTCTTATCGACAAGCAGTTTCCACATTCGGTTATATGAAATAGGCATGAGTCTACCTCCTGTTTCTGCTTTCACGCTTACTGTGTACAATAATAGCAAATCTTATCGCAATTTTCAAGATACATTCGCAACTATATGCGAGATTTGTCTTGCCTTTGTGATTATCAATAAATGGTCATTTACCGTCGGTAAATAGCAGTAAAAGAGTCATTTCTCGTTCCTTTCCTTTCGGAACGGAAAGAAAATTAAACTGACCCACGCCAACAAGATTATCCTGATAACTGCTTTGGGCGATTATTACTACCTACAAAGAGCCAATAATACAGGTTGGCAGGAAACTGGTTACATGATACTCAAAGTGGATTCTCTCCTAGTCGGTAAAAAATCAGTTTTCACCAGTGAGGAAATCCATCTAGCAAGAACAGCCGTAAATCAGCTGCGAAACAAGAAAATTAAGCAGGGGCAGTACACAGACGCAACCGATGATATGCTGCTAAAATTATTCTAAAGCCAGAATAACAAAAAGCGCATTGCAAAAGTACATTGCAATGCGTTTTTTAAGTGCGCCCGAAGGGATTCGAACCCCCGGCACCTGGCGTCGGAGGCCAGTGCTCTATCCAGCTGAGCTACGGACGCTTATGTATGAAAAACGCCGTTACAGCGTATTTCAATCTTATAAAGTAGTCAATTTCTAATAGTGGTCAATTCGTGGTCTGACTACCGTTGACCACCGCGTTTTTATAAGCGTAAACAACGCTGTATCGAACAAAAACGAGCCTAAAACCTGCCGTATCGCAGTTGTCGGAGAACTACGACAGGGGCGCATAGACCAACGATAAACCGTAAAAATTGTCAGTTTTACCCAACTGCACCCAAAACAAGAAAAAGCCTGTTGTTAGTTGTCACAACAGGCTTTTTCGGTGTTTTGAAGGGATGCTGCACAGTGGTGGTCAAATGGTGGTCAAAAAGCGAGTACGAAAAATATAGAAATCGAAAATATCAGGAATTTATTCGCTTGCGGATTTTTACCATGTGGTTTTTTACCGGTTGGTCGATAGGTTCGTTCACTCCTAACTTATGCTATCATTCCACGCGGGGAATCCGGTTCAGTGCGGCGTTCAGCTGTTTGACCATGGCGGGCGTCACACTCTTGCCCGCCTGCTTAAGCAGCTTTTCCAGCGGCATCTTGTCCATCTGCCGCTGCACGGCTTCGGGCAGGGTCACGCTCTTGGCTACATCTCCGTAGCCTGATCTGAGCTGTTCCATCATCCGGGTCAGCATAGCAGACCCCGCCGGGCTTTTCTTGATGGATTCCATGGAATCCAGGATGGAATAGTAGCCTTCCCGGGTGATCTCATCTGGGCGGTCAAACCAGTTGACCACCTCGCCCCCCGCCACACGGTAGGTCGGGTTGGGCTTTTCTGCCTTGCGCACCGTGATGCGATCCTGCAGGTCGCCGCAGCGGGCTTCGATGAGATGTTCCCCGCTCAGCGGCACCTGAAAACGGAAGATTTTGTCCCCTTTTTGGGTACCGACCTCCTTGCCGTCTACCAGCAGGGTGACGGCGGATTGGTTGGAATACACCTTGACCTCGGTGACTTCTTCCGGGCGGTCCACATACCGGCTGCCGCACAGATGTACGAAAGGCGCCTTGCTCAGATAGGCCTTGTACAGATAGAAGGCATCCTTTTTCGTCTTGCGGTCAAAGGTCACCAGCCCTTTCTGGTTCTGCCCGGGTTTGCCGCCCTCGTCCCGACCATCGGCAGCAAAGTCAAACATATTCCAGCAGTGCATAGCCCAGATGTAGGAACGTTCCGACCACATTTTCAACATATGTTCGTGGTATACGGCCTGATACGGTTCGCTCCAGTCACCCTTTTCCGGCTGACCGTTCTGGTATGCGGGGTTCGCATCGGCGCCATACTCCGACAGACCGATAACCGCCCCGGGGTGCTTTTTATGGAACTCATCAAAGAACTGGTCGTTCTGTTCCAACTCGCCCAGATACCAGCCGTAGTAGAGGTTGTAGCTGCGGATGTCCGACGCCATCACAAACGGGTCGTCCATATCCAGCATGAAGGCATGGGCCATCGTGGTTGGGCGGGTGGTGTCCAGCTTGTGACACAAATCATTGAGCCGTTTGTGGTTTTCCACCATGTC
>ERZ1034992.1119-NODE-1119-length-12760-cov-4.184022_pt1 | contig 12760 bp, 6 predicted proteins | sample MGYA00520695_ERZ1034992 | MGnify/ENA primary metagenome ERZ1034992 (study PRJEB33766, sample SAMN09781778) | gut metagenome | biome: gut microbiome | host: Homo sapiens | place: Madagascar | study: EMG produced TPA metagenomics assembly of the PRJNA485056 data...
CTCTTTTTCTTGCTTTCGCTTGCGCTTTGGGCGGCGGTGATTTTTCTTATAGCTTTAGGCGTTCGAAAGTATATTCGATTTCGCCGCACTCTTATCGGCAACGAAGACTTGCTCGAAGAAATCGCCGATTTGCATAGAGACGTCGTTAGACTTAATAACGAAAAAGAAAAGATTATGCAAATAAAGGTGCAGCAAGCCGGCATAACTTACGACGAGCTTAAGACTGCGATTGACGGCAACGAAGAAGAAGTTAACGAGAAGAAGGATAATGCGTCGGAACCCGGTGCGGCTTCGGTAAGCAGATTCGTCAGACTTTCCGCAGTGGATAACAAGTATCTTATAGATTACGTTCCGCCCGTGTATAACGACCAGATGACGCTAAGTCAAATTTGCGACGACTTGCGTAACTTTGCTTGCTTTAACAGCAAACTCTATTACGATCCTAAGACGATAAGGCTCATGTTGGCGGGATTTGCCGCTACCAAACTTATAATTTTGCAAGGTATTTCCGGTACAGGTAAAACTTCGCTTCCGTACATTATGGGTAAGTATTTTTTAAGCGACGCTACCATAGCCGCAGTGCAGCCGTCATGGCGAGACCGTAACGAGCTGTTCGGATACTTTAACGAGTTTACAAAGAAATTTAACGAAACCGAAGTGCTAAGACGTATTTACGAGTCCGGCTACAACGATGATATAAACATTATCGTACTGGACGAAATGAACATTTCCAGAGTAGAGTATTATTTTGCGGATATGTTGTCTATTTTGGAAATGCCCGATCCCAAAGAGTGGAAGCTCGAACTCGTGCCTTCGGCATGGGATAACGATCCGAAGAGACTGGATAGCGGCAACTTGCAGATACCGCAAAACGTGTTTTACGTAGGCACTATCAATAACGACGATTCGACTTTCTCCGTTTCCGACAAAGTGTACGACCGAGCTATCGTCATCAATCTCAACAGCAAGGGAATACCGTTCGACAGCCCCGTTACAATGTCGAAAAGAGTTTCGTACTCTCATGTAAGCGCACTGTTCGAAAAGGCTATCGCCGAAAATCCCGTAAGCGACGAAAATCTCGAAAAGATAAATCAGTTGGACTTGTACGTTATTCAGAGATTCCGAGTTGCGTTCGGTAATCGTATCGTTAAGCAACTTAAGCGTTTTGTGCCTGCTTATGCGGCGTGCGGCGGCGACGAATTGGAGGCAATAGACTATATGCTTGCCACTAAAGTGTTCCGCAAATTCGAAAGTTTGAATCTTTCGCTTATTAGGGACGAGATACGAGGCCTTATCAACTTTATGGATAATTTGTTCGGAAAAGGTAAGATGAAAGAGAGCGAGGAATACTTGTTTAGATTACAAAAAACGTACTGACGTTTTTGAGTTTTTATTACGACTACCGTATATTTACGGACTTGTAACGCCATAGATAACGCTACGAGCAAAATAATTGACAAAAACGCATCGAGGAGCAAATGACGCAGGAGAACGAAACGCATAATATTATATCTGACGACGGTAACGATTGGATAGACAAACTTCGTTACAGTCGTTCGTTTATGGCAAAACTCATCTTGTCGGATAATGCGGTAAAAGAATATTACGCAGCAATAACGGCAAGGCTTTTGTCGTATCAAAAGGTGCGCTCTAATACAGGGTGGAACGGCGTGAGTTTTTTTGCGGGCAGAGAATCGATCGCAAAGATAACCATATCCGGCAAAACTCTATGCGTGTATCTCGCTTTTCAGCCGGACGAAGAGGAAGGGGTAAAGTACAAAGCAAAAGACGTTTCGGACAAACGTAAGTATCAAAAAACTCCGTCGCTTTATAAGATAAAAAGCAACGGTGCGCTTAACCATTGTTTAAAAATAATAGATGCGTTAGCGGCAAAACTCGACCTCGTAATGCGTACCGATACGCCTCAGGTTTTTACTTCGGCATTTCGGCAAGACAGTTTTAACAACCTCGTTACGAGGGGACTTATCAGACTGCTCAAGTCCAAACAAAGGTCGGAAAAACGGGACGAAGAGGGACAAGTCGAAGAAGAAAAAATCGATAACGTCGAAAAGGCAGAAGCGGAAGGCGAGCCGATATTCGGAGCTTTTGAGGACGCAGACAAGACGGTGACCGACCTTGTAGGTAGGTATAAAGTCTTTGGAGATATTCTCGGCGCTATGTCGAGCGGCAACGCAAAAACTCGACTAAGCCAAATGTATATGCTTAGGTGTATCGATGAGACCTGGATAAAGGCGGTAGAGGAATCGTTACCCGCCCTCGATGAGCTTATCCGTAATCCGTCGCACTTTATAGCCGAAACCGAAGAAATTTTGCCTATAGAAATGACAAAAAAAATTACGAGCAGATCCGTAGCGCACTTAAGCCGTCACACCGATCTGATTTCTAAGGTGGAAGGCGACACCGTAACTCCTATCAAAATGCTTAACGTCTTTAGAGAAGACAGTATTTTGACTTACGAGAATAAATTTCTTAATACCCTTATATACAAACTGTTTATCTTTGTAAACAGCAGATATAATACCGCGCTTAATTACGGTGTGGACGAAAAAGTTACGGCGATAGAATTTGAAGATAAATTTTACCATGACGAGTATAAGGCAAAAGTCAAAATAAATGTAGAATTAAGCAAAAAAAGCAACGGAGAGGAGCGCAGCGAAGAGGAACGGATAAATCGCATTACACAGTCGGATTTGTGGCAGAGGGTAAGCAGACTTAACGATGTCGTAGCGGCATATCGCAGTTCTGATTTTTGCTTGATGATGGGAACTCATTACGTTCGTCCGCCCGTTATACGAACCAATGCGATTCTTAAAAATAAGTACTTCAGACAATGTTTGGCATTGTGGGAGTTTATCGAAAGCTACGAGGACGACGGATTCGGCTTTTCGGTTGGCGAAACGGTGCTCGCTACGCCCGACGCTTATGTAAAACAGCTGTACGAGCAGTCGGCAATAGCCTATTTTGTCTTTAGGCATAACGCTTTGGGCGACTACGATTCCGAAAGTATTTTGGCTTCGTTTATGGAACAGTTTAATCTGTACGCTACCGACGACGCAAACGAACGCAGTTACGTCTTAGGTGAACGCATGTCGGGATCCGATACGCAGAACGACGATTCAGCCGTACGGACTACGGATTCGCCGCTTATGGACAAGAACGATGCAGGCGAGGACGACATTTTGCTTGCCATAAAAGTGGCATTGGAAGCGGAAAAGAAGATTGCGCAGCAAATGAAAGCCGAGCTCGAACGGCAAAAAGCCGAGGAGCAAGCCGCTATTCTCGCAAAACAAGCCGAGGAGCAAGCCGCTATTCTCGCAAAACAAGCCGAGGAACAAGGCAGTGCCGATACGGAAACGTTCGAGAATCGAGTCAAATCGGATATATCGGCAAGCGACGACGAGGACGAATATTCCAAAGACGGCATAAAGTACATCAAGTCGTTTAAGGCAAAGATGATGCTTGCTTCGGAGGAAACTAAAGAGTATTTTGCAAAGATTGCCAACGGCTTGCTTAAGTATACAAAAGTTAAGATGCGAGAAAGCCAGCAATACGTGACGTTTAAGCGAGGCAAGGATTTACTTTGCAAAATAGCCGTAAGAGGAAAAACGTTGTGCGTGCATTTTGCATTGGAGCCGAGCGGATTGGACGATAAGTATTTTATAACCGATCTTAGCGGAGTAAGGAAGTTTGCGGAAACGCCGTCGATGTTAAAAGTAAAGAGCGAAAGAGGCGTAAAATACGCATTCGAACTGATAGATGCGGTAAGGGAAAGATTCAGTCTTACCGAAAACGCAAAGTATAAAGAAAGCGTAACTACGGCAGATTATCCGAGTACGGATATGAATACGCTTATAGCGAGCGGACTCGTAAAGATAGTAAACGAAAACGGCGAGGCTGTTACGATAGACGGAGTTAAGGTCGGAGCGTCGAATAATGCTATTTCGGCAGTAGCGGATAAAGAAGAAGTTATCGCAGAGGAATCGAGCGAAGATTTAATCGATACGAAAAAAGAGCCTGATACCGTCAAAGAAAATGTGGTTGTCAAAGAAACCGCAGGGGCGGGAGCCGTAACAAGCGTAGATAACGAAATAACGAAAAACTCTGATACGTTAAGCGCATCTTCGGACAGCGGCGAACAAGCTATGCAAACCGACACGCAAGAAATAATTTCAGAGGAGGCTGCCTCGGAAATAGCGGCGGCAAGCGACGACGAGGACGAATATTCCAAAGACGGCATAAAGTACATCAAGTCGTTTAAGGCAAAGATGATGCTTGCTTCGGAGGAAACTAAAGAGTATTTTGCAAAGATTGCCAACGGCTTGCTTAAGTATACAAAAGTTAAGATGCGAGAAAGCCAGCAATACGTGACGTTTAAGCGAGGCAAGGATTTACTTTGCAAAATAGCCGTAAGAGGAAAAACGTTGTGCGTGCATTTTGCATTGGAGCCGAGCGGATTGGACGATAAGTATTTTATAACCGATCTTAGCGGAGTAAGGAAGTTTGCGGAAACGCCGTCGATGTTAAAAGTAAAGAGCGAAAGAGGCGTAAAATACGCATTCGAACTGATAGATGCGGTAAGGGAAAGATTCAGTCTTACCGAAAACGCAAAGTATAAAGAAAGCGTAACTACGGCAGATTATCCGAGTACGGATATGAATACGCTTATAGCGAGCGGACTCGTAAAGATAGTAAACGAAAACGGCGAGGCTGTTACGATAGACGGAGTTAAGGTCGGAGCGTCGAATAATGCTATTTCGGCAGTAGCGGATAAAGAAGAAGTTATCGCAGAGGAATCGAGCGAAGATTTAATCGATACGAAAAAAGAGCCTGATACCGTCAAAGAAAATGTGGTTGTCAAAGAAACCGCAGGGGCGGGAGCCGTAACAAGCGTAGATAACGAAATAACGAAAAACTCTGATACGTTAAGCGCATCTTCGGACAGCGGCAAACAGGAAAAACAAGGGAAACAGGGATTTTTTGCGAAAGTGAAAAGCTTGTTTTTCAAGAGGAGATAGAGGTGGAAACATTGACCGAGTCTACTCGAAAAAAGCCTCGTAGGACTGCGGCAAAAGTGATTATCGACGTAATTATGTCTTTGCTCGCTTTAACGATAGTACTTGCTATGGTTATAGGTAAGTATAACGGTAAACCGGTGTTTTTGTTCGGGCACAGTTGCATGTGGGTTATTACAGGTTCTATGGAGCCTACAATAGAGGCGCAAAGTTACGTATTACTTAAAAAGAGCGACGGGAGCGACGTAAAAAAAGGAGACGTTATAACGTTTTTGTGCAATAAACAAGGCTCGCAGATGTATGGCAAACTCGTTACGCACAGAGTTTATGACGTTACCGAGGGCGGCTCGTTTTTGACAAAGGGCGACAGCATTTATTCGGGCGTTGACGATTGGACGGTGGCTCAGAGCGACGTGGTCGGTGTATACGTCAAGAATTTAAATGCGCTTACGTTTATAGGTAGGTTGTTTTTCAGAGGCAACGGCTTAATTTTGTGCATAGCGTTGTTTGCCTTTTTGTGCGCATTTTGCTATATTCCCGACATTGTGACGGGAATTAAAGAGGCTCAGAAGGAAAAAGAGGACGAACGTCGCCGCCAAATCGATTTGCTTGTAAAGGAAGAAGTAGAGAGGCTTAAGGCGGAAAACGGAAATTTAACGTCGGACGCATCGGCAGACAGTCAAAAAAAATCGTAGTCGGGCGGTCGATTTTAGTGAAATTTGTTCAATGGGGCGCAAAATGCCGCTTTTCGTCATCAAAACGTTGACATTTGAACTTTACGAGTATAAAATAGTAGCAGGGGGATGAGTCCATGTTTGAAAAACTAAAGCTAAAAAAGCAATACAAAAAGTGTTTGCTTGAGATAGAGCAGCTCGAGGCGAAAAGAGAAAGACCGCAAGCTGCCATAGTAGAGGCAATATTGACTAATTCTACTCCGTCCGACGACGATACCGATTATTTTAATATGTACACCCGAGAAATAAACAAACGAAGAGAACGGCTGAGAGAGATCAAAGCAAAGCTAGACAACGTTTAATTGGTAAAATATGATTGTTTTTTTGAAAAAACACGGCGCCGAAATACTTTTTGCGGTTATTATTTTCGTTTGCTTGATTTTTTTGTTTAATATCGTAGTTTTGCTCCGACAATATTCCGTCGGCGTAGACAATCGAGCAAAGGATAACGCCGAACTTTATACTTTTAAGCAACGGCTGTTGGTGGATTACTGTGTAGACGATACGCTAGGTACCGCCGACGTGGCAGCCGGATTTTTTGCAGGTTGTGAGAGCGACGAAGATATTTTTGCGGCTATTGACAGAGCAAACGCTTATTTGAGCGGAAACAAGTACTTTAAACAGCTGAGGTACATAGCGGACGGAGAAGAGTATTATAGATACAACATCGCCGTCGAAAGAAATATTATATCCGATTGCGATGCTGGATTGACTCAACCGATTCGACTCGATAATCAAACGTGTTTTGCGTTTATTGCATCCGTGCCTACCGGAAGAGTAAGTAAAATAGGTTTGATTTTTAATAAATCCATTGTAACGGATTCGTTTAGCGACCTTTATAAAACAATCGAAGATAAATTCGTTTATCCGGAGTTTGCAGTGCTTTGCACTCTTGACGGCAGAATTCTTCAATCGGTCGACGAAGGGGAAAAGTTCCAGGTAGGCGCCACTTTCTCGGATACGTACGGGACTATTCTCGGAGACAGCGACTATAGGAAAACGCAGGCGCTTTTTTTGACAGAAGGTTCGGAAATTGTTACGTACGGCTCGAACAAATACGTAGTTACTGCGCTCAAGTCCAACGGATTGGTAATAAGCGCATTTTATAACGTAAACAAAATTTACGGCGAAGGATACGAACTCATCGGTAACATTTGGGCGACGATGATCGCATTCTTTCTGATGATGATAACGGTAGCCGTATCGTTTATTCTTGACAGACGCAAAATCGCAAAACGTATATATGAAATCGGCGCAACAAATCCCATCCTAAATTGTCCGACTTTACTGAAGTTCGAACGTGATACTCAGGAAATTCTCGAAAGGAATAAGGCCACTCAGTTTGCGATTATCGTAGCTAAGATAAATAACTTTAACTTTATTATGGAGAAGTTCGGCGAATATGCAAGCTCTGATTTGCTTAAGTATGCGAGAAACATGTATAAGCATGCGCTTGTAATAGACGAAACTTACGCCTATATCGCAGACGGAGAATACGCCTTGCTTATGCACTACAAAGATAAACAGGCTCTTATCGACAGACTTAATTCCGTTTATTTGTCTATAGGCAACTATTCGGGCTTCGACGACTACAAGATTAAGATAACTTACAGTATCTACGAGGTGGAGCAAAACGTAGCTCAGTCCGTGCCGAGAATGATAGACAAGGCAATGGTCGTTAAGGATTCGTCCAAGGAAAATAAAAGTCTGGTAACATACAATTTTTACAGCGACGTTTTGCGCAGAGACTTCCTTAAAAAAGCCGAAATCGAAGGCAAAATGGAGAGTTCGCTGAAAAACAGAGAGTTTTGGGTTTTTTATCAGCCTAAGTACAACATCGTTAAAAAAAGAATGGACGGCTGCGAATTGCTTATTCGATGGTTCGATTCGGCCATAGGCGATTACCGCTGTCCCGACGAATTTATGCCGTTGTTCGAGGAAAACGGTTTTGTCGTAAAAATTGACAGATTCGTATTTTACAGAGCTTGCGAAGATATATCTCAGGCTATAGAAAAGGGACAAAAAGTTTATCCGGTATCCGTCAATGTTTCCAGAGTAACGGCTACTCAAGGCGACTTTGTCGATTACTACGCTAAGATAAAAAAGAAATTCGCCGTTCCGGATAAGTTTATCACGCTTGAGTTTACGGAGAGTTTTGCGTACGAAAACAACGAGTATCTCGCTTACACGGTCAAGCGGTTAAGACAAAACGGTTTCAATTGTTCTCTCGATGACTTCGGTACCGGATATTCGTCGTACAATACGCTTAAAGCGCTAGAAATAGACGAAATCAAATTGGACAAATTCTTTCTTACGGACGGAATATCTCGGCAGAGAGATTATATGTTGTTAAAAAGCGTAATTCAGCTTGTCAAAGATATGGGCATGAAGGTCACTCAAGAAGGAGTGGAAACGCAAGCAGACTATTATAAGCTCAAAAAACTCGGATGTGAGGTAATACAGGGATATTATTACGCCAGACCTATGAAGTATACCGAGTATTGCAAGTTTTTGGAAAACGACGATTTCGATCCCGAAACGGGGAGAAGTATAGTCGAGGGAGCTTAACAATAAAGCAGTTAAAATAATAAGCGGTTATAACGAAAAACGTATTTGCATGTCAAATGCGTTTTTTTTTGCACAATAAGCTGTTTTAGGGCTAAAAATGACGGTAAATAATAGTATAACATGCAGGTCTTGACATAACTTTTTTGATATGATACAATATTAACGATATGGGGCGTATAATCGAATATGTAATTATACGTAATTATTGGCAACAAGGAGAAGAAAATGAGTAGAATAGATTTGAAGAAGGCGAAAAGATGGCGTGCTTGGCAAATTACCCTTTGCATAATTGCAATAGCCGTTGCGGCAGGTGCGATAGCGATGTTTTTGGTAAATTATCAAGAGTATGTGAATCAACATGGATCGTCCGGAGACGGCGGTAATTCTTTGGAAGACGCATTGGGAACTGTGGCTCTTGCAATAGTGCTTGTCATTCCTTTTGTCGTTCAGATTATAGTGTCCGGACTGCTGATTGTCTGTCTGATAATAGCTATGTCAAGCATGGCAAGCAGAGGATACGCAAGGAAGAGAGACGTTGTAGGCATGATTGTTTGTAAATACATTTTCCTCGTGCCGAGCATATTGATATTTGTGTTGTTCTTTACTCGCTATTCGATACCTATGTTTATAATGCATGCGCTGGTAATAGGTACTCTTATATTCGACTATATTTACCCGGTCGACGACTGTGTTGACGCATTTAAAGAGGCGAAGACGGTAAAAGCGGAAGTTCAAGAAAACAGTAACGATTTGCCGGAGAATACGCAAAGCGACGAGCAAAATCCGACAGATATGCCTGAATAATTTTTTAAGAGGGGTAGTTATATGAAAAAGCTGTTCGCATTAATATTGATAGCGACTGTCGCAGCATGGGGATTTGTTCCGTCGGTAGCATACGGAGAGAGCGCAATCGACACCGGCGTTTCATCGAGACCTGAGTTTTCCGAGGCTGCGACTGCGTATACGATTATGCCCGTAGGGAATACGGAGTTGGACCTATCTTACGCTTCGATTCAAATAAGCAATAGCAAAATTCGATCGGTTTCTTCCCGCAGCTACTACGACAAAGCGGACGTAACGTTTAAGTACGACGTAAAAAATTCTACCGCAACCGACATTACTCAAAAGTTTGCGGTACCGAGCAAAGGTAATTCGCTGATAGACGTCGTAAGATGCGGCGACACTTATGTAGAGCTGAAAGAACGGATTTCTTATATAGGCGAAGATTATGACCTATTAAAATCGTTAGAGAGATTAAATCGAAACGAGCCTTCGCTGCAAATAGAAGGGGTAAAGTGCTTTACGTTTTTGGTTAGCGGAGTAGAAGCCGCTCAAAGGATGTATGTCGAATTGCCTACGGATTCGAGCAATTTGTACGCTGCGATTTATTCCGAGAACAAGGTGGCTGCGATAACCGAAAACAGCGTGGGATTCGGAATCGGCGGCGACGGTAATCCCGCCCGATATGTCACTGTAGCTTTTTTTAAGACAACCGACGGTAATTACGGCAGCGCTTCGCCCAAACTTATTTGCGTTTCGGAGGTAAATCCTCAAAACGTAGAGGTAAGAGAGGTAGGTAGTTACGACATGAGTATAGACGATTATGCCGAATTATTTAACTCGAGCGTCGACAACAAAGAAGATTGGAAGAATGCTTTTATCGATGCAATTGCGAACAAAGACGGTTCGCTTATGGAAAAGCCTCAAAGTGAGAGAGTTTGCGAGTGGAAAGAGTTTTCCGTTACGGTTCCCGCAGGCAAAACAGCGGATATTGAGGTAAACGGTTCGGTAGGAGTGTTGCGAATGTACATGGGAGGATATATATATTCGTTGGGTTTTTCGGTTGTAGGCGCAAAATTATGGAAATCCACCATGAGCGCACGGTGCCGTGTAGATACCGAGTATTACTTGATAAACTCCGATGTCGAATGGAAAAAGACCGATAACGGCTACGAATTCGATTTCGATTACAAAGATCGATACGTTTCGTTTGCGCTTAGCAGTGACAAAGATCCGTTCGGTTGCGATATCGACCTGACTCCAATTTTGCTTTTGCCGTTATTGATACTGCTTCCTTACGTTGCCGGCATAATATTTTTAATTGTGTATTTTTGCGGTAAACGTCGAAAGAAAGCAAAGGCGACGGTATCGGCAGACTGCGGACGACAATCCGACGCTACGGATGACACAGAGTCCGATAACGGGAAAATAAGTTCGGGTCAAAGCGAAGACGAAAATTAAAACGATATAACGTACAAAAAAACGGTAACGAAATTATGTGTTCGTTATCGTTTTTTTCGTATGGCGCGATTATAACGTTATTTGTTACGCATAATAGTTTTGATGGATGCCAACGAACTGTTAAACGAATTCGCCACGAAAGACGTAGTCGTAAAAAGAGAAATAAAACTTTCCGACGGAAACGTGACGTTACTTATAAACACCGATCTTTCGGACGCCAAAGCCTTGCGTGAGATAATATCCGCAACGGAAAAGGCGGGAAAAACGAGCAAAGTAAGTGCGTTTTTGCCTTCGGTCGAAGTCCGCACGATAGAGGAAAAATGCGAAGCGATGGAGTCGTTGCTTGCCGGCGACGCATTGCTGTTTTGCGATCGAACGTATGCGATAAACGTACGCAAATACGAAAAAAGAGCGATAGCCGAGCCACCTACCGAAACGGTGATGAGAGGTCCGAGAGAAGGATTCATCGAGGATCTTAAGACTAATCTTTCGCTTGTAAAACGCAGATTGCGAACGCCTGCTCTGGCGGTGGAAAAAATGAGAATAGGACGTATAAGTTCCACCACGGTGGCTATGGTTTACTTGTCTACCGTGGCTTCGCCTAAGATGATAGAAATGGTGCGCAGAAGACTCAGAAGCGTGGACATAGACTGCGTTACCGATAGTTATTATCTCAGGCCGCTTATAGAAGAACATCCGTACTCAATATTTTCGCAAAGCGGCGTAAGCGAAAAGCCGGACGTAGTGTGCGCTAAACTTGCCGAGGGACGAGTCGCAATAATAGTAGACGGCTCGCCCACGGTAATAACAGTGCCTTTTTTGATGATAGAAGACTTTCAAAGCAGCGAAGACTACTATGAGCGTAATGTGTTTTCTTCTTTTCTGCGAATTTTGCGTTTGATATCGCTGGTTACCGGGATTTTGCTACCCGGATTTTACGTTGCGCTTCAAATGTTTCATCAAGAGGTAATACCGGTCAGATTTTTGGTTACGCTTATAAATGCGATAGAGGGCATACCGCTGCCGCCGTTGAGCGAGGTTTTGTTTGTGCTTATATTGTTTGAGATAATACGAGAAGCGAGCGTTCGTATGCCGAGAGCGGTCGGTATGGCTATGAGTATAGTGGGAGCTTTGGTGCTTGGCGAAACTGCGGTAAAGGCCGGTATGATAAGTTCTCCGGCGGTAATGATAGTAGCTTTAAGCTCGATTTCGCTTTACACCGTACCTAACCAAGTAGGGACTATGAGTCTTATCCGCATCATAATGCTTATTGCCGGCGGATGGTTCGGTTTTTTGGGCTTGCTCATTGCAACCGTGGTAATTTCGCACAGACTTGTAACGTTGGATAATTTCGGCGTAGCGTATATGGCTCCGTTTGCACCTAATGTAAAAAGCGATTTAAACGACTCTTTGGTTCGAGCTCCGATAAATACCATAAAAACACGTCCTCGTTCTATACCCAATATCAATCATACGAGGCAAGGAGGCGCAAGATGGAAAAAGCGGTAAATTCAAAACAAATGACAGCTTTGATTTTTATGTCTGTGATGGCATTAAAAATATTTATGGTTCCCGGTTTGTTTTTGATTTATGCAGGCAGAAACGGGTGGATACCTATGTTGATTTTCGTTTTGATAGAGTTGTCGGAAATTCTGCTCGTATTGATTGCTATAAAACTTAATCCCGGCAAAACCTTTTTGCAGGTAATGCAGAGCGTCTTTGGCAAGATTGCAACCAGGATTATATTGGCGGTAATTATAGTCATACTTTTTATAAAGCTCGTATTGATGCTTGGCGAAGTAAGAATGTTTTTTAGTACGTCCACTTTGGGCAGCGTGGACTTCGGAGTGTCGCTTGCGGCATTGCTTGTAGTGTTTGTGCTGTTTTCGCTTAAGGGTTTGCGGTCGTTTGCTCGAATGGCACAGTTGTTTTTTCCCTTCGTTGTAGGTGCGCTCATACTGCTTTTTATGCTGACGATAAAAAATTTGGATATAAGCGGACTGATGCCGTTAGAGACCGAAGGTACCGGCGAGTGTTTGCGCCTTTTCCCGTTGTGGTTCGGAGACGTTGCAGTGCTGCTTGTATTTACAGGCGAGGTAAAATCCGAAAAAAAATTTATAGCAAAAAACATGCTTTATGCCGCAGTTTCTTCGGTTGCGGTAATGTATTTTGCTATAGTCATGT
>ERZ1034992.1123-NODE-1123-length-12737-cov-6.407349_pt1 | contig 12737 bp, 8 predicted proteins | sample MGYA00520695_ERZ1034992 | MGnify/ENA primary metagenome ERZ1034992 (study PRJEB33766, sample SAMN09781778) | gut metagenome | biome: gut microbiome | host: Homo sapiens | place: Madagascar | study: EMG produced TPA metagenomics assembly of the PRJNA485056 data...
GGGGCACGCCTTGGCCGCGCCCGCCGGGACGCCGTCCGCCTCACCAGCGGCACGCCCGCTCTGCCAGTGCGGCGGCTTTCTAAGGGTGTCGCCGTTGCGTCTCTGTGCTGTCCCAGTCCGTTTCCCCAACCGTCTCATAATCATTAGTTGGGGCTCCACCCTTTGATGTTCAGTCGCTTACGGAATGCTGCTAGTCAAATCTGACTGGCAGCATTTTGCTGTTTCCTGTCTTTCACACGTTTACTGATCACGCCTGAATTAACTTTGTATCCACGTTTACATACACGTTTCCTTGCGTGCAGCCTCTCTGTCTTACTATCAACTCTATAGGCTATGTACGCTTGCCGATGTATATAAATTGCATGCAAATTGTTCACCCATAAATAATTAATGCTATGTTGAAAATCTCTAAGGACGGAGTCTCCGTCATAGCTGTGCTTGACAGGCGCAGAGCAAAGAAATCAGGTGTGTTCCCAGTCAAGATTGAGGTTGTTTACAACCGTATCCAAAAGTACTACCCAACAGGAGTCGATCTCCCTGCCTCAGAGTGGAAACGGATATCCTACTCTAAGCGCATGCCCGATTGCCACGCTGACATCATCACGAAATTCAATCAGATAAGCGCCGAAGTTGAAGCTTTACTTGAGAAAGGTGCGTTTTCATTTGAGACTTTGGAGGCCAGATTAGGTAAACCCGTTGACAAGACGTTAAACGCAGCGCTCGAGTCAATGATGGACAAATTTCAAGCTGAGGGGAGGATAAACTCCTACTATCGCTGCCGTACGACTCTGAAAAATGTAGAACGGTTCGCCGGTAAGGAAATCTTGTTCAGTAAGTTGTCTGTTTCATGGTTTAACGCTTTCGAGAGCTTTCTCAAGAAAGAGAACAAGGCGATGACCACAATCTGCATCTACATGAAAACCCTCCGTTGTGTTATGAACGATGCCGCGGCCGCTGGCTTGGTCAAGGAATCAATGTTTCCGTTCGGCCGTGGCAAGTACATAATTCCCAAAGGCAGTTCCAGAAGCCTCGCCCTCTCGTACGATCATATTCGTAAAATAGTCGCCTACAAAGGCACCGCGTCCAGGGAGCGCTACCGCGACCTATGGCTCTTCTCCTACCTTTGCAATGGCATCAATTTCCGCGACATGCTATTCCTTAAATATAAGAATATAATAGACGGTGAGATTTGTTTCCTTCGCTCCAAGACTGCTCGTGCCTATGGCGGATCAAAGATTATCCGTGCCGTGATCACTCCTGAGATGATGGACATTCTCCGCCGCTGGGGCAATCCATACGACGGCAATCCCGAAACCCTCCTGTTTGACTATGCCGAAGGTGCCACTGACATGCTTTCCATCTCCAACACCGTCCGTAAAGTCATCAGCATGTGCAACAACGCCTTGAAGAAAATAGCCGAGGAGTTGGGAATACCACCGTTCACAACCTATTCAGCCAGACACAGTTTCGCCACAGTTCTCCTTCGTCAGGGCGTGGATCTCACATTTATCTCGGAATCTCTCGGCCACTCCAGTCTCTTGGTCACCGAGCACTATCTTGGCGGTTCAGACCGTCTGGACAGAATGCGCAACGCCCGTCTCCTGACCAATTTCTAGAATATCTCATTCTTGCCTCGCTGAGCCAAACAAGTCTAACCCTTACATAAACATAATGATTGAGGCCGTTGGCTTCTCCGCCACCGGCCTCTTTTTTTGCAGTCGCTCGTTGATTGGAATGCCGAGAACCACCATTCCCTTGTTTGGTAGTCTGCCGCGTTTTGTTCCAGACAACCTGTTATTATACTAAGATATTCCAGACTCCATTACGCTTCGCGCCGTCTCTCTGGATTATCCCTTTGCTTTTAAGGCTTGACAGGATGCGCTCGGCTTGTCTGGGTTTCAGTCCTATCTTATCCGATAATTTGACCGCCGTGATCCGCCTGTCTGCCCTTATGAACCCTAACGCTTGAATCTCACTCTCGCTGAGGTTGTACTCAGCACCGATTTCATAGAGAGATTTCCCTTGGTGCTCCATGAGAGTGTCAAGTATCTCTTGAAGCATAAAATCAATGAATGGCTGGCAGTCCCCCTTTGACGAACTTTGGGATATTGCCTGATAATAGTCATGCTGGTGCGAATAGACCATATTCTCAACCGGAAGGTGTTCGAATATCGGGTTTATCTTCCCGAGAATGAGTGATTGCCATAGTCTCCCAGTCCTGCCGTTGCCGTCCGAGAATGGGTGGATGAATTCAAACTCATAATGGAATACACAACTTCGTATAAGTAGATGATCGGACGATGACCGCAGCCACTCGAACAAATCATCCATCAAATCCTTTACCCTTTCAGCCGGCGGTGCGATGTGTATGATATTCGTTCCATCAAAGACTCCCACACCATTTTTCCTGAATATTCCGGCATCATCAAGCAGGCCGCACATCATTGTATAATGAGCCTTTAGAAGATCCTCTATCGAAAATGGGTTGAGTGTGTTGTATAATTCGTATGTTTTGAGAGCGTTCTTTACTTCAAGAATCTGCCTTTGCGGGGCGATTACTGTTTTCCCCTCCAGGATAGCTGTCACATCGCCTTCCGAAAGAGTATTGCCTTCAATCGCCAATGAAGAATGCACCGTCTTCACGCGATTCGCTTTTCGCAACCTTAACGAATCACTTTGCTCCATTCGTATCGAATAGCGCTCTATTTGTGCGGAGATCTCCGCTATGAGATTGATGGCTTTTGCGGAGACTGTGAAAGGTGGAGTGTACATTTGTTCCCGTGTTATTCCGTCATTTATTCCGTCATTTATTCCGTCATCCACTTCATCGGTCATGGCGTCCGTTATGATAGACGTCTATTTATCAGTCGGTCTCTGGCTACTGCACCGCACAGAGCCTACCGAAGTGTTGAAGAGCCTGACACCTCCAAAGGTAGTGAATAATTCCGTCATTTCCGCATGCAAAGTGCATGTCGGAGGCGGGTTTTGCTTATGAATATGTCCGTTCCGGAAGCTTGTGACGAGGATTCCCGTGAGAAATGGGATGTCACTCTTAGTAATAAATGTTTTTTGAGCTTTTTTTTGCGATTTCTTGACGAAAAAACTTGTTTATGAAAAATTAAACCCATATATTTGTCGTTGTGTTATGGAGTACCCCCCCCTTGTGGGGGCGCAAAACATATTTATTACTAAGAGGAACAATGAGAGCAAAATAGGGCAAAGATTGCTCGCTTATTTAAAAAAGACCATAAACAATAAAGTTATTTTATTCTTTTATTTTTTTTGTTATGAACAAAAAGTTGATCAATTCTTTCCTGCTTGGAGCCACATTGGTTCTGTGTGCAGGTGCTTTCGTGTCCTGTCAGGACTATGAAAGCGACATCAACGACCTTACCGATCGCGTGAGTGCAGTCGAGAAGGTGTCTAAGGAATTGCAGGCCCTCATTCAGAAGGGGTCTGTGATCACTAATGTGGAGTCTAGCGCGAAAGGTGTCAAAGTGACATTGAGCAGCGGCGAGACATTCGAGATTACCAACGGTACCAATGGCGCCGATGGTAAGGATGGTAAAGACGGCTCCGCCGGTAAGGATGGCAAGCCGGGAAGCGTGGTGACAATCGGTTCGGATGGTTACTGGTACATTGATGGTGTCAAGACCGAGTACAAGGCCCAGGGTGAGAAGGGCGAAAAAGGTGACCAAGGTGAGACCGGCCCCCAGGGACCTCAAGGCCCGAAAGGCGAGGATGGCAAGGATGCCACTGGCATCTACTACTATCCTGGCACAGAAGGCGCTGAGAAGGGTTTCTGGGTAAAGGTTACCGTTGTCGGAGACAATGAGACAAAGGAAGTGACCACCTTGAGGTGGGCTCCAAAGGAGGAAGACCGCATTGGAGTTGTTTGGACTGACGGCCAGCTTAAGCTGACTAACGTCAAGGGTTATGATGGTACTCTTACGATTGACCTTAATACCTATCTTAAGGCTCTTGTCTTTAAGCCGGAGATGGTGCTTGACGGTCAGAACGCGATGGAGTACATCTACATCCCTTACAGGCCGATGACCTTGGGTCCTAAGGAGGAAGGTTTGAAGCATGCCCACATGCGTCACACCGCTGCTGGCTGGACCACGGTTGAGAATACCTATTCCGTAGGTGCCACGACAAGTCATGAGGGTCTTGCTTATCTTAACCCTACCTATGACAAGCTTTACAGCCTTGATCCTTCAAATGCGATTGTGCCTGATTACACACAGAGGAACCTCGGGACAGTGTCGCAGGATCCGGATTTCGTGAAGACAAGAGTTGCCTCCGTTCCTAACTATGCGACCAATCCTGCCGCTTCCAAGCCTACAGCAACTTTCCTTGATGTGAAGGACGGCATCATGCATGTCGGCATCACTATGCAAGGTGAAAAGGTAATGACTCAGGAAGAGGCCAGCCCTTATAATGCCTTCGATTTCTATCCTCACGAGAAAGACAACGGCAAGATTACTGACCTCGCCATCACCGCTCCTTTGGGAGAGGGCAAGGAGACAATCACCTCGACCTGGGCTTCTGTCTATGCCTCTCAGATGGTGTTCGAGAGCCTTGCCTACACCACTTTTGCCAAGCAGTACACCTACATTGACCCTGAGCATGAGTACTCTTCCTGGAAGTGGGACGCCACCAAGAAGAAATACGTACAGAACACAAGTGAGCCGGGCAAGCTTCTTGGCTATGGTGATGATCCTCACAAGGCTCCGGTGGAAGGCGGTATGCATCTTTATCATAGTGTTCACGACGCCGCTCAGATGGTGGCCACTCTTGAACTTCAGTACGACAGCGAGGTGGGTATCAACCTTAACAAACTCGTTGAAGCTGATGTCATCTTCAACTCCTGCCGCTCTTGGAATGACCGCAAGATCAAGACTCGCACCGAGGCTCAGCTTAAGGATCTTGGAATGAAGTTCAATTTCGTTCAGGTTCCTTACTCTGTTGGTGAGAATGGAACGGAACAGACCCAGAACCACAGCCTTCTTAAGAATAGGGCTGACGGCACTTACATCGTTGCCTGTGGTGTCAAGTCAAACAGCGACACCGATCCTCTTGCCTGCGAGCCGGATGAGACCAAGGTAGGCAAGAACGCTCCGAAGTCGATCGTCGGCAGAACTCCGCTTATCCGCGTAGAACTTAAGGACACTGTCAACAACAAGATTGTCGAGGAAGGTTACATCAAGTTCATCATAGTTGAGCCTGAGAGACCTATCATCACCAAGGTATTCGACCTGGGCTACTTCTACTACAAGTGTACAGAGCAGTTCCAGCCAACCACTTGGCACGCCATAGAGCAGAAGGTCCTTGACGAAGCCGTTGACATGGGTAAGGAGACTTTCAATGTTCTCTATGAGGCTGTGAAGTACTCGCACGTGCTTGAACTGCCTGACATCGATTTGCCGATTGACCCTAATGATCCTATCTTTGAGTTCGCTCAGTGGGTTCCAACAGGTAAAGTCGACATTTATGGTCAGCCAATATTCAAGCTTGCTGACAAGAAGATTGGTCATATCTTTGAATACAAGGAGCCTGATTCCGAGACAACCAACATGTTTGGTATTTACCTCGGTCGCGAAGACTTCGTGAACTGTGTGAACGACAAGACATATCCTGTTGTTGAGGAGGTAAGGTACATTAAGTTCATCCCAAGGAAGGGTCTGGGCAACACCAACTTCAACCGTGAGCCAGTCTATCTCCCGGTAAAGATTACATTCGCTTATCCTAAGGGTGTGATGGCCAACAAGATACCTAAGTACTGGTACGCTGACAACAGTTTCAATCCTGCCAATGATGTTCTTGACAAGGATAAGCTTAAAAACATCCACGGTAACGTTGAGGCTCCTGGCAACGAGGCTGACCTTAAGGTAGGTGCTGCTGACTTCGAGGTTTATCTTGACGAGCGTTTCGCTAAGACCACAACTGGTCATACTCATAGCGCTCAGTGGACTGCTGATGCTTGGAAGCCTGGATACTTCTGCTTCTATGACGAGACTAACACTTGCAACGACAAGTCTGAGAATGCTCCTTCATTCAGCATTGTTCCTGAAGCGTTCAGCCCGGCTCAGACTTGGAACATTGAGGAGAACTTCCCTTCATTCGTTCAGGAAGATCTTGTTTACCTCTACTACTTCACTCTTGGTAACGTCAAGACTGTAAAGGGTGTGAGCGGCACAGAGTATAAGCTTTCTGTTGACAATGCTGTTGCCCACTCTCCAGTGATGCTTTACACTGATCCTGCGAAGTATGAGTACAAGAACACGGTTCTGTATGCTAATGGAACGGCGATCGCTGAGATTAAGTACCAGTACAACGCCACTCAGCATGGTGCTTCCGCTACTCGTGAGCATGAGGCTAAACTCGTGGTTCTGAACAACGAGGTCACCAAGGATCTCATCAACATCCCTGAAGGAAAGGCAAGTCTTGCCACCGCTGATTCTGAGGCTGTTGTCAAGTTCTTCGAGGACACCTTCGATGTTGAACTTGGTGTAGCTGTCTTCAATGAGGAGTGTGGTGCTTACCTGCCGCTTGCTGACAACACATTCAAGGCTGAGCTCCTGAAGCCTGTTTATGTTGAGCCACTTGGACCTATCAAGTTCACAGACGCTCCTGACAATGGAACCAAGGTCGCTCTTTATGACCTCGTTAAGTTCTATGACTGGAGAGCCGCGGCCGGTGACAATAATGCTTATGTATTCTCATCTCATAAACCTGTCGATCTCTACAATTACTATGGAGTTGACCTCATCACTGTTAACCCTGAAGAGATTGAGACTGACCTTTCCGGTGAGTTCAAGACTCTTAAGGAGTACAGCAACGGCGTTGAGTTCCAGGTATACGACAGCAAAAACAATCGTCTTGACAATGGTAGGGTTGTTGACCCTGCTCATAAGTGCACAGCTAAGAAGGGTGCAACGAACTATGATTACCTCTGGTACTCTAACAACACCGCAACTGTTGTTAACTTCAACATCAGGGTTCCTGTAAGAATCCACCACAAGTGGAGCCAGAACGACCTGATCGTTTGGGTTGAGGGTACTGTTAACAGAACTGTAGGCAACTAATCGCTGATTTCTGATTAATCTATAATAAATTTCCCCGGTTTGCGAAAACGAGCCGGGGATTTTTTTCTTAGAAGACCGTGACTTCCATACTAATAAACACTCCATAAGAGCAGATGACGAGAAAATTTATGTTGATCTGGCTATTCACGCTTGTCTTTGCGACTGTCGCATCCGGAGCCGACCGTAAGGATGATCGGCATCCCGTTCCTTCCATCAATTCTGTTTCAGTCGGCTTCAGTCCCGAATGGAAAGTGCGGATTTTGGGAGGAGGAGCCTATTCGTTGGGGGAGGCAGATTTCGCCGATCTTCTCTCTCCTGCGGCTCAGTTGTCTGTCGGATGCAGATTCGACCGGCTGTTGGGAGCGAGGATCTCATTCAGCGGCTGGCAGGCCAAGGGCAGGTACAACTATCCTTACCTTGATTATCAATGGAATTATGTGCTTTCGTGCGCCGAGATTGTCTTTGATGTGACTTCGTTGTTTGGCGGTTGGCGCCGATATCGTCTCCTGAGTGTCAATCTGTTCGCAGGTGGAGGTGCCGCCGCGGGTTTCAGGAACATCGAGGCCGCCCGTATGCTCCGGAACAACGAGACTTTCTATGGCTTCGAGAAATTGTGGACCGGGACTAAGATTTTCTGGGGTGCCCGGGGTGGCCTTGAACTTGATCTGCGGCTTGCGCGCCGTCTCTCACTCTGTCTTGAGTCAGACGCGATGATGTTCCCTGATGACTTCAACTCCAAAGTAGGTAAGGATGACTCTTTCGACTGGCAATTCAACTGTCTTGTGGGATTTAAATTCAGTTTTGGCCGATAAGGCAGCGCCGCCGAACCATTCTATTAATATTATTTCAATTATTCTTTAATTATATGAGAAATTATTTCAAGTCGGGCTTCCGCTTCGTCACCGCCGCATTCATTACTTTGTCGGCGTTGGTGTCGTGTACCGACTATCAGGACGAGATCAACAATCTCGGCAAACTCTATGAAGACCACGAGCAGCGCCTTAAGAACCTCGAGACGTTGACTGATGATTTTAGTTCGCAACTTAAGAGTCTGGCTGCCCTTGTCAATGCTATGGAGAGAGGAGACTACATCAAGTCTGTTGTCCCTGTTGAGAATGGCTACACAATCTATTTCAACAAACAGTCTCCGGTCACCATCACCAATGGTAAGAATGGCAGTGATGGCGCTGACGGGAAAACGCCTGATGTCTCGATCAGGAAGGACGCTGATGGATTTTACTATTGGACTTTGAACGGAGAGTGGATCTTGTCCGGTGGTCAGAAAGTCCGAGCCAATGCTGTTGACGGAGAGAAGGGCGACAAGGGCGACAAGGGCGATAAGGGTGACCAGGGGGATAAAGGTGATAAGGGCGACAAAGGTGATTCCGGGACTGTCGGTGCCGTCCCTTTGCTGCGTATTAATGCGTCCACCAATGAGTGGGAGGTCTCTGCTGACGGAGGAAAGACTTGGACCACCACCGGAACCAAAGCGACTGGCCCGAAAGGTGACCCTGGGGAGAAGGGTGACAAGGGCGATAAAGGCGATGGAGCCAGCGGTCTGTTCGCTGACGTAAAACTCTCCGAAGACGGGAAAACCTTGATTCTGACAATGACGGATGGCACCGTCTATAATATTCCTATCGCTCAGAAGGAAGATGAGCCGGTTGAGCCGGAGGAGAAATACATCTGGGTAGGAGGCAACACGATTGACTCCAACAACGCTTCCAGCGTCGGAGGAACCTGGCTCAAGAAGGGAAAGGTTTCGTACGATTTTGAGACCAAGATTCTCACACTCGAAAATGTGGAGATAGAGACCACTCTCAACAATGTCGGCATCAAGTCGGAGGTGTCCGGGTTAACAATCAATGTGATAGGTAATTGCTCGATCAAGTCTTACGCTACTGCTGTCAGTGCCTTCGCTCCAATGACGATAACCGGTGCGGGTGTCCTTAAGCTCGAGGGTTCTTCGGCTGGTATAATGATGCAGACCGGATCTTCAGTCACCATTTCCGACGTGGATGTCAGGGTGAAGGGTGCCTGGGGAATCACCAGCCGTCAGGGTCTTGACGGCTATCTTAAGGTCGAGGGAACGAAGACTTATCTTTCGGCGGAAGGAACTTCCGGTTCGATCGCCGATATTGGTGGCCTTGGACTTGACGGGTGCAAGATCACCGTGCCTGAGAGCGCTGTCTTTGACTCTTTCTCCGGCTCAGTAGTCGTTGGCGAGGATGTAGTGAAGACTCTTGTGGAGATCAAGAGTGTGTACGACCTCTCCATCGGAGGAGAGAAAGTCTCCGCTGACAACGCCGCAAGCATCACCGGTCCGTGGCTGAAGGGTGGCAGCGTCTCCTATGAGGTCGCTTCCAACAGCCTTGTCCTGACCAACACGGAGATTGTCTCTTCGTCGGCCGGAATCGTGTCCTCCATCGAGAATCTCATGATCCGTGTGAACGGGAAATGCTCCATCAACTCGTCCGGATCAGCCATTCAGTCTGCCGGTTCTTTGAATATTCTCGGAGCGGGAGATCTGAATCTGACCAGCGCTTCCGGCAGCGGTGTCGCGCTTACTGAGAATACATCCAGACTCACGGTTCGCGGCGGCAAGGTGAACGCGTCCGGCGTTTATGGCGTCTCCGGTGTGGCTGATGGCTTGACCTATCTGACTGTCACGGGTTCCGAGACCGAGGTGACGGCGAGAGGAAGCTCCGGCTCAGTGGTGAATATAGATGCCCTTGACCTCGACGGCCTTGTCATCTCTACCCCGGAAGGAGCCAAGTTCGATGCCGCTAACAGAGGCATAGTCAAGGATGGCGAGATTGTCACATCGAAGGTTGTGATCGGGAAGAAAACCACTTATGACCTTTGGATCGGTGGTGTCAGGGTGACTGCCGAGAACGCCTCCAGCATAACCGGATCTTGGTTAGGAGGTGGCTCGATCACCTACAGCGCCGCCAGCAATCTACTGACTTTGAACAGTGTGACAATCAGCCTGACGGATGATTCCACGATTGGTATTGACTCCCGTATCGATGGACTGAAGATCTATCTTAGCGGCACGTCTTCCGTGACCTCGAAGGCGCAGACGATGTCCGTGTCCGGCTCTGTCTCCCTGATCGGAGGAGGAACTCTGAATCTGGAAAGCGAGGGTTGCGGCGTCTCCTTGGCCGCCAATGGCGCGATGTTCAGCGTCGCCAAGGCCTTTGTCAATGTCAAAGGCAAATGGGGCATTGTCGGCGGAAAGGCCTACAATGCCTACTTGGAACTCTCCGATGCCGCGGGAGAACTGTCGGCTGAGGGGGCCGAAGGCTCGATTGTGGATATTGGAGGACTTGCATTGGCTGATGGATGCGCCATCACTATCCCTGACGGGGCTGTTTTCGACACCGCCAGGAAAGCTGTCGTGACAAGTGAGGGTGAGGTCGTCAAGGCCAAAGTGAGAATCGGCAAGAAGTAGAAGCCGGACTCTGTGACTGGTCAAGCCATTTCGCCAAGGCTCTTTATGGGGCCGGTGAAGTGGCTTCTCCTTTTTCCTCTGCCTCCAAGACCTCCCCTCTGACCCTGAGGATGATCTGGTTTGGACTCGAGGAAACGTACACGGCGATGGACTTGTCGAAGTGGCCAGATCCTATCTGATTGGAGAACAGTACCTTTATCTCGCCGTTCTCTCCCGGTTTTGTCGGTTTTCCCGACCATTCCACCTGCGTGCAGCCGCACGATACGATCACCTTTTGTATGACAATCGCCACGTTGGTGTTGTTTCTGTACTTGAATATGCAGGTCTGTGATCCACCGCTCTCGGCGAACTTTCCGAAGTCGTGCACCTTGTTCTCGAAAGTCAGCGTTTTGTCCACCACCACACTTTGGCCTTGTGCCGCTGCGGAAGAGATGACTCCTATCGGCAGTGTCTGAACAGTCAACAGCAGAACACTGGACAGAAGATATTCAATAACAGCAATTTTTCTCATTTGCCTATGTTTTTGGATTCGGCTCTTTACGGACATTGCAGCAGGGCTGCCGAATCGGTTGTGTCATTATGCGCAAGTCCATTCAAATATAACGAATTGTCGCCAAATATGAAAACTATGCTTGGCAGAGAATATACCAACGAAAACACCGGTTGAAATGCCACGAAAACACCGATTGAAATGCCACGAAAACACCGATTGCTTTGTGCTTTTACGTTAATTTTCATAACTTTGGCAAATAAATGAAAATTTAGTATGGAATATCTCAAGAGAATCGCTGATCGTATATTGCAAGACAACCTTGAAGCCTCGGGCGCGGTGCTTGTTGAGGGGCCGAAATGGTGCGGAAAAACCACGACATGCAGCCAAATTGCTAACAGCTCCATTAGTTTGCAGGATGTTGACATGAGGGATGAATATCTGGCGACGGCGGCTTCCAAGCCATCGCTTCTTCTGATGGGCGACACTCCACGTTTGATTGACGAATGGCAGGATGCGCCTGTAATCTGGGATGCGGTACGAACAGTATGCGATAAAAGAGGTGGTGTCCCGGGACAGTTCATCCTTACTGGCTCCAATAGGGTGAAAAAAGAAGAGACCAGACATTCGGGAACAGGCAGGATCGCAAAGATGAAAATGCTCCCTATGAGTTTATGGGAGTCAAAGGAGTCGACAGGGCAGGTCTCTGTCGGTGAACTGTTTAATGACCCGGAATATGATATTGACGGTAGAACTTCAAAACTGTCTGTCGAGGAATTGATTCTTGCGGCGTGCCGTGGTGGATGGCCAGCATCGCTTCTTCCTGCAAAAAACAAGGCCCGGTTGCTTGTTGCCAAGAATTATATGAAAAGTGTCTGCTCGGAGGATATTTCCAGAATAGATGGAGTTCAGCGTGACGAGAAGACTGCCGCGATGATAATGCGTTCATACGCCCGTAACATCTCAACGATTGTCAAAAAGACATCAATGCTTTCGGATGTCACTTCTTCCGGTGAGGTAAGCTGCTCTTCGGACACGTTTGATGATTATGTCAAGGCTTTGGAAAAATTGTTTGTCATTCAGGATATAGGTGCATGGTGTCCGGCGATAAGGAGTAAATCAAACATCAGAAGTACCCCTAAAAGATCGTTCTGTGATCCGTCTGTCGCGGTCGCCGCTTTGGGGTTGTCTCCGGATATCTTGATGACACAATTGAAGACATTTGGGTTCCTGTTCGAGCAGATGTGCATACGTGATCTTCGGATTTACACGATGGATCAAGATAGCCACCTTTCGTATTACCGGGACAGGTACGGACTTGAAGCGGATGTCGTGTTGCATCTTTCGGACGGACGCTATGCCTTGATTGAGTGCAAACTCGGCAGCCGCGAGATTGAGGACGGTGCGGCACATCTGCTTGAACTTAAGCGGCTGATAAAAACACACAACGAATCTGAGATGCAGAACCCGCTGAGAGAGCCGGATCTGCTTATGATCATCACAGGTGGCCAAATGGCGTACACAAGGCCTGATGGGGTCAAGATTGTTCCTATTGGGTGCTTGAAGGACTGAGCGTCCGCTGTAATTATATTAATAGGTATATATCTTTAAGCCCTTACGGCCGCTGAGGGCGGCAGAAGCATCCGGCATCCCGACCATAACGACTGCTTTCCCCTGCTTTCGCATGCAAAGTGCATGTCGGAGG
>ERZ1034992.1125-NODE-1125-length-12729-cov-3.907369_pt1 | contig 12729 bp, 11 predicted proteins | sample MGYA00520695_ERZ1034992 | MGnify/ENA primary metagenome ERZ1034992 (study PRJEB33766, sample SAMN09781778) | gut metagenome | biome: gut microbiome | host: Homo sapiens | place: Madagascar | study: EMG produced TPA metagenomics assembly of the PRJNA485056 data...
CTATTGATAGTCATAAAAACTGACAACAGGTTTCTAACATTATTCAACAGGGTTATCAACATGTTTACTGACAACACAGCAGAACGATATATCAAAGAGCTGGTCACGAGATATCCGGCTCTTGAAAGTGCCGCCGAAAGTCTCGACAGAGTGTATTCTACTATCAAAAACAGTTTTTTCAATGACAAAATCTTATTTTGTGCCGGAAATGGCGGCAGTGCCGCCGACTGCGAGCACATTGCCGGGGAACTGATGAAGGGATTTCTGCTGCGCCGTCCGCTTTCAGCAGAACTTGCCAAAGAAATGACGGATAAAACGGGAGACAGCCAGCTTGCCGGAAAACTGCAGATGGGACTGCGCTGCATTTCGCTGATTTCCCATCCGGCTCTGAATACGGCATATATGAATGATGTTGACCCGAATATGATTTATGCCCAGCAGCTTTTTGCGCTGGGGCGTTCCGGCGACGTCATGATCGGAATCAGCACATCCGGCGGCGCAGCCAATATCTGCAATGCTTTCAAAGTGGCTCGCGCCAAAGGCATTGTTACGGTTCTGTTTACCGGACTGAAACATGGAATCTGCGAAGAATTTGCCGATCTGATCCTTCGTGCTCCGGAATCGGAAACATTCAAAGTGCAGGAATATCACCTGCCGCTGTATCATTGTCTCTGCATGATGCTGGAGGATGCTTTTTATGGAAAACGGTAAAAATATACCGAAACATATTGCCATCATCATGGACGGCAACGGACGCTGGGCAGAGCAGCACGGTCTGGAACGGGTGGAAGGACACCGCGCCGGAGCCATGGCGGTCAAAACCCTGCTGGAGAATCTGAAAGATGCTGGTGTTGAATATGTTACACTTTATGCGTTCAGCACGGAAAACTGGAAACGTTCCAAAGAGGAAGTGGATGCTCTGATGGAATTGCTTTCCGAATTCATAGACGCCAATCTTGAAGTGCTGAAGAAGAACAGGGTGCGTCTGCTGGTTACCGGCAGAATGGAAGGATTGCCGGAAAAAGCCCGGAATAAATTGAAGGACGCCATCCGGGAAACCTCCGCGGATTATATTGCAACGATGATTCTGGCATTGAATTACGGCGGACGTGCGGAAATTGCAGATGCCGCCGCCAGGATTGCCGCGGATGCCGCCGCAGGAAAAATAAAGGCGGAACAGGTTGATGAAAAACTGTTTGCACAATATCTTTATCATCCGGAAGTGCCGGATCCGGATCTGCTGATCCGCACCAGCGGTGAACTGCGTCTCAGCAATTTTCTGCTGTGGGAACTTTCCTATTCGGAACTCTATGCCACCAGTACTTACTGGCCGGATTTTGACGTGAATGAGTTGGACAGGGCGATTGCAAGCTATCAGAACCGCAATCGCAGATTTGGAGGACGTTGATATGTTTATTCCCAGATTATGCAGCAGTATTGTACTGCTTTCTCTTTTCGGCGGCATGATTTTTGCTCCGCATCCGTATAATGTATGGATTTTCTGGATTTTTTCCACTCTGCTTACCTTTTTCCTGACAAGGGAAATGTGTGTCATATTCAAAAAGCTGAATATGGAAGTTTTTGATAAAACAGTACAGTTTATGACTGTTTTATCTGTTTTTCTGTTCAATATGTCTACACCGGAAAATTCAAATAACTACATTATAACCAGTATTGTTATGTCTTTGTTTTTTATCTGTTCTATCGGTTGTATTCTTTATCTGCTGTTTACAGAAAATAAGGCGGAAAGAATACGAAAGCTGTTTCATTCCATTGCTTTGTATATTTTTATATTAATTCCGATTTTTATGATAGCGTCCATTTATTATATGGGACTGGAAACATATGGAAAATATAACATTATTTTTCTGTTCTTTGTTCTGATGACAAAAATAGGAGATATTGGCGCTTATATTACGGGAACTCTTTCCAACAGACTGCTGAAAGGCGGCAATCATAAAATGGTGCCGTCCATCAGTCCGGGAAAATCCTGGGAAGGAGCGGCCGGGGGGCTGATCATTACGACCCTTCTGTGCTGTGCTTTTCATCACTGGTTTATGATGATTCCCAATATTGCGGGAATTTTCGTTGTGAGCATTCTCTTTTTCTTTGGAGGAATGGCAGGGGATCTGGCGGAATCCGTCATCAAACGGGCGGCAGGAATTAAGGATTCCGGACATGCCATTCCCGGCATCGGCGGAGTATATGACCTGGTGGACAGTCTGTTTATGACAGCTCCCATTTTCCTGTTTATTTTCTTTCTTGGCAAGAATACTTTACTTGCTTTTTTGGAAATATAAGGCATATTACTGTTCCATCCATAAACTACGGAGTTTTTAAATGGAAAAAACAGAATTGAGAAGAAACATTTTGCGTCTTCTCGGCGAAAACGGACGTCTTCAGGCGGAAGAAATCGCCGAGAGAATCGACGTGGCCGCCAGCGAAGTTGAAAAAGAAATTCGCATTCTGGAACAGGAAAATGTGATTATCGGCTATCAGGCGATCTTTGATGAAGCCGAACTGCCGGAAAACGCCGTCAAAGCAATTATTGAGGTTAAAGTGAAACCGGAACGGGAAGGCGGGTTCGATAAAATTGCCCGCCGTCTGAGCCGTTTTCCACAGGTATCTTCCCTCTATCTAATGTCCGGTCCGTACGATCTGCAGCTGGAAGTCAAAGGAAAAAGCCTGAACGATGTGGCTTACTTTGTGTCCAGCCGTCTTTCCACAATAGACGGAGTGCTTTCTACTTCGACCCACTTTCTTCTGAAGAAATACAAGGAAGCGGGCAAACTGATGCAGGAGGAGGACGATCATGAGCGACTCAAAGTTACGCCCTGAAAAACGTTCTCTGGTGGCACCGCATATTGCATGTCTGCCGAAGAGCGGCATTCGCGATTTCTTTGACCTGGTCAGCACGATGGATGACGTCATTTCCCTGGGAATCGGGGAACCGGACTTTGTAACTCCGTGGAATATCCGGGAAAATGCCTTGTATTCCATTGAACGGGGACATACGCATTACACGTCCAACCTCGGAATTCTGCCGCTGCGGAAAGCCATCTGCAATTATCTGTCGGATTCTTTCCAGGTGAATTATGATCCGGTGCATGAATGTATTGTAACTGTTGGAGTGAGTGAAGCTCTGGATCTGGTGATCCGCGCAATAACCAGTCCCGGCGATGAAATCATTTACCATGAACCGTGCTATGTTTCCTATAATCCGGAAATCAAAATGGCGCATGGTGTACCGGTGGCAGTGGAAACACGGGAGGAAAATGATTTTTCACTGGATCCTGAAGATCTGGAAAAAGCCATTACGCCCAGAACCCGTGCGATTCTGCTGAATTTTCCCTGCAATCCGACCGGTGCCACTCTGACTATGGAACAGACAAAGCGTATTGCGGAAATTGCGGTGAAACATGATCTGATTGTGCTTGCCGACCATATTTATTCGGAACTCACTTACGGAAAAATGACTCCGTCCATTGCTTCTCTGCCAGGAATGAAAGAACGTACCGTTTTTCTGCACGGTTTCTCCAAAGCCTTTGCCATGACCGGATTCCGCATAGGCTATGCCTGCGGACCGAGAGAAATCATCGATGCCATGATGAAGATTCATCAGTATTCCATGCTTTGTGCTCCGATCACGGCACAGGAAGCCGCGCTGGAAGCTCTGCGTTCCGGTCTGCCGGATATGGAAGCGATGCGGCAGGAATACTGTGATCGCCGCAATGTGATTGTCAACAGTTTCAATTCCATGGGGTTGAAGTGTTTCAAACCGCAGGGCGCTTTTTATGTTTTTCCGAACATTACTTCCTCCGGGTTGAGTTCCATGGAATTTGCCAAACAGCTGCTGATGAGCAAAAAAGTGGCAGTGGTTCCCGGTTCGGCTTTCGGTGCGTGCGGAGAAGGTTTTGTCCGCTGTTCCTACGCCACTTCCATGGAAGGAATCAAGGAAGCCATGGCCAAAACGGCTGAATTTGTCAAGGAATTGCACGGCAAGTAAATATCATCAATTGAAGGGGGGAAAATTATGAGAAAACTTAATCTGAAAGCAGTGTTTGTCATTGTTCTGTTTTCTTTTGTCATGGGTCTTTCCGCCGAGCCTGTGTGGAAATACATCATGACGAAAGACGGTATTTCCGTTCTGGCGGAAATACCGGCAGGAGAATATCTGTACCGGAAATCGACAGAGGTTCGGGCTGTTTCCGGCGAAAAAGAGGTTGTTCCGTCGGAACTTCCTGCTGCAGAACAGTATAATGATTCATTTTCCGGACAAACGGAAATTTATTCAGGTCCGGCGGTTTTCCGCTGGACTTTCCGGAATGTCCATTATCCGGTTCAAATTCAGATTCACTGGCAGGGGTGTTCCAAAGGATCTGACGGAAAACCGCCGGTATGTTTCCTTCCCGGTTCAAAAGAGGCTTATTTCAAGGAATTCAAATCTGCAGTTCAGCCGGAATTATTCCCTGAAAATGTTTCGGTTGCTGAAGAAAATGCGGTTTTTCCGTCTTTTGAAATAGTACGGTCGGAAACAGGGTATCTGGCAGCGCCGGAATTTCTGCAGTTTCTGAAAGGGGAAAAACAGGAACTTTTTCTGAGTTTTTCGGGAAAAAGTTTTCTGGTGATACTGCTGTTTGTTTTTCTGGGCGGAATAGCCTTGAATCTTACACCTTGCGTACTGCCGATGATTCCCGTCAATCTGGCAATGATCGGAGCAAGGACAGGAAGCCGCGGCAGCTGTGTGTTGAGGGGACTTGTCTACGGCAGCGGCATTGCTTTGTCATATGGTATGCTGGGAATTGCGGCAGTCATGACCGGTTCCAGCTTCGGCATCATTGATTCCACCTGGTGGTTCAATGCTTTTGCGGCAGTTCTGTTCATTCTGCTGGGACTTTCATTGTTTGATGTTTTTGTGCTGGACCTTTCCCGTTACAGTTCCCGTTTCGGGAATTTTTCAGGAGCAGGTTATGCGGGCATTTTTCTGATGGGTGCAGTTTCCGCTCTGCTGGCGGGTGCGTGTGTGGCTCCGGTGGTGGCGGCAACTCTGCTGCAGGCGGGGAAAATGTATAATGCAGGAGAACATGCAGGTTTGTTTCTGCCGTTTGTTCTGGGAGCGGGCATGGCTTTTCCCTGGCCGCTGGCTGCCGGCGGTTTTTCCGTAATGCCTGAACCGGGTGCATGGATGAAGTATGTGAAATATGTTTTCGGAGTGATTATCATCTGCTTGGGCGCTTATTACGGCTGGACAGCATTCGAGATAGGAACTTCCCAATCGCGTTCACCGGAGAGCATAGCGGAAAGCCGAAAAATTCTGACGGAAGCCATTCAGGAATCGGCGCGTACCGGACAGCTGGTTTTTATTGATTTCCGGGCGGAATGGTGCAAAAACTGCAAGGCGATGGAAAAAAATACTTTCCCGGATCCGGCTGTTTCCGCAGAACTGGAAAAATTCATTTTTGTGGAATTTGACGCCACGGATATTTCCAGTCCGGCGGTGAGTTCCGTTCTTAAAAAATTCGATGTTTCGGGTTTGCCTACTTACCTGATTGTGCGCGGAAAATAAAAATTTACTTTTTCTGTGCCAGTGTGCCGTAACGCGAAATCTTCGTTCCCGATGGATTTTCCGTACTGCGGCGCACTGCAATGACTCCGGTATCCGGGAAAATACGGCAGATTTCCGGTGCAAAATCTGTCCCTTTCACAAAAAGCACCGTGGAAAGGGCGTCGGAATCCACTCCGCGCAGAGTCCTTACTGTGACGGATAACATATCCTGAACCGGTTTTCCTGTGCGCGGATCCATGATGTGGGTATAATGTTTTCCGTCGATGATCACATAGCGTTCATAATTTCCGCTGGTGGCAATGGCTTGGTTGCGCATTTCCAGAGTTTCGAATATGCGGTCCGGTGACAGCGGATCACGGATTCCTATGTGAAATGAACGCTGATTCTTTTGTGCTATACAGAGAATGTTTCCCCCTAAATTCAGCACCGCGGAACACTGACCGGACGAGCGGATTTTTTCCGCCGCTTTATCCAGGGCAAAACCTTTGGCTATGCCTCCCAGGTCAATGGAAACACCCTTGACCCGGAAAAAGACAGATTTTCTTTCCGGATTCAACAATACTTTGTCCCAGCCGACAATTTTCCGGATCTGTTCTATTTCCGTTTCGGAAGGCAGAGAGTAACGTTTCCGGTGAAAGCCCCAGAGTTTCATCAGCGGACGGACAGTCGCATCAAATGCTCCGCCGCTCAAACGGTAAAAACGTTCCGCTTCATTCAGCAGTTCCCACAGCAGAGGCGAGCAGACGACCTCACGTTCAGACGCATCCCGGTTCAGCCGGGAAAGCTCACTTTCCGGATCGAAAATATTGCATGTGCCTTCGATCTCCCGGACGGCATCCTGCGCCAGATTCAACGCTTTTTCCACCGTTTCCGGATTTTCTGCAGAAACCGTGAATTTTCCGATGGTTCCCATGACCGGAAAGGTACGGGTCTGCATATATTTGTTCTGCGGTTCGGGCGCAGTCAGAAAGACAGCCGCGATTCCCGCCAGAAACAGGAGCAGACCGAACAGTAAAATCCGTTTTCGGGCAGCAAGCATGTTCAAGCCCGCGGATGAAATTTTTTATGAACTGCCAGCAGACGCCGCTGATCCACATGAGTGTAAATCTGCGTGGTGCTGATGTCGGCATGTCCGAGCATTTCCTGAATCACCCGCAGATCCGCCCCGTTTTCCAGCAGATGACTGGCAAAGGAATGACGTAGTGTGTGCGGATGAATATTCTTATGGATTCCGGCTATTGCGGCGGCTTCCTTGACAACTCCCCAGATCCGCACACGATCCATTTTCCGTCCATGGTTGGAAAGAAACAGAGCCGTCACGGAATTATCCCGGAGCAGCAGCGGACGGATTTCTTCCAGATACCGCCGGAGCAGTGATACCGCGGTTCTGCCGATGGGAACGATCCGTTCCTTGGAACCTTTGCCGTAAGCACGGAGGACATTTTCGTCAAAATTCAGACTTCCTGTGGTAAGGTCGGCTGTTTCCGACACCCGCAATCCGCAGGCATACATCAGTTCCAGTATGCAGCGGTTGCGGAACACCAGCGGATCTTTGGAAGAGGAGGAAAAAGCATTGAGCAGGGCATTCACTTCACTGGCGGACATGAATTCCGGCAGAATCCGCCAGAGTTTCGGAGAATCCATGACATCGGTGATGTCCGAAAAAACAATGCGTTCCTGCGAAAGATAACGGAAAAAAACTTTGATGGCAACCAGACGCCGTGCCAGGGTGGCAGGTTCCATTCCCTTGTCCTTGCAGAGCCCCAGATAATCCAGAATCGTATCCCGCGTGACAGAAGGAAAGCCGCTGATGTTGTTCTGTTTAAGAAAATCAATGAAATCCAGCAGATCTGATTTGTAGGCGTCGGCAGAGTTTACAGAAAGACCGCGTTCCAATGAAACATAACCGAGGAAATGTTCGAGAATACGTTCCATGCGCTGTTGACTTACCTTTTGATAAAGAAGAAAAAAAGCAAAAAAAATGGCGGGAAAGACGGGACTTGAACCCGCAACATCCACCGTGACAGGGTGGCACTCTAACCAGTTGAGCTACTTCCCCGCTTTTTTGAAGCGTATCACCTTTATCAGATGATGTTACCCAATATACAGGTGTTTTTGATTTTTTCAAGCCCTAAAATAAAAAAAATTCAAAAAATTCCAGAGCTATCCCATAAAAAATCAAAAACGGGGTATTGACAGGAGTATTCCTGCGTGAATGGCATCCGTTTTAAAAAAGCGGTTTTGTCAGATTTTCATTTTGCCGTTCAGATGTCGCCGAAATCGAACTGCATCTGGACGGCGGATAACCGGATGGGCGGTGAAGTCTTTTTTTCCGCACTTGTTGGTGAGCGTTACAGGCGGAACTTTGCTCCAGTCGCCTTTGAATTTCGGGATCAGGAAACAGGCGAGATTCAATTTTCCGCGGCCATTGATGCCGTTGATTTCACATTCATACGGATAATCCAGCTTGTTTAAGGCTCCCTGACGCAGTGTTTCCGGATGCGTGATCAGGAGTGTCTGTCTGCCGGCGGGCGGGACTTTCAGGCTGCTGAGCCAATTCATTATAAAGACGATAGGTCCATTGACGGTTGGTAATGGCATCGCCGCTTAAAAATTGGTTTTGGTATTGCTGATAACGGGGCAGATGATAAGCGTCGTCCGGATGATAATAATACATTTCTTCGGGCCGCAGTTTCGTCAATACGTTTTCAGCCAACCGCCGGGCATCGTGGTAGATCCCCGGCATGAAACGGGACATCTGAAGCCCGGCACGGACGATCATACAGCTCCAGGCCGAACGGGGCGCATCGGTTTTCCGGGGAACAGCCACACCGCTTTCAAGATCATAATCCATCTTCGTCCAGAAATAACCGTCCTCCGTCAGACTTTTGATTCGGATATAGAACTCTTCTTTTAGGCCGTCCAGCAGGATTCTGCAGTAATCCTCCGGCAGGGGGGAGATCACAGCCATCATCTCAATGCCGCTTGTATCCATGCAAATGGCATCTGCCGAACAGATCAAAGCCGGACAACGCACGGCATGTTCCACGATCTTTCCATCCATGGCATCCAAGATCCGTATGGCCTCTTTGCGGTATTTTTCGTCTCCTGTGTACTTGTAAGCCAACATGAGAAAACCGGGAAAACGCAAAGGCGGCCAATCCATGTCAATGAGATTGTAATAAGTCAGTCTATACTGACGTTTCATCCAGAAGTCCACCATTGCAGGTATCAACCGCTCAATTTCCCGTCGATCCTTTTCAGAAGCAAACGGATAATAACTGTTCATGCCGTGCAATACATAAAGATACTGGTCCGTACTGGTCTGGTAACGGAATTTGTTTCCCCAAATTTTCGGAAAAAAACCGTATTCCCACTGGTTGCCGATCCCCGCGATGTACCGAATTGCGTCAAAAGTCCGCTTCGCCCGACAACGGACCTCTTCGGTATCAGCTCCAGGCGTACGCAGCGCCGAACACAGACCGTCCAGATAAGCGCCGGTACACATGCCGCAGTTTTCGTAAGTAACAAATTCCGGCAATGTGAAAGTATCCTTTCCCCAATGCGTCACTTCTCCTGGCAGAGGCGGTTGAAATCCACAGCGGTTCTCGTGGTCCGGCTTCCTGCCGTAAGGCTGGAAAAAGAGTTCATCAACCGGTCGGCGTGTTTGACGGTCAAGCAGACTGTAGACAACCCCATTGGGATCAATGAAATTCTCTTCCAGAAATTGATCAAAATTGTCGAACATGAAATTCCCGCTTACTTTCTTTTTATGATTTTGCGGAATGCCGCCTTATCAAAGTAAACCTTTCCGCCTTCTACTTCGTTACGATTCAAAAAACACATGGCATGTGTGGCATCTTCAGGCGCTTCAACAGTCAATTCAAGGTGAGTCCATTTGCCTGGAGTGATCTTGCCACCGGCACTGAATACCGGCTTGGACCACATTCTGCCTTTGGCATTAGCCCAGGCAATGCTGACAGAAGGCAAAACATCTGTTCGTTCCGTGTAAACCCAAACATCAAAACGAAAAATCCGCAAACCATCGGAAAAATCAAGCTTGACATTCTGGATCAAACAACCGCCATTCTGATCAATGACTGCACTTTGTTTTCCGGCAAAAACATTTTCTTCGGAAACACTGGGGCGGGAATTTGTTTTAGCTGTCCAGAAAGCCCAGTACGACAAACCGCTTTTTTTCCAATCTCCGGAAGCGGCATCGGTTGTTTGACTTCCCCGCTGTTCAAAACCGGCATTTTTCAGCCCGTTCTCGCGTACACGTGCCTCATTGAGCATCAATTTCAAACTCATGGATTTAAGGGTATCTGTTTCGTAAAGACGGCGCAATTTTTTGAATTCATCAGGCTTCTTCCCTGCCAAAGCTGCCAAGGCCCTGACGGTGTATTTGTCCACAAAAAGTTTCCAATAATTGCGAACATGTTTACAATAATCAAAGTTTTTTCTATATACCTGCTGAGCAAAATTGAAATATGATTTATCTGTTCTGATTTCCTGCTGCCATCTTTTCTCCAATTGCTCCGGGGCTAAAATACACTTTTCAAGTATCCCCGGATCAGGATCAGCAATTGCATTATCCCGGGAAAAGTTATAGATTTCCATCATCTGCAAAGTGATTTCCATTTCCTGAAAACGCCGTTCCAAACGTTTTTCAGCAAGCAAATCCCCCTTGACGGCGGCACGCGCTTTTTTTTGCAGGAGACGGATTTCCCGCATATTTTCTGCAGAATAAACCTCAAATGCAGACAGCGTGCCGTGATCTTTCAGCCATTTACCTCCGCTGCGCGGACGCATATTGCATTTTTCAAAAAAGTCATACAGAGCCATGACCTCTTTGCCGCCTTTGCCGTAAAGTTTGGTAAAATAATCTGCAAGGAGTTTATTTTCGTCCAGTTCCGGATTCCAGAGCAGACGGGCGATCAAATAGTTCTGATGATCCATGAAAGCGGGGAAACCATAACCGTCGTTGGAAAACGCCCGAAATCCGTAATCCTTATAAAACATTTTGAGGATTTTGGCATAGCTCCTGGGATAACAGGCCGGCGGCAGGATGCAAAGCCCCGTATAAGCATGCCAGGCAAAAGGATTATTTCCCGTGACCTGCTTACGCCAGCCTTGAATGATCTCAAATTCAGATTTTCTGAAAGCTTTGTCATACCACTGAGAAATATCAGGCGCGAAACTCACACACACATTGGCAGGGATTTTTTTCAATGGCGGATACGTTACCGGTCCGTAAGAAAAGATCACAATGAACTTGTTCTTATGATGTTTGACTTCATCGGCAAGCCGGGTTATCCACTCCATGAAAACATCTGTCCCGCAGAAAGGTTCGCGCCGGGGCGGCTGATTCTTTTTACAGGAAGGACACTGGCAGAAACCATAGGTATCGTTGGGACTCATGGGAACGCCGACATATCCCTTGTTGAACTGGTTGTTGATATAGTTTTTCACCAAATCGAATGCGCCTTGACTGGCAAAGCATATCTGCCAATAGGTGGGATCGTTGCCCACCGGAACTTTGCGGACACCATCGGCATCCATCGCATAATATTCGGGATGACTTTTGGCAAAGCGCTGCCCCGGAAACAAACGGTAAAACATATGATCGCTGGCTATCCTGTCCTGATCAGAAAACCCCATGGTTCCCATGCGTATACCCCAGCGGTAGCCATAATCAAGGGGATAATACGCACCATTCAGCCGAATACTGGAAAAAACCGCTTGGACTCTACGGTCGATTTGCCCGATCCGAAGATTTTTATCCTTGGGGAAAACGGTGAAAATATCGTGACTTCCCAGAAATTCAATACCGATATCATCACGCAAAAAGGCATACATCCCGCAAATCGTGTATTGGAGATTCCGACCGAAAATCCTCACCACATTCCCATCCGTCCGGATAACATAAGTGTTGACCGGCAAACTTGCGGCTTCTTTTTTCAACGCCTCGCTGGTCAATGCCGCTTTGCCTAAAAGGATTTTGCCGAGCGCCTTGGATTCATTGAATTGCGCACCGGAAGCCAATTTCAAATGCTTGACAAAATCTTCGTATGCCCAACGGTAAATATGAAATTTCCATGGTGTCAGAGAAGTTGTGTTCAATTCTTCGCTGTCTGCAACAATCTGAACACAAGCTTTTCCGTTCAACGCGATATCAAGACCATGACTTCCTGTTGTTAAAAGAAAAACGGACAAGAATACCCAGCTCCTCATTATTTCCTATACTCCTCAATTGAAATATCCACGATCTGCAAATTGCTGTTTTGGGCACCGCTGACAAAGAGCAGCAAACCGATTTTCTCAGTACCGGGACGGAAACTGCTGCGCAAATAGTAGGTTTTAAAACCTTTGGAAGAAACTGGTGCTCTGTAAAAATAATCATAAGTTGATCCAGACTGATGCTGTCTGACACCGGTTCCGGCTGAATATTCCTTGCCAATCTCTTCGTTAAAAGAAATCTCCCAAGTACCATTTGCGAGTTTTTTGACCTCCGAAATCCCGGTACGGGAATGATTGCGGTTGGGTAGATCAGAACGGTCAGACTTGGTATCAAATGCAGCACAGACCAGTGAACCTTTTTTCCATTTTGATCCGTCTTTGACGATGATTTTTTCATCAGAAAACGAACAGGGTAAAGCCAATTCAGTATCACTGCCGGGCACAACATTTACCTGAGACGGCAAAATAACTTTGTCTGCCTTATCGTAACAGACATAGCCAAACGTTACCATCCCGGAACCTGATGATTCTCCCAGTTCAAGATTTATTTTATAAACCTTGCCTTTGACTACCGGAAAATATTTTTTGGTAAATGCCGTTACATTTCCCTTTACCTGCATGATGCCTTCCCCATGAAAAGCCAGTACATTTCCGCGCCAATCGGCTTTTTTCTCCGGTTTGAGTATGAGTTTTTCTTTTGCAGCGGAATCAGTGGCGAAGACGCCAAATGTACTTGCAGCCAAGAATATAAAAACTGTTTTTCTGATCATTTTTCTTCATCCTCTGTAAAATAGTATTTGTTAAAAATCTCTGTCATAGCATGCCCAAAAGGGATAACCCATTTCTTTCTTATGGGTGATTCTGACGCTGTAATTCAAATAAAGTGTCATCATCCGGTTTTTACCGTGTCGGAAAAGGTCGAT
>ERZ1034992.1126-NODE-1126-length-12715-cov-5.476540_pt1 | contig 12715 bp, 18 predicted proteins | sample MGYA00520695_ERZ1034992 | MGnify/ENA primary metagenome ERZ1034992 (study PRJEB33766, sample SAMN09781778) | gut metagenome | biome: gut microbiome | host: Homo sapiens | place: Madagascar | study: EMG produced TPA metagenomics assembly of the PRJNA485056 data...
TTTTTTCGATTTCGCCACATTCAGATAGGCATTGTGCAGCACTTCCCGGTACGTTTGAGGTAAATAGGGGAATTATAATTTGATATTAGACTTGTTTTGTTGTTGTAATTGGTTGATTATATTGATTTTATATCTAAATAGACCGGTATTTGATTGACACAAATATTGACACAGATAGGAGCGGTTACGGGTGGTTATGTCACAGATTATGCCACAGGTTTTTATGGTTATTTTGATGGGTTCATTAAAGAAAATGGCAGGAATTTTTTAATAAAAAGACTGCTCATTAAAGAAAAATGGTCAAAATCTTTAATAAGCAGTCTTCGGTAAACTTTTCAATTTACAAATTTGTCATGCCGTCACTTTCCCTTGTTTTTCCTGATTCTCTGGGAAGTATAATCTTTCAATCAACGGCGGCATTGGCATTGTCCAAATATTTAATTTGCCGCGTGCCGGAATCGGTTTGATATGATATGCATGAGCAAGAGTCCAATGGTATTTCACATCCTGCTGAGCCCAAATGGATTTACTTCTGCCGTATCCGGCAACAAGATCAACACATCCGACCACAGCACCGAACTCATCGAAAGCGGCGGAAATTACCGAGTCTTCTGGTGTCCTTCCAAACCTGATTTTGAAATGTTCCACGGCTTTGCGTCCTGCATCCAGCGTAAAAGGCCTTTGCGCCAGCCACTGAAACGCATTCCAGTCAAATGTTTTGGATGCGTGAATGTAAAGTTCTCCGGAATAATAAGTCGGCCAATCCCGGTTTTCAATATTTTTCAAGCCTTCACAGATCAGCCACGCCCATGGCTGACGAATTGTTAAAACGCGAATTATCATTTTTTAGACCTCAAATCTTTTATCATTACAGGGGTGATGCGGACAGGGGATGTGGTGTAGTATGCACCTTTGACATCCGTGCCGCCATGTCTGAACATGTCCCATAAAATTGCAGATGCGATCCGGACAGCGAAGTCATTGACAAACAGTTCCTGTTTTTCCAAAGCTTCCGCCATCGAGCAGGATGGAGCGTCATCTTCAGGGATGTCCGCGACTAAATCCGGTTCGGCGGTTTCCGGCCACGGCAACAGCTTTGAGCCGCAGCCAAGCAAGACCTGACCGTAGTCCGGTCCATTGCCGCAGTCGATATGATAACGGGTGTTGCGTTTTTCGGAAACGGAACGGCGGGCGGCACGGCTGTCCACACAGGAAATCAGGATGTCCGTCCGGTGATGTCCGTCATATTTTTCCGCAAAACCGCTGATTTTGAATCCGGGGAAACAAATGCCAAGACGTTTCGCCAGGACATGTGCTTTGTTCTGTCCGATATCGCAATCATAGAAAGCCTGACGTGCGCAATTCGCCGCGGAAACCGTATCAGGGTCATAGCAAACGACAGACAAACGACAGCCGCCGAGCGCCGTCATTGCCTGATTCAGCCTTGCCAACGCGACCAGCATCTGGCTGCCGGTGCCGCCGCACCCTGCGACCGCGACAGAGACGGCTCCGGTAAAATTGGTGATAAGCTGTTTCATTTGCCGTTCTCCATTAAATCGTTGACGGTTTTTCCGGCGGGGATGAGTTCCGCGGCCGGGAATTTCTGTCCGGATTTCACCAGATTCGGAAAAAGTTTCTCTGCTCTGGTCACGGTTCTTTTTACTGTGCCGCCGGGATGACTGAACGCTGACCGGAAAAAGATTTCTTCCCACTCCGTTTCGGAATGACTGTTGTCCCGTGCGCCAGACGGAAGACAAACGGAATCGGAATCAAAGACATTCCAGCACGGAGCGCGGAACAGTTTTGTTTCCCGGCAGGGACGGCCGGGCGAACGGTATGCGTAAACTTTCAAGTCTTTTGCGCCGGCGGAAAAAATCAGACCGGGAAACCACATGGGACGGCCGGAAATTTTCATCAGGCGTGAATTGGCGCAGTTGAAAAAGACATCCCGTTTCTGCGGCGGGGCATACCAGATTGTCCGTGCGGGCGAACCGGCGAGAACGCGTTCATTGCGCCATTGCATTCCGGCGGCAACCGGATCGCGGCCGATGAGGTCGAAGAGTGCGGAGAGATTGCGGGCGTTGACGCCCTGTCCGGACAGGATGATATTGTCCTCAATTGGGTTCATGGTGCAGAACACCTGTTTTCCGTTTCCGTAAACGAGCAGCGCCTTGACCGCTTCGAATTTTTTATTGTCGGTATTTTCATAAATTTTCACAGGAAAACTCCTTTCTGAATTGCCTTGACCAAACGGTCGAAATTGACCAGACGCTGCAAAAAAACGTCCAGTGATTTTTTCACGAGTTCATTGCGCGATTCCTGTCCGGGCTGGAACACGAACTCGAAAGTGCAGCATCCGGCATTGCGTCCTTCGCCGTTCATATACAGGTCATATTCTTCATCGAAAGCGATCTGTCCGGGATCGTCTGCCGTTTCATCGCGGTCGATCCAGGTCAGAACTCCGCAATGGGCATCGCCGCCGATGATGTTGATAAAAGCATCCGGCACATCCTTTTGCATCTGATTGTATGTCAATAACAAATCATCGAACGGTTTCAGAATCTGTTTCCATTCCGGACGGGAATAATCATCCGGAGCGGGAAACTGGGCACGGTCGCAATACGCCCATTCGGGGTAATAAGCCCTGAATCTTTCCGGGGAAACGAGATTGTCGCTCCAACCCGGTGAACCAATCCAGTCTTTGCCATTCCATTCCCAGTTGAGATACTGTTCTGGTTCGTCATACAATTCCCGCGGAGTAAGGACCGGCACGGGGGCGCAATCAATGCGCGCCAGCAGACGGCGTCCCAGACCGGGATGCGCCGATTCTGTTTGAAGCAGCATTGTGCCGAGGGGGAGCGTGCAGCGTTCGGCGATAAACGACAGTGCGAGATAATTCTGCCGGAACTCCAGACTGCGGTCCGGCTGGAAATCATCTTCGGAATAATCGCACATGTAGTCATACTCGCTGATGAAAAGGTCATACGAAAACGGAGAATCCTGCGGGGAAATGCCATAACGCGCGAGATAATCCTGTATGGCCGTCTTGGGAGTGGAACGGGGATCGGCATCGAAAAACTGAATGAATTTCCGTTCGACGGCGGACCGCGGGAAGTGTATGCGTTCGGCAGACACATCCAACCGGGGAATGGTCAGAAGATGAGAGCCGGATAAACTTCCGGGGGCGGCGGTTCGGGCTGCTGTTCGACGATTTCGAGAGCGGCGTTGATCCGGGCGGAAATTTCCGCCCATTCCTGTTCTTTTGTTTGATTTTGCTGACATGGCATGATTCATCCTTTCGTTCCGATACGGGTTTCAAAAGTCCAGATTTCCTTGCCGTCTTCCCGCACGGGACCTTTGACGGCGGCGCCGGTAAGCTGTGGATAATGCGCGGAATAATAATCGCGGACATCGGCGGGGCTGAACTGCGAACCGGGATCATCCAGGTTGACTGCGTTGAACTTGAAAATTCTTTTGAGAGCGGCGACTGTATTTTTCATGGTTATTCTCCTGCGCCGAAAAGGTCGGCGGTTTGTTCTTCTTCTGTGGTTTTCCGGGATTCGGCTTTGCCGGGTTTGGGCGGACGGTTGAGAGCATCGAGCAGCATGGCGTCGGCGATTTGCCAATCCGTCTGAATCTGCAAGGGATGCGTCTGCTCTTTGCCGTCCTTACTGCGGACGGATGCGGTAATCAGGACGCCATCGCCATGTTCAGAGAGAGTGAGAGTCAGGAATTTTGCACCTGCGATGATGTTTTGCAGTTTTTCAATCATTTTGAAACCTTTCGGGTTTGGATTTGGTGTTTTATGCGGCGGATTCGGCGCATCAGGAAACGTTTCAGTTCGGTCGGGACGATGATTACCAGCACACAGAGGAGTGCAATCAACACCAAGACCGGAGCCAGCAAAAAAGCAAGCAGCATTCTCATTTTTATTTTTTCCTTGTGATGATGTTCTTTTCCATTTTCAGCGACAGGCGGGAAGCATACCGGCGGAACCAACCGCGCACGGAAGTGATGGACACGGACATATATTCAGCCATATCCTGCGTTTTCACCTGTCCGTTTTCTTCCAGAGCGTTGAAAGCCATGGCGATTTCCTCAAGGCGGTCGGATTCTTTGGCTTCCTTGGTCTTTTTCGGTGCTTTCGGCGGCAGTTCTCCGGGTGCAAGGGCATCGGAAAGGACGCCCCATTTGTCCGGAATATGCAAGGGATAAGAAAAGAAAATATGTTTTCTGCCGAACTCGGGGAATTCGCGCAGAATGCCTTCCATCCGCCAGCCGGAAGTGTGTTCCGCCATTTCGCGCATCCTCTGAACCAGCTTGTCCACTTTGTCTGAACCCAATTTTTTACAGGCATACGAGATGATGCGGTTCGGCGTAATCAGATCATCTTCCGACAAATCGCCGGAAAAGTCGATATGAGACTGGCGCAGCGCCTTTTCCAGCGCAGTGGTGATGAAACAATCGGCAACGGCAGTGCGTCTTGCTTCGTTCATGACCAGCGGGACAAGGTCAAGAATGGCGTCGGGGTCGCGGGCGAACACACCGGACCCGGACCCTCGGTCCTGCGCCATCTTCTGCCCCTGCGTTCCCTTGGAATGGTGATGCACCATGATGGTGGAGCACTTCAGTTCCCGGCAAATCTTGTCAAACTGGTTGAAGAATTTTGCCATCTGTTCCGCTGAATTTTCATCGCCGGTAATGACCTTGTAAATAGGGTCGATAATCACTGCGGCATAACGTCTTTTGAGGGAACGGCGAATCAGCCGGGGAGCCAGCACATCCATAGGGCAGGAATTGCCGCGCAAATCCCAGACGTCGATGTTTTCGATGCCTTCATCTGTCAAGTTTTTTGCCTGATAAATTTCCTTGAGGCGATGCAGGAAAGACACATGGTCGATTTCCAAATTGACATAGAGGACACGTCCCTGCCGGCAAGGGAGTCCGACCCAAGGCGTCCCGGATGCGATAGCGACCGCGAGTTCCATGAGCAGGAAAGACTTGCCGGCTTTGGACGGGCCAGACAGCAGGAGCTTATGACCGACCCGGAGAACGCCGCCGATGAGTTCATCTGAAAGCGGCGGGACGTTCTGCCACAAATCCGACGCGGGGGTGATGTCCGGCAGCTCGTCATTCTGCGCGGCGATCCAGTCCGCCCATTCCGCCCATGACGATTTGCCGATATCGGTGGCGACCAGCGACTGTATTTTCCCATGACGCGAGATGCCGGGCATCCGGGAAAGCCGGGACGGGTTACGGTTTTTGCGGTCAACCGGCAGTCCGTTCTTCTTGCAGATTTCATACAGCCAGTCCACGCGTTTCTGGTATTCGCGATAATCCGTGCCGGCATCAATGCGGACGATGGCGTGGAGCGATTTGCCGCCGGACCAGACCAGCGCAGCGCAGGGCAGTTCCATTTTCCGGATAATGGAATATTGTTCATCAATGGACATTTCATCCGATTCGACCAGCGCGAACCGATAGTCTGTTACATTGGAATCGGACGCGCCTTTGCCGTCGAGCGGGTTGAACCGAATCCATGCGCCGCATTCGTCGTTCCAATCGCCAATGACTTGACCCAGATCGCCAGAGCAGGCGGCAAGGGCATCCTGCAAAGACTGAGCGGTTTTGGAGTAAATGCCTTTCGACTTCGGACGCCATTGCCGGTTGCCAGCCTGGTCTGGATCGGTCTGGAAAGAGTCCGTTACATACCCTACGCATTCATCGGACGTGAACAACGCCTTGATATAATCCGCCAGCTGGTCTTCCGGTTTGCGGGAAACATTCAGCGGGCAATGCTCAATTTCCAGCCATTCCCGGCGGACGACGGGCTTGTCGAGGTCAAACGGCGTGTCGAACGAAATTTCGGAATTATCATCCGCCGGACTGGAACAGTTTTGCCGCGGGGGAGTGCCGCCATGCTGTTTGCACAAATCGATGACGGTGGCGACCGTTACGGCATCCATCCCCCTGTCCAGATTGTCCCATTTCCGCGCGGGTTCATTCCGGCGGTACCGGGCATCCTTGCGGGACCATTCGTCCCAGATGGAGCAGGAACCGCCTTCATGTTTGATAGCTGCGCCAATTTTCAGCCATTCGAGGTAATTAAGCTCCGCCGGCGGAATTTGGGGGAGACAATGCTGAATAATCTCCAGATTGGTCATTCCAGCACCCTCTGAATGTTGACATAAACGCCCGGCATTTCACCGAAATTTTTTGACGCGGAAAGGATCACAATCTGCGAATCGTCCTGCCAGTAGCCGCATTTCGTCATGGCATCCTGCACGAGTTTCAGCAGATTATCGAGGTCAGGACGGGTGGTTTTATAACCTTCCGGCTTGCCGCCTTTCCGGCAGCGGAAAGTGAACGTGATGATGAGGGAAAGCGGTCCGGACATGGGTTCGGACGGAGCATGTTTTTCAAAAAAAGCCTGCCAGAAAGCCTTGGCATTGCGGGCGGCGGGGGGCAGATAACCGCCGGTGCGGGTCTGCCGCCGCTGCTGGGCAGTGGCGGTCGGGATGATGCAAGCATCAAAAAATTCAATCATGTCATAATTCCTTTACATTAAAAGTTGCAGGATTGACGCCGTGCGGGATTTTCCATCCGGACGCCTTGATGCGGTTGGTCATGGCAATACCTTCGTCGCGAGTCCAGCTGCCGACATTCCGGAAACCATAGTTTTCCAGAAGCCGGATCTGCTTGGGACTGGTCAAGCCGGCATTGCGGCGCTTTGCCAGCGTGTCCAGGAGCATGGACGCATGTCCGGAGCAGGTAACATATTCCGGATTAATGCCAGCCAGTTCGAGTGCAGCAAGCTGTTTTTCGGAAGGCGGAACCAGCGCATGAAGGTTGCGAGGATCGGGCTGATACTCCTTGATTTTTCCATCCGTGGAAACCGCCATTTCATACTGGAGCGGGTCAACCAGCCGGCGTTTTTTCGCCTTCTGCTCTTCCAATGCCTTGCGCAGTGCTTCTTCACGCTCTTCTTTGGCAGTGGATTCTGCGCCGGCTTCAGCTTCGAGCAGGTCAACCGAGCCATCCTGCGACTGTTCCACCAGGATTTCAGCAACCCGCGCGGCGTATTCTTCGTTTTCGCAAACGAGATGCGCCGGACGGCATAAGTTGTGCTGCTCGGTCTGCCAGAGGAAGTCCAGCAGGAGCAGTTCCGTCTTGCCGGGAGACAGCCGGGTGCCGCGTCCGACAATCTGCGCGTATAAAGCGCGGACTTTGGTAGGCCGGAGACAAACGATGCAGTCGACCGCAGGTTCGTCCCAGCCTTCGGTCAGGAGCATGGAGTTGCAAAGCACCTGGTATTTCCCATTATGGAAATCGTTCAGAATTTCTTTGCGGTCTTCGGACATGCCATTAACTTCTGCGGCCGTCAATCCGTGCTGACGGAGCAGCGCAGCCATGTGCTGACTGGTGGCAATCAGGGGCAGGAAAACAACCGTCTTCCGGTTCTGACAAATCTTCGCCATTTCAGCCGCGATGCGGTCGAGATACGGTTCGAGGGCAGAGCCAAGCGCGGCAGCCTGAAAATCGCCGGACTGGATTTTCACGCCAGCCAGGTCAATGTTCAGGGGGATGGTCTGCGCTTTGATCGGTGACAGATACCCGTCATGGATGGCGCGCGGCAAACTGTACTCATACGCCAGCGTCTCAAAGACTTCACCCAGATTGCGCTTGTCGCCGCGGTCTGCAGTCGCAGTCACGCCCAAAACTTTTGCGCCGGTGAAGTAATCGAGGACGCGGCGGTACGATGCACTGACCGCATGATGCGCTTCATCCACAACGATGGCTGAAAAAAATTCCGGTGCAAACCGTTTCAGCCGATTTTCGTTCTGAAGGGTCTGGACACTGCCGACGACGACGGAGTACCAGCCGTTGACGCTGGTGGACTCCGCCTTTTCCAGATCCGACCGCAAGCCGGTGGAACGGAAAAGTTTGTCCGCCGCCTGATTCAGCAGTTCTTCGCGATGCGCTAAAACGAGGACGTTGCCGCCTTCGCGGACGACATCGGCGATGACCTGCGAAAAGACGATGGTCTTGCCGGTGCCGGTCGGGAGAACCAGCAGCGTGGCGCGGACGCCGGAGCGCCACTGGTTCAGAATGGCGTCCCTTGCTTCCTGCTGGTAAGGACGCAGAGCCATTACCAGCCTCCGTTTCCGCTGTCAGCAGTATCCGGAAAACTGGCGTCTTCGGCGGCGGGCAGCAGGTATTCAACCTGATTGGATTCACCGTCCGAACCGTCGCGTTTTTTGAACTTGCGAACGGATACTTTGCAGCGTCCTTCCGCACCGATGACTTTGCGGAAATCAATCAGGATGCCTTTGGTCTGATCGGGCGCGACTTGACCGATGGAACGTCCGAACGCAACATATTTCCATTTGAATTTTCCCAGCATCGGGATATTGTCGGTAACTTTCCCGACACGATCGCCATGGTCAAAAATTTCCATGGTGAATTCAACTTTCCTGTGCTGCGGTGATTTCTCGCCGGCTTCAACTTCCTTGCGTTCCAGTGAAATCACCCGGAAATCATATTCACCGTCCGGAATCAGTTTGAAATCGCCTTCATAATCGAACGGCTGGTCCATGGGAATTTCTTCATAATCGCGGTTCATTGTCAACCTCTTGCGTTAATAATATTTTTCTTGATGATTTCCCAGTTCGCGATAATTTTCGCCAGCTTGTCGGCGGCGTACTGGGACGGTTTGGTTTCAACGGGATACATGCCCTTGCGGGCGACTTCCAGCTTCAGTTCATGCAGGGTCACGCCGGAACTGGCGCAAAGACTCTGGAGCTGCTCAATCAGCTTCGTCTTGTCCGGCGATTCAGCTTTCACCAACGGCGGCAGGTCCGGGGAACAGTCCTCACGGGTATAGCGATGCTGCTCCAGCGGTTCCGGCGGCGGGGTTTCCTTCGGCGGTTCCAGTTCGGCAGCCGGCTTGACCGGAGCGGGCGGCGTTTCCTGCATCACTGTGCCGCGGCGGAAAACGATTTTTGCGATTTCCGCGTAATCGAACTTCATTCTGGCGGGCAAGCCGAAACGGTTTTTGGCATCGAAAGCTGGATCGTGCTCGGCAAACATGACACGCTGTCCGCCAGTCGCCTTGTCCTTGCCGGACTTGCTTTCAACCTTGAAAATTTCGTAGTTGGCGAACAGGATCATGTCCGCCCACTCCTTCAAGATGCCGTTGGAGTTTTTGTACAGCTTCAATTCATACCGGTCATAGCCGGATGCGTCCGGGGGGTCGATATGCCGAATGCAGGAGTGCGCGGTGAACAGGATGTTGACACTCTGCGCTTTGCGAAGTGCGTCGATCTGGTCAAGGGTGCGCTTCCAGAGCTCCGCGACTTTCAGCCAGCCCTTTCCCCATTCCCACGATTCAATGGACGGACGTTTATCAGCCATACAGATTTGTTCGCAGAGCATCTTCTCCATCCAGTCGGCGGTATCGAAGACGATGGTCTGATACCCTTTCACGTCGCGGGTCAATTCCGCGACAATCGCCATAAGCTCGGCATACGATTTCGGCGTTACGCGGTCGACGTCCAGCTGATAGCTGCCGTGCTCGACGTCGACAAACAGCGGTTTCGGCCATTTTGCCGCGAAGGTGGATTTTCCGATGCCTTCGGGTCCATACAGGATTGTCTTCAGCGGCATTGCGATTTTCCCAGATGAGATTTCCATTTTACCATTCCTCTCTTATGACGGGTTCTTTTTCCGGGGCGGCGACCATGCCGTCCTCGATGATGATGGAGCATTCCGCACCCTTGGAAACGCGGGTGGCAATCGCCTGAAGATTCTGCTCGGTCAGCCACTGGTCCAGCTCCTGCAGGGACTTGAGGTCGAAAGACTCCAGACCGTCCAGCAGGATGAACTGGCAAGCGGGCTTGAGCCGGCGGACGATGGCGGCGGCGACCCGGATCTGCTCCATGCCGGACATGCAGTCCCAATGCCGGTTTTTATAGAGCAGGATATTCTTGCCGCGTTCGTTCACGGCGACAGTCAGCTCCGGGAGCGGCAGTTCGGCATTCGCCAGCAGGTCCTGGCGTTCGGCGCGGATGCTGTCCAGCTCGGCGGACAACTGGTCGGCTTTGAGCTTGGCGGCGTCGGCTTCTTCCTGCGCCTTTTCCTTATTCAGATTGGCGCGGATTTTGGCATTGATTTCTTCCATGCCGGCAATTTTTTCTTCCAGCTCGGCAGTGGATTCGTCCTCGGAAACCGGCGACTGCTGCGCGGCATCCAAATCATTTTTCAGCCGCGCCAGCTTCTGTTCCAGTTCCCGGACGCGGTTCTTCGCCATTTCCAGCTCGGTGGACAGCGATTCAGCGGCAAAAGTCGTCTTGCCGATTTCCGCGCGTTTGCGGGCGCGTTCCTCATTCCGGGCGATGATCTGGCGGGATTCCGCAATCAGCTCGGCGGCGGAAAGCGGGGTTGCCGGCACGTCGTGATATTCGGGCATTTCCGCGGCATATTTCTGCTTCTGGTCCAGCAGCTGATTCTGGGCGCGACGGTTGTCATAGGCGACCTGCTCCCGGCGGTCAATATCCGCCAGCCGGTCTTCGATGCCCAGAGTCCGCAGCAAAGTCAACGCCTTGTCTTCTTCCTTCAACGCCAAGAACTTCGGCAAATTCAGAGAAAATTCCTCGACAAAAGTATCAAGGAGTTTCTGACCGGATTTCCTGCCGGCGGAATCGGTTACTTTGAGGGACGCATTTTTGCCTTTGCGCTCCACGACAAGGCCGTCGGAAAGTTTCAGACGGATATGCGGGTCAGCCATGGAACCCTCACGGGCGAAGTCTTCGGGGCGGTACTTTTCACCGCCGAGCGCATACATGATGCCATCCAGGACGGACGTCTTGCCCTGTGCATTGTCGCCGCCGATGACGGTCAAGCCGGCGGCAGCAGGTTCAAGCCGGACAAGGCTGACCCGCTTGACATTTTCGAGTTCGAGCGATACAATTTTCATTTTTCTTCCTTTGCTTTACGCTGCGCTTCCCGCGGCAGCACGTTGACGGGGGTAACGCCCCGGTTGTTTTCAAGTTCCAGCAGGTCGGTTTCGCGGTAACGGATCGTGCCGTTCGGGCGTTTGAAACTGGGTTTCAGATCGCCGTCTGCGCACCACTTCTTGACTGTCTGGATCGACACATTGTACTTGTCGGCGATTTCCTGCTGGCTGTAAAAGATGTCGTCTTTTACCCAGCTCCTGACTTCCTGCAAAAACTTCGCGGCGGAGTAGCCGGGGATTTCGTTCGCCAGCATCAGAAAGGTCGGGATCAGGTTCATTTGACCCTCCCGGCGACGATGCTGCCGCCCGCGAAAACCGCTGCTGCCAGCCAGAGCGGCCAGCAGAGTGCGGCGATTTCATGCACTGTCTCCATGGTCATTCTTCCCCGCATTCCAAAATTCTGTTGTCGGTAATCCGCGACAGCTGGAACTGCAGCTGCTGGTCATACAGGGCATTGGTCTTGCCCTGCGCCAGATCGCAGCAGAGCGCGAAGGGGTCGGCGACCTGATAGCCGCGCGACTGCAAGTAGCGCCCGATCCGGACGCGGATGGTATCGACGTCTTTCTGGATCTCCGCAGCGGTGCGTTCCCGGACGGCGTCCGCCAGAGACTGCAAAACGGAATCAGCGGCGTGGAGCTTTTTCTCCATCTCATTGTATGCGGCGATGTATGCCAGTTTGAATTCCCGCGCCTTGGCACCGGTGAAGCCCATCGCCAGCAGCGTGAAGCCGTCGCGGGTGATGAGATACATGGGATATTTAACCGTTTTACCAAGGTTATTCTTCCAAAAATATTCGGTCGGCATAAAATTATGCCGCCCGAAGTTTTCGGGGATTTCCAGGTCTCTGATTGCCTTTAAGACTACCTTGTGTTCTTTGCCGAACACCTCGGCGATTTTGCGTGAGGTGGTGACGACCTGATTGTTTGCGATGGTTACGAGTTCGTTCATGTGGGGTTCTCCTTGTTTTAGAGGTTAGTTATTGGCATTACGCCTTTGGGGTTTTCTGATCAGCGATGTTTTTTGTCTTGTAAAAGCAAGAAAAGGCAAGTTTTTTGTCAAAAAAAATCTGCAATATTTTGCGTACAACAGCCGCGCGGTTTTTGTGACCATCCATTTTTGCACACAAAAGTAACTTTTCTCCCAGCTCATCCGGGAATTCGATATTAAGTCTCATGGCAACTCCTTCTTTTTTGATAAGTTGTAGACAATATACTTGCCTTTTCTTGCCTTTCAAGCGGGTTTCGGGAAAATTTTTGCAAAAATTTTGCTATTTCTTGCTTTTTAGCAACAAAGATGTATATTACATACAAAAGAGGTGCAACATGATTTTTTATAAAGACAAATTCCGTTATTTACGAGAAAGCCAGAAGCTTACACTAAAAGATGTAGCCAATGCTTTGGGCGTGTCAGAGGGGACAGTGCAAAAATGGGAAAAAAGAGCAAATTTTCAGCCACGCACTAAAAAAATTGAAAAGATCGCACATGTATTGAAATGCAATGTTTCTGATTTATGCAATTTATATGACCCCATACCAGAGGATACTCCTTTTTATCTTGATGAAAAATTAGACTATATAGTAACAAATTGGGATAAATTAAAGAGCTCACAAAAAAATAAAATTGTGGAGATATACAACGAGATGATTTTTGATAACGAAAAAGAAAAACTAAACAATCTTTAAACGAAAGGACATTGAAGAG
>ERZ1034992.1127-NODE-1127-length-12713-cov-5.033102_pt1 | contig 12713 bp, 13 predicted proteins | sample MGYA00520695_ERZ1034992 | MGnify/ENA primary metagenome ERZ1034992 (study PRJEB33766, sample SAMN09781778) | gut metagenome | biome: gut microbiome | host: Homo sapiens | place: Madagascar | study: EMG produced TPA metagenomics assembly of the PRJNA485056 data...
TTTTCTCCTTTTTGCTAAGAAAATTTTAAGTTTGCAGTTGCATTTTTTATAAAATATACTATATTTTCTGCCGGATTTTTAACCTAGGAGTTTATTATGCCACATTCAACCACTGTTCCAGATGTGTTCATTATTGAATCTTTATCAGCGCAAGATCCTCATGACGGAAAAATACTAGCGGATATGCTTAGATTAGCAGGGAAAAATCCTATTTACTACACATGCAAGGATAGTGATTCATTCATTGCTGGATTGAAGATTTTTGCTGCTTCACAATATAGATTTCTCCATCTTTCGTGTCACGGAACAACGGATAGCATTAAATTTCAGTCTGGTGATATATTGGATTATATGGCTTTCTCTTCTTTATTTGAAGGAATTAAATTAAATGTTACCCGTCTTTTCTTTTCCGCGTGTGAATTAGGGAACCAAAATCTATCTTTGGAGTTATTTAAGAAAAATAAATCACTTTACTCCTTTGTCGCTCCATGTCAGCCTATTACATTCGGGAATGCCTTGGCTATATGGTGTTCCTTTTATATCGCCATGTTTGATATTAGCTGTTCTAGTATGAAGGAAACTGACATTATAAACAAACTTGATAAAATTATTCAGGTATTTGATGCAAAATTTCACGTTTCACGCCACAACACGAAATTAAAAGAGATGTGGCATTATAATTTGCCAACTTCGCCAACACCATATGATAAAACAAAACTATAATAAAATTTCCCTTGAAGAAGATAAATCCCCGCTTTGAAGGCAGGGAAATCAATCTTCACAATGTCAAAACGGTATATCGGCTGAGGCGTAGTTCGGAGATACCCCCAAATCGCCGTTTTCCGTTTCCATTTCCGCCGAATCATCACCGGGTTCGCGCATGACCGGACGCTCTTTCAAACGCCAGCCGGTGATGCGTTCGAACTTCTCTCCCGCAACAGTTTTTACCGTAATGGAGGCCGGTTTCGCCAGCAGACCTTCGTTTGCCAGAGCAACGGCCTCATGTGCCGTCGCCGGAACCGGACAGCCAATGGCGGCGCGTTCCCGCCACCACTTCACGAACTTGTCACGGGCGTATCCTGTGTGTTCCGGACAGACCCACTCCGATTTGAATTCATTGAAGCCAACCTGATAATCAACCCGCATGGTGCGCGGCGTTCCGGGCTCGGCGTACCGCTTCTCATGGACGCAGTAATACACGTCCTTTACCTCATAATCGGTATAGTCGATCTGCCCGGAAATGATTCCTGCTGAGGATGCCTTGTCCGAAAGATTGCTCTTCTCGGACGGCGGGAACTCGAAGCCGCACTGCGGACATTTTGTATATGCGGCATGGATCAGAGCCAGACACTGCGGACACTTCTTCGCCGGTGCATCGCCGCCTTTGCCGGCACCCGGCTCCTTGACGCGGATCATGTCCACCGGACCGTGCCTCAAAATGTTTCCACCGTAGTCCAGAACCAAGCAATTTTGTTTGTCGGTTTGGGGTGACAGGCGTGTGCCTCTGCCGACCATCTGGATCAGCAGTCCGGCGCTGTTGGTCGGACGCAGAAGCACCACGCAATCGGTATTCACTGCGTCGAAGCCGGTGGTAAGGACGTTCACGTTTGCCAGAAATTTCAGCGGCGGTTTGCCTGCGCCGAAAAGGTCGGCCGGAACAAAATCACCTTTGAACCGGGCGATGATTTCCGCCCGTTCAGCATCGGAAGTTTCTCCGGTGACCATGGCGCATTCTTTCCCGGAATACGCCTGGATTTTTTCCGCCACATGCTTGCAGTGCGCTACAGAAGTGGTGAAAATCAGCACTGATTTCCGGTCGCGGGTGAGATCCACGATTTCCCGGCAGGCGGAGGACACGATCTGCTCGTTGTCCATCGCCGCCGCCATCTCTTCGCCGATGAATTCGCCGCCCCGGATGTGCAAATCGTCCAGATTTGCTTCTGTCCGTCCAGCTCTGGAAATCAGCGGAGAAAGATACCCCTGCGCGATCATCTCCTTGAGACCCGCCTCGTAGCACACCTCGTTCAGGATGTTCTCCGGCTGACAGATCAGTCCTCCTTTGAGACGGAATGGAGTTGCGGTCAAGCCGATTACCCGGACGTGCGGATTCACAATTTTCGCCTCTTTCAGGAAGGTGCGGTACATACCATCCCCATCGGGAGCAATAAGGTGGGATTCGTCCACGATCACCAGATCGAACGGGCCGAGATCACATGCTTTGTTGTAGACGCTCTGAATTCCTGCCACGATGATTTGCTCCGTGGTGTCGCGACTTCTGAGTCCGGCGGAATAGATGCCGATTTTCAACTCCGGGCAGAGTTTGCGGATCTTGTCGGCATTCTGCTCCAGCAATTCTTTGACATGGGCAAGGATCAGCACGCGTCCATTCCATTTTTCGACGGAATCCTTTGCAATCTGAGCGAGAACCAGCGATTTTCCTGTATTGTGGTGGACTACAAAGTTTCCATCAACATACAAATGGTCACCGTCCAGTTCAAATCCGAAAAAATCATCCTCCGGTAAGATTTCTACAGAAAATCCTGTACGAAGTACGTTTTTCTTTTGCTGGCGAACATGAAAGACATGCCGTTTTCTCCGGCACGGAATTGGAGACAGATCGCCTGAAATATGTACCCGGTAGTACCAGCCGCCGGCATCTGTTTGACAGGCGCAATATTTCTCATGACAGTTCGCCATGAATCCAAGGCTTCTTGCAAGAAAAACAATATCGCCAGCAAGTTCCCTGGATTGTGTGGTAATTTCCAGACAATGACCATCAAAAAATCCGTCACTGTCCAGCAGTCCTGCCAGCAGTTGCAATCTGTCGGCTCGGGAGGCTGTCAAATATTCCTTTGGAATGAACTTATTATGTGCGCAATGCCCGCGCAGGCCCAGCTGATACAACATCTCAAAAAGCGGATTTTTTTCTCCCTTTGCAACTGCGGCATAGTATGTCGGCACATCCCGGGCGTTTTCACCAATTCGGACTGAACAGCCAATGCTTTCCGCATATTGACTGAATTCATCGCCAAGTTCCTCATCCGCAGTGGTCAATCCGATGGCGTTTGTCATTGTTCCGTCGCCGAGAAGCAAACCCAGAATGTGCGGTGGAATTGGCAAATTCTGCGGGATGGAAAAGTTCACCGGAACGCGGTAGAGTTTCCGTATATGGCGCCACGATTTCGATTTTGTCAAATACTCACGAACCGTGATATTTGTTATCTCTCCGCCCTGCTGATAGCATGAATAGTGTTCTTTGCCCTCATTGCTGCTGACCAGGGAGAGGATGTGACTCATATTCACCACAAAAGGCTCGCCCTTGATGGGAACTATTCGCGCCATTTGTTCTCTGCCTCGGGCCAGAGCCAACACCCGTCGCGGAGTTGAATCAGCTCCCATGATGAGGTCGCCTTCTCTGACATCCTGCACTTTTCGGACAGTCCCGTCGAACATCAGGATCGGATGATCCTTAGCATGGCAGCCGGTCGGCAGCACGATGCAGGGATTGTTGTCTTTGCTGCGGAGATGATTGTAGACCGCATCGACCGCAGCCTGCTGATATGGTCTTAATTCCAAAATTTTTTCTCCTTTCGGACTTGAATTTTTCTTTTCGACACGTATATTATATTTTGGAAAATACGTGTAACAACAGGAGGTGAATTATGGCAATGTCAAAACTTACGCTGACCGCTCCGCCTGAAATCATTTCCCTTGCGGAGGAACAGGCAAAGCTCGAAAACACCAGTATTTCCGCCATGTTTGCCAATTTCATCATGGCGAAGACAAAACTGTCGGCCCGTCGTCATTCCCGGCAGAAGGTCGGTCCCCTGACAAAATCTCTTACCGGAATCGTGAAACTTCCGGAAGGTTTTGATGAGAAAGAGTTCATGAGCGATGTTTTCTCCGAAAAATACGGGCTCGGCAAATGAAACTCTTTCTCGACACCAATGTCGTTATTGACGTCATCGCGGCCAGAGAACCGTTTGTTGCGGATTCGCGGGCAATTTTCAACCTTTGCGAAAACGGCAAAGCCGAAGGCTGTATTTCCGCTCTGACGCTTTGCACGGTCTCCTACGTGCTGCGTAAGTTTGTCTCTCCCGGAACTATGCGGACAAAACTTCGTGAGTTCCGGAATGTACTTACTCCGATTGATTTGTCCGTGTCCCTGCTGGACAAAGCCATATCCTCTCCCATCTCCGATTTTGAAGATGCCGTTCAGTTTTACACTGCCGTTTACAGTGAGGCGGATTACATCATCACGCGAAACGTGAAACACTTCCCCCAGGATAACATCCCGGTTTTGACGCCGACAGACTTTTTGGTCCTGACACAGCGATAATCCTCACGGGGGTTATCCCCGCCGCGATCAGGGCTTTCCGGATCACGTCCTTGATGTCTTTGAGCTGCTTCCGGGAGATTCGCAGGAATCTCCGCACCTCGTAATCATCGAAGTTGTTCACGTAGAGGTAGCACACGAGCCGCTCCCGGTCATTGGTGATGCCCGCGAGGTAGTCCTGCACGATTTTCCGGCGCTGTCCGCCGTTCTGTCTGCGTTCCATTCTCTTATCCTTACATATGCCAGCCCGTCAGGGGGCATCGGTTCGCGTTTGGTGATGGTCAGCCGATGGATCTGGCTGTCATCCTCGTAAAGCCCTGCGTGAGTGAACGTGTCCAATAAGCATTTGAGAGAATTGTCCACGTCCCGTCTGCGGTTGTCCGGAGGATAGAGCTCGATGTCGAGCTCCACCGGACCGGTGTATTTCGTCACCCGGTCATTTTGAAACCGGGCGACGATATGCTCGCGGTATTTCCTGCCGTCACGGGAGATGAGCACCCTCGGTCCCACGTGACGGTAGTAATGATTCACGCTCGGCGGCCACGGAAGTTCGAACTCCGCCGTCATTGCCGCGCCCACGGCGGAACAGATGGAGTCGCAGGAGGAACGCCGGCCGGCTGAGCGGACGCAATTCCCGACGCAGACGCTTTTGTCGAGTAACCCTTGATGTCATTGACAATGTCTCCGTCCGGCGTTTTGCGGCACTTGACCGTGATTGTAAGCGGCAGGTTGTGCAGCTCCACGGAGTCGCGGGGCTGTGGAACGTTGACTGCCCGGCAGATTGCGGAGAGGTCGGCTCTTGCCATGCGGACGGCGTCCGCATTGGGATTGTTCAGATTGAGCCTGGTCCAGAGTTTGCGGTTCTTGTGCTCGCCGTCGATGATTTCAAATTCAAGCTGAAGGTATTCTCCGGTTCCGGCTTTGTTCGGTTTCATGTCGGAATCAACGATGACGGCCTGATATTTCCCGGCAGGAATTGCATCAAAACCGACGCTGGGTTCGACTTCGTTTGCATTGAAATTAAGTGTTGCCATGATGTTTCCCTTCTGTTTTACGCAAGGCAGATTATGTGGTTGCAGCAAATGTTTTTCGGAGGATTCGGCCAGTTCAAGCTGGTTGTCACCGCCTGACTTCCGGGACAGCGCAGATGTTCGAAGCGGACAATTCCCTTTTGAAAATCATCCCGGATCATCCGGCATTTTTCACCTTCCCGGATGATGCAGCCGCAGAGATCACAGAGCAGCCGGTGGCGTGCGATGATGAGGCATTCAGACATTTTTCGCCTCGACTTTCTGATATGCTTCAATGAAAGCCTGCCACGAGAGCGGAATTTCTGACGGCAATCCGTAGCGGTTCTTTGCGATGCAGGCGGGTGAGCCGACGGTCCGGATCACACGCTCGCCTCCATCCGCACCGATGGGGGCGGCAATCGCCCGGTCGCTGGAGTCTTTGGAGACCCGGAACTTTTTGTTTGCGAACAAAACGGCGTCGACCCATTCCGCGATCAGGCTCGCCGCGTGCTTGTGAAGGCGCGGGGTGTAGCGGTCGTAGGCGGCGTTTTCCGGATCTTCAAAGCGCTCCACCTTGGCATGGGCGACCAGAATCACCATCATTCCGCGTTTGTCGCGGAGCTCCTGAAGAAGGTTGACGACTTTGCGCCAGTGAGTCAGGGCGTGAGTGTATCCTTTGCCGTAGCCGCCATCGGCCTTTTCGATGGAACGGACTCTGAATTCACGGCAGACCTCGTCGAAAATGATGCGTTCGAGCCAGTCCGCGGAATCGATGACAACCGTCTGGAAATCATGCGGTTCATCCCTGAGCGCGGTCAATTCCGCCAGAACTTCCGACAAGTTGTGTGCAAGAGGAAACTTCCGGCAGTCTATTTCGCCGAGACCGTCTTCCGTCTGGATGAAGATCGCATTGGGCGCTCCAGCTGCATAGCTGCTTTTGCCCACACCTTCGCTGCCGTAAATCATGATGCGGGGCGGTTTGTTTTCTTTTCCGGACTGAATGTTTTCAAGCATTCCCATAGTTCAATTTCCTTTTGTTAGAGAGTGTCAATGATGCGTTTTTCTTCATAACCGGTGGGCCAGGAGCCTGTGTTCAGGCATTCCCGATAATTCCGCAGAGCAGACTGATTGATCTGTTCCGCGAGGTTCAGCACTTCATCCGTCAACTTCCAGACGCCGGAGGAAAACGGTTCATTCTTTTCAACGGCAATTATGTGGACTGAAACCGTGCAGCCGGTTGCTTCACGGATGACGGCCCGGTAAAAGGCCATTTGGAAGATATATCCGAACCTGCGGCAGTCAGATTCAAACCATTTCAGGCTGTCGCAGGTTTTGAGATCGACCAGACCGGACTCCGGCGAGAACCAATCCATACGGATCTGGCATGGAACGCCGCAGTATTCGGCCCGGACAACCCCTTCCGCTTCCCCGGCGGCAAGCAGTTCTTCTGCAGCCGGGTGAAGCCAGACACTGCGTTGCAGTTTCAGAAGAAAGTTGAAATCCTTTCCGGAAACGACCTCACGCTCCTGCTTCGCCGCCCATTCCGCAAACGCTTTGGTGTTGCGCCCATAGGATTCGCCTGTACGGGGATTGACAGGTCCGTCACTCACGACGTATTCGCGGTCAAAGGCGCTTCGTCCTTCCAGAATGAGACTGTGTGCCGCGCGTCCCATGATGAACGCCGCAGACTCTTTTTCTTCGATTTCTCGGGAGATTTCTTTGCGGTAGAGAGCCGGGGATTCCCGGAAGTCGGCCAACAGATGGCTCGACATGAATTCTCCGCTGCGGCTCCTGGCGTGGTATTCGTCCGCTGGTTCATGAATGATGAAGTTGGTGTTCATTTTTTGTCCCTTGATGTTTAGGTTTTCCACCCTTTATATCCGAAATTTCACGTGAAAGTGTGCGGGCTGTTTTTCATATTTCCGGGAAAAACTTAAAAAGTTTTTCCGAATATATTGCGAAGTTTGGCGAGGCGGCGGTTTGCCGTGAAGCGTGACACATGGCAAAGACTGCAATATTCGCGAAGGGACATCTTCTTCAACGCAAGGCACATTTCTCGAAGCTCACAGTCCAGTGATTCGATTGTGGAGTCAATGTCGTGTTTAATATCCGGAGAAATCTGTTTTCCCTGATCCGGAATAAGCTGAATAATCTCCATTTCCTCTCCGTCGAAAGAAACGCTCGTGTTGAGAGAAACCATTTCCCGCAGGAACTTTTCTTTGGCGCTGTAATGCCGGCGCAGTATGTCGACGGCTTTCTGCTGAACAACGCGGCTGGCGAAAGTCTTCCGGTCCGATTTTTCCGGATCGAATGTCGCAAGGCGTTTCCAAAGACAGACGGCCAGTTCCTGCATAATGTCATCGCGGCAGTGTTCGGGAATGGCGTTGCCGCGCAGCAATTTATCGGCGTGATGCCGGATCGTTTGGTTTTCGTAATCCGTGAAGCAGGAATAGAAGTTGCGGGGTGTTGAATGATGCGATTGGATTGTCATGGCTGTTGCCCTTTTCGTTTTGCGAATCCCGTTCCTGCCGACGATTGGCAGGAGGTTTTCCGCGTTCACAGGGCAAAGGGGTACATATCGCGTCACTTTCCGTGACAAGATGCGTCACGCCATGTTTTCAGGCTGTTTTTCTAAAAAATCCGAGAGGGACCGGATAAAAAAAGACTCCGGATGCCAGACGGCATACGGAGTCGCGCCATAATATGAAAATTGATCAAATGCCGAAAACTTCCCAGTCCATTTCTTCCGGAGGGGCGTAACGGAGCAGATTTCCGGTTCGGATGTATTTTTCAAAATGTTCAGCCATAGCTTCCGCGCCAATGGATTTCAACGATTCAATTGCCCGCTGAATGGCCCGATACACAGCCTGCCGGGGCTTGTCCAGGTGGGAATTCTTTTTCCGAAGGTGTCCGGCCGCGGTAACGGCATTCCGGACTTCATTGCGGATTTTTATCTGCTCCTGCTCAAGCGCGGCTTTTTCCTCCGCCGAATCGTAATCTCCATCGGCAATGCGGGTCTGTATTGCTTCAATCCGTCTCCGATATTCTTTCAATGCCTGAACATCTATGACTTCGGACGTTCCGGACAGGAAAGACCGCCCTTCATTCTCGTTCAGAGTTTTTGTCAAGTCCAGAACTGAGATGTCCTCTCCTGGATGCTCCAGCAGAACCGCGAGATAAACAAAGCCTTTCTGATGCCTCACCATCAGATTTTCACCGCCGTCGAATCTGACGAGCCATGAATCGCCGCTGATGATCAGTCTGTTCGGGGCGGTTTCCGCCTCCAGTTTCAACGGTTTCAGATAATCCGTCACGCCGGGGAACACTCTGATTGCATTGGAGATTTCCACCAATTCGAACAGCGGGGTTATTCTGTCCCTGGAAACTCTTCCGATTCCGTTCCGGGGAATATGTCCCATAGAGAAAAAGACAGCCCGTAGATCATTGGGAAGACGGCGGTCTATCTCATCCTTTTTTTCTGAACAGTATTTCCTGATCACCCACACGGGCCTGCTGAATCCAGTGGAAGAAAAGCCGAGATTCCACAGATGTCCCCGGACTTCCTCCCGGACGGTGTTGCACCCGATTTCCTTTGCCGCAAGCCGTACAAGCACATCGTAATCCAGTCTCCATTGTTCCAGTTGTCGGGCTTCGATCTGTGTCCGGCCGCAGTGCGGACAATAAAAAGAGTATTTGCCGTTTTCCGGATGAAATGAGCCGGTTTTTCCGAAGTGTTCACCGCAGCAGACTGGACACGGCGCTTCTGAAGGAATGCCGCACTTGCGAACAAGCGCCATCTGCACCAGATTCATGCCGTATTCCATTTTCAGAAGTTCGGTTCCGGAAAGAAGCGGCGTTTCAATATCCGCGCAAAGTCGAAAAAAATCATTTGCAGTCATGGATACGGCTGTCTTTCAATAGACGTTCACACAGAAAACGCTTTCCTTCGGACAATTTGCGCAATGAATCATTCATCGGAGTAATGTAAAGGCAGATTCCATATCCGCTGGAATCGTTTTTCATTTTGACCTGAATACATACGTTTTTAACGGTAAGCAGTTCCAGCGGCAGCTGTTCATCGTTGAGATCATTCGTCAGGAATTTTGCGATTTCATCCGCCGGACCGTTTTCCGGAACACGGATTCGGACGTCTTTTTCCGGCCGCCCGATGACGCCTACTGTCATTTCCCGGCATTTGACCGATTCAATACCGGAATCAAAGTCAAAAACGAATGAGAAATCGGAATACTTCATCTGTTCAATATTGTTTCGCGTTCCGGTGTTTTCTTCAGGGAGATTGGAATTCAGAACAATTTTTGCGAAGAATTTCAACAGAGGCATGGTGATTTCACATCCGCCTTCTGCGTAAGCGGCGATTTCATGTTTGTTTTCATCACAGGTAAAAATGACCGGAATGGAATGACACTCATCCTTCCGGATCAAATGGTTTTCATCATTCCAGTGCTCATAGCGTCCGGCCAGAGCTTTGAAATTCATAAAAAAATAATGAACGCCGGGACTGCGGAGCGTGTAGCTGACTTCAAAATGCTGTCCGCAGGCAAAACGCTGAACAAAGAATGCAGAAATGACTTTGGACAGCCGGGAAACGGTCTGCGAATCCGTCTTTACGACGGGAATCTCAATATCCGGGATGAATTTCCAGCTTCTTGACGGAGTGGAATCCGCTTTAAGAAAACGAATGGCGTCATGCCAGAGTTTTTCGCCGAAAAGCCGGAATTGAATTGCATGATCATAACGCAGTCCAGGTTCAAAAAAGCCAGCCGGCAATGCCGTTCCGGCAAGTTCCGCCAGTTTCCGGGCAGTGGCTTCTGCAAACGGATGATTTCCGAAAAAGTGTATTTCACGCATGATGCTGTGAATTTTTCTGGATACGTCTGCTTTTTGGGATGTGCTAAAATCCATGATTTCCTGTTTTGTGCATACTTCCCAATTGAGATTGCATGGAATTTCAAGCAGATTCATGAGCGCTTTCAGATTGCCGTTTGATGAAAGACGAATGACAGCCATCGGTGTAAACTGTTTCATTTTCTGTTCTCCAAATAAAATTTTCAAATGTTGTTGTACGGACAATTTCATAATAGCATGTGACATGCCAAGACTCAGTCAGAAACGGGTTTCCATCGGTGTGACACACTGAAATTGACCATGCAAAAAAAAATTCAGGGAAGCGTTTGACTTTTGCCGTTGTGATGTATATATTGCGGAAAAACAAAATTATAATTTAGAAAATGAAACAATTGTTTATAAGGGATTCGGTGATGACAATTCTTTTTTCATGGATAGGGCACATAGATCTTTTTGCCATGTGCCAGAGTCTCCCGGATGAGCAACGGCATGTGGTTTTGACGGAAATCAAACGCACTCTTCCGCAGTATAAGGTCGGTCCTGGAGCGGTCAAAGCGATGCTGGATTACCGGAAATTTGACAGGATCTGCCTTTTCAGCAATTATGCTCAGACAATCAATGAAAAATTTCGGGCTTGGCTGGACGTTCCGGTTGAAATCAGCACGTTCTTTTTTGAGGATCCGTCCTCTTATGAAGAAATATTTCCCGCAGTGAGCCGTGAAATGGAAAGACTGCTTCAAGGGCAATCCGCGAATGACGAAATTTCTTTCCTTCTGAGTCCCGGAACACCAACCATGGGTGTCGTCTGGATTCTTCTTGGGATGACGCGATACCGCAACTATTCCTTTTATCAGACTTATCAGGGAAAAGTTACGCGAAGCGTGATGCCCTTTGAACTGCATATTGATTCTCTTCCGGATATGCGGTCCGCCTCGGAAAAGATCAAACAGTTTTTCATGGGGAATATGGAAAGCGGAAACTCCGGCTTGATGGTTCCGGGAGATTCTCCGGTCTTTCAAAAAGCAGCACAGAAAGCGGTCAAATCAGCCAGGCAGGATGTTCCTGTTCTCTTAAATGGAGAAAGCGGGTCTGGAAAAGAAATTTTTGCCCGTTTCATCACACAGGAGAGTCTGCGCCGGGACAAACCGTTTGTCTGCGTCAACTGCGCTTCCATTCCGGACACGTTGATCGAATCTGAACTGTTCGGACATAAAAAAGGAGCCTTTACAGGAGCGGATCAGAATGCGCCCGGAGCGTTCCGGGCGGCGGACGGGGGAACACTTTTCCTGGATGAAATCGGAGAGGCTTCGCCCCTGCTGCAGTCGAAACTGCTGCGGGTCTTGCAGCCGGTCCCCGGCAAAGGCATGTGTTACCGTGAGTTTACTCCGGTCGGGGAAAACAGGAGTGTTGCGGTAAATGTCCGGATTATAGCGGCAACCAATCGTGATTTGGCGACGGCCGTGGAAGAAAACAAATTCAGAAGCGATCTGTACTACCGGCTTGCGGTTATTTCCATTCATCTTCCGCCTCTCAGGGAAAGAGGACGGGACTTGTTGGACCTTGCGGAATCTTTTTTAAGCAGCATCAACAGGGAGTTCCAGATTCAGAATCCGGATTACAGACCGGTGAAATTCTCAGAAGGGGCGTTAAACGAGATGCTTCGGCATTCATGGCCGGGCAATGTCCGGGAGCTTTACAATGTCGTCATGCAGGCGGCTCTCCTTTGTGAAAGGCACACCATTCAGTCTGACGATATTATTCAGATTTTCAGAGAACACCCGCTTCCGCAGAAGAAGAGTGATATTCTGTCGCTTCCGCTGGGCGGGGATTTCAATTTGAATGACGTTCTTGATGAAGTGCGCCGTCATTACATTGAAAAGGCGCTGAGTGAATCGGGCGGCAATAAAAGCAAGGCAGCCAAACTGCTCGGTCTGAACAGTGCTCCTGCCCTTGAAGTGCAGAGAAAACGTCTCTTCACTTAAACAAAACAGCATTTCCATCATCAGCCATCCTCCTTTCCCGGGAAGATGGCTTTTTTTTGACTTTTTTGAAAAAACGACAAAAAAGCCCGCACACTTTCACACATTCTTCCGGATATAAGAGGTGAAAAGACATCACACTCTCTTAAGGAAAGAAACAATGAACTATGGAAGTATATGCAGCGGAGTTGAGGCGGCGACACTCGCCTGGAGGCATCTGGGCTGGACTCCGGCCTTCTTCTCGGAAGTTGAGCCGTTCCCGGCCGCGGTGCTGATGCAGCGGCTCGGGGCGACAAAACCGCTCCGACCGCTTGATCCGGATGCGGCATCTGATGAAAAAGACCGGAAACAGCGCCTTTCCTGGCAGTCCCTGATAGCGGAAATGCCGGACGGCGGCACGATTCCGAACCTCGGAGATTTTACCCTAATAAAGAAGGATGACTATGACGGAAAAATCGACCTGCTCGTCGGGGGGACGCCTTGCCAGGACCTCTCCATTGCCGGAAAACGGCTGGGATTTGA
>ERZ1034992.1128-NODE-1128-length-12712-cov-41.701430_pt1 | contig 12712 bp, 7 predicted proteins | sample MGYA00520695_ERZ1034992 | MGnify/ENA primary metagenome ERZ1034992 (study PRJEB33766, sample SAMN09781778) | gut metagenome | biome: gut microbiome | host: Homo sapiens | place: Madagascar | study: EMG produced TPA metagenomics assembly of the PRJNA485056 data...
GTTTAGTCCGCTACTTCCAATTGTTCGCTTGCATGATTTTATAGATTATTGTTAAACTATTCATCTATTGATGATGTATAAGTTAGCTGTAATCTGGTTAGGTGTTAATAGTACGGGTGAAAATGTACGAAATTATTATTATTATTTTTCATACTCATATGTTTTAGAAGGTTAAGTTTTGCGGTCATAGCATGGGGGTTATACCTGGTCTCGTTTCGATCCCAGTAGTGAAGTCCTTTTGTGTTTTGTTTGTGTACTATGGTTTTCTATGGGAATTTCATTTCGCTGCAAGCTTTCTTCTATTACAATTATTACTTACTTATTTACTTATTACTTATCATTTTCATATTTGTAATAGGTTTTGCGGTCATAGCATGGGGGTTATACCTGGTCTCGTTTCGATCCCAGTAGTGAAGTCCTTTTGTGTTTTGTTTGTGTACTATGGTTTTCTATGGGAATTTCATTTCGCTGCAAGCTTTCTTCTATTACAATTATTACTTACTTATTTACTTATTACTTATCATTTTCATATTTGTAATAGGTTTTGCGGTCATAGCATGGGGGTTATACCTGGTCTCGTTTCGATCCCAGTAGTGAAGTCCTTTTGTGTTTTGTTTGTGTACTATGGTTTTCTATGGGAATTTCATTTCGCTGCAAGCCTATTCTTATTATAATTTACTTATTTTTATTGTTTTAGTTATTTCTTAATTTATTTTTATTTGTTTTTTCAATGAATTAAGAAATAGTTAAATATTATTTTATACATAAATATTATTGCCGTATCATTTTTTAATGACTGATGCCTTCGGTCCTTCTATGAGGAAAGTTGATACTGTCAATGATTAGGAGAAACCCAGCATTAGATAGGCTGCCCGTTTCGAGGGTTACTCGAGGAGGGAAGGGTATTCTACCGATGATTCAAGAGAGTTAGTATACGGGCAATAATTTTTATATTGGATTACTTTTTTGATTTAAACCCTTTATGTGCATATTGCACAATGAACTGTTTTGATAGAGTAAGATGTATTATAATTGGCATTAGTTCTTTTTATCATATTTTTCATATATTGTATAAACTATTTTAATGAAAAAGATATTTCAAATTAAATAATAATCCCATTTATCATCATTGATTATTTTGCTGTGGGTTTTACAGGTTATCTTTTCATCGTCCTGTGAATGCCACTGCGCAGTCATCATAAATGGATTGGATAGGAGTTATTTTTTTCAGAAAGTCAGTCACTCATTTTTTGTGAAACCGGTCAATTCATTTCCAACAGGGAAAATTCCCTTCTTTTGAATATCTGCTGAGACAATTCTTGCAGGGTCAACTTTGTTTTTTCTTGAGTTGCAGCATCTGTGGTGAATCCTTCGGTTCAACTCATTGGTGTTTAATAATCCAAAGTTTTTGCATGTGCTTCCGTCAAGTTTAATGTATTGTTCGTCTGAATTGTCACATGCTGCAGTATTTAATATTTCATTGATCAGGTTTTTTGACTCGGGCTGAAACTCATTGGAATCCAAGATGCAAATATTTCTGGATAGATTTTTAGTTAGTAAAACACAGTCAGTGCAGTCATGATTATTACATCTCATTTTGTCATTGTTCAATACTTCAGTAGCTGCAAGATTCCGATATCTGATAACTTTAACGATTGGTATTTTTCATGTATTCATCATGAGGGATTAAGTGGAAGTCGGTTTCATTGAATAATCTGGCTTTAACTAAAGCATACCAGTTACTGTTCATCAGATGTTTCTCTGTGACTCTGTCCAATCTCATAAGTTATTTTTCATAATCATTACAATCAGGATAAATATTTATCCAAAATCCAAAGGTTGGTGAATTTCCGTTGGATTCATGAATGTTCTGTTCCAATTTCACTTTGGTTTGATGTTTTCATTATTTTGATTTTTCTTTCGATTTAACAACTAACTTGCTTTATGTATCAAATCTCCTTTGTGCTTCAAGTCAGATAAAGCATATCTCAGATGGGAGCATAATATTCATTGACATCATCTTGTCAGACTTGTTGATTTTGAACTGCTTGAAGCACAGCCAATCAGGACTTCATTTTCAGTTGCCAATATCATTTTAGACTGTTTTGAAAATGGATTTGGAGTATATACGGATTCTCATATATGCATTTTTGAAGAATAGATTTATCTTCAGCGCTGATTCGGAACTGGTTGTTTTCATCATGATTTGTTTTGTGAGGATTTCTATTTCATTTATTATGTCATTTTGTAAGATTTCAATTTTCTTATCTTCCGGTTCAATGGCTCTGTTTTTGAATAATCTGTTTTTGGCTTCAAATACCTTAATGAATAATTCCAGATATCTGATTTTCAGTTCGGTAATGTCAATTAAATATCTGGCCAGACTTTTTTCATTGGCATTGTATCTTACTTCAGGGTCCAGTTTTTCAAAGGTTTTAGTTTTAATAAAATATTTTGTTAAGTATTTATATATGTATTAACAAATATTTTTTTAACTAATGTATTCTAAGGGAGGCATATAATATGGATGATAAAACACAATTGATACTTAATTTCATAAATGAAAGTAGCTCTAATATGCCATATGTATTAAAAGATAAATTAATTAGAGATGGTAAAAAATTAAAGTATAGATTCGAATTTGAAGAAATCAAGAATAGTATTGATGAGTTTATAGAAGGAAATGAGTTAAATAGATTTATTGTGTTGCCTGGAATTAGGGGTGTTGGAAAAACAACGTTGCTTTATCAAGCATATTATTATTTATTAAATGAAAAACACATATTGCCAGATCAAATAATTTATTTGTCCTGTGATGATTTAAACAATATAGTTGATTGCAATATAAGAGAAATAGTTGATATTTACCTTAATAATCAGTTCAATACTCAATTAAGATTATTGGATAAAGAAATTTTTCTATTAATTGATGAATCACAATATGATAAGAACTGGTCAATGTCTGGTAAAATAATTTATGATCGTTCAGAAAAAATTTTCATGGTATTTACAGGTTCATCAGCTCTAAATTTAGAATATAATGCAGATGCTGCAAGAAGGATGTTTAAAAGAGTCGTAACACCTCTAAATTATAATGAACATCTGAAATTGAAATATGATTACTCAAATATTAATCTTGGAAATTCTTTGGTTAGCTTGATTTTAAATGGTGAAGAGCAAAATGCCATAAAATATGAAAATGAAATGAACAGGGACTTAATTAATAATATTAAGTATAATTTTAATGATTGGGATGAATATTTGAAATATGGGGGATTTCCAATTTTGGCTCGTAAAATCAATTTTAGAAGACTTTCTACTAATATTGTGGACATGATTGAAAAAGTGGTAAATACTGATATGGTTGCTATTAAAAATTTCACTTTTGAAAATCAGACGAATTCAAATAGGATACTAAGATATCTGGCACTACAGAATGCAGGGGATCTTTCACAAAACAATTTGGCAAACTATTTAAAGACTTCTCAAGCAAATGTAAAAAATATTTTAGACATTTTAGAAAAAACACATTTAATATTTTCTATTGAAGCTTATGGAACATCATCGAAACGTATGAAAAAAACCAAAAAATATTATTTTGCAACAAGTAGCATTAGAAATGCATTATCCGAAAACTCTGGAAATACAATTAATGATATAAAGCAATATGAGGGAATACTTCTAGAAAATCATGTTGCATCAATCTTATTTAATTTCACACAAAGAGGAAATGATTGTTTTACATTGTATTATGATGCAAACAAGAAGCGAAATGTTGATTTTATATTGCAGCGAGATTTTAAAAATCCGGTACCTATTGAAGTGGGTCGTGGTAGAAAAGATAAAAAACAAATCACTCATGCAATCAACAGTTATGGTGCAGATTATGGAATTATCATCTCAGATACTACAACTAATATTGAAAAACACGATAATATTATCTATGTTCCTCCAAAAACATTTTCATTTTTATAATTGGCTATGCAGTAAAATACATAGGTTTCTGATGAAGCTTTTACTGAAAGATTTAAGCTTTCTATTAAAATAAATTAAGAAATATGTGATGTTAAAGGGTTTTTTAGTGTAAGTTATTTCTCTTTTAACATAAATTGAATTACTAAATAGATTCCTAAAGCTGCACTGAATACAAATCCTATCAGTCCCAATATTGAAACATCAAATAGTTTAGGTCCCTTATCTGAAATGATGGCCAGTGATGACCCGATAATTAGTGCAGATAAAATAAGTGAAATTGAAAGCTGGTTCATGATTTCGCTAATTGATTCATGTTTAAGTTTTACACTTAAATTACCTTCTTCAAGTTTTGAAAGCATATTGTTAAGTGTTGTTGGCAAATCTTTAGCCAAATGTTCTATTTGAAGCATATAATTGGAACTTACTCTTGCTAATCTGTTAGGGCTGTATTTTTGAAATATTATTTTTCTAGATAATTTTTTCAGTTCAGTCACTGCATTAAAGTCAGGGTCCAATTTCATTCCTGTATCTTCAATTAAAGCCATTCCGCGTCCAATCATTACAAATTCTCTTGGTAATTGGATGTTATGTTTAATCATTACTTTTAGGAGCTGCTGTATTCCTCCATGCATATCTTTCAGGTCTGCACCGTAATATTTGTTCATTATGTCATTTACATCGGCTTTTAATTCAGGAGTGTTTTGTGCAGGTGTTAATATGTCCATGTAAATTAGCTGGTTGATAATATTGTCCACATTTCTGCTTAATAGCAATAATATTAACTCTGCAAGTTCTTCTCTGAAATCATCATCTAAAATTCCCATCATTCCTTCGTCAATGTAGCATAATACATTGTTTTCCATTATCATCATATTTCCAGGATGTGGGTCGGCATGGAAAAATCCGTCAATCATTATTTGTTTAAAATAAGATTTCACTCCTCTTTTAGCAATTAATTTTTTATTATATTCCGGATAATCGTGAACCATTACTTCAGAAACTTCTTTTCCTTTTATTAATTCCATTGTAATGATTTTTTCACTGCAGTACTCTGAATAAGCAGCAGGTATATGAATGTAGTGCACTGCTCTGAAATTATGTGCCAAATTTTTCATATTGATTAGTTCTTCATGGTAATCAATTTCTTTGAATATTGAGCGTTCAAATTCTGTTAAAATAGATGGAATATTATAAACTTTAGTCTGGTTTATGTATTTTCCGATTTTATCAGATAAAAATTTCATAATCTTTAAATCTGATTCAATAGTTTCACGGACATTTGGCTTTTGGACTTTAATGGCTACTTCTTTGTTGTTTTCAAGAAGTATTCCTTTATGAACCTGCCCGATTGAAGCTGAACCTAAAGGCTTTTCGTCAATTTCTTTGTAGATTTCATTTACCGGTTTTCCAAGTTCTTCTTCAATAACTTCTTTTATTTCATTAAATGGTGTGGTGGGAGTGTTGTCTCTTAAGGATTCCAGTTCCTTTGCTATTTCCACTCCAATCAAATCAGGTCTGGTACTTAACATCTGACCTAATTTAATATATGTTGGCCCTAATTCTTCCAGCACATCTTTTATTCTTTTTGGAATAGATTCATCGGGTAATTCGTTATATTTTCCTCTTTTAGTATCTTTTAAAAAAGGAAAATTCTTAAAAAAGGTATTTTCTTCGATAAGGTAACCGAAATCATTTTTTTTAAGAACTTTATATATTTCTTCTACCCTTTTTATAGAATCATTTTTTGTGTTGGAAATTATTTTCATATTTTTGTAATTAGTTAAAACTTCTATTTATATTAATATCTTAAAATTTCTCTAAGATTCTTGCATATACCTGTTTTAGATTATCGTCTGATTTTTCATAAATCCTTTTTAAGATAAGTTCGGGGGTACTTTTTGCAAGGAAGTTCATTTTTGGAGTTCTGTCAACTATCAGATTATAATTTTCATCTAATCCTTTTGCTTCAATACCGTCTACACGAATATCTGTGTAATTCATCAGTTCCCTGGCCATATGTGTTACAATTATTCCGTAGGAATTGGATTCTTTAATCATATCTATAAATGTTGAAATAATTTTAACTGCAGCTTCCAGTTCTGTTATTCCTTCAAGTTCGTCAAGCAATACTAATTTTTCGCTGTCTGTTGTTACAATTGGAATAAATACATTTAAAAAGGATTCAAAAGCTCCGGCATCCAGTGATCTTTTCTTTGAAAAATGATATATTTCATCAAACAATTTGATTTTAGCTTCACCGGCACTTACTGGAAGTCCCATTTGCGCCATTATGGAAATTTGGGTTAGTGTTTCAAGAAGGGTTGTTTTACCTCCACTGTTTGCTCCGGTAAGCAGTGCTATGTTTTCATCATTTGTAAGTTTGTAATCAATTGTCTGTGTGTTTTTATCATCTTTTCTAAGAGCCAGTTCCAGATGCAGTGCCTCTTTTAAATTTATTTCATCGCCAAATTCAGGTGCATTTAAATCATATTCATATGCAAAGCTGCCTAAACTAAATTCATAGTCAAATTTAATTACATCTTCAACTTCTTTGATTGCCTGTTCTTTTATGGAGTTCAATTCGATAGCTGCACTTTTCTTAACATCAAAAATATCATTTTCTTTTTTGGATGACTGTTCCAGTTGAATTCTTTGGATTTCACTGTCGTCAATTTCAATAGGGTATTTTCTAAGATACGGATCAAAATCAAATCCTGTTTTTTCTCTGATGATTTTTTTCCTTTCATTTATAATTTCATCAAATATTTTATTAATCTTTGGAGGGAGGTTCTTGTTTAATAGGTTGAGAATTTCATCTCCTTCAAGATCAACATTTTGTATGGCATTTTCTAATTCTTCATCCATATCCTTTTTTAAAGAATTGACCAGTTCTTCAATGTCCACTTCTCTTTTATCAATAACATTAAGTTCATCAATAATTGGGATAATTTCTCCCAAAATTGTGTCCTGACCTCTGATTTTTTGTATTTCATAAACTCTGTTAAAAAGGTCCTGGTTATGTGTAAAGAAGTTTATTATTTTTTCAGGAACTATTTCATAATCATTTTCTTCAATATTGATCATTACAAGGTTTGGCATTCCTTCAAAATCAAGTATTCCCTGTGAATATACATAAAAGATAAGGTCATAATTCATTAATTCCTCCTGCAGTAACGGGGAATCAGTGGCAGTAATTATTGGATAATACTGATTCAGACCTAAATCAGTAAGATATGAATTGTCTTCTTCTGTTTCCACTAAAATAACTTTACTTGCATCATATTCAGCTTTCGGATTTTCAACTTCCTTTAAGTTTTTCATCAATCCTCTTAACTTGATTATTGGAAGCTGTGAAACCTGTTTTTTTGCATCCATCACAAAACTGATTTGTTTTTCTATTTTTTCAATATCTTTTGAAGGGGAAAGCAGCAAAATCCTATTTTTTGAATAGGAAGTGTTTGAATATGCTAATATTTTGTTTATGATGTCTTCATAAATCTCCATTGCCCTGTCGCTTTTAATAAACTCATATGTAGGATTATTTAATAGCTGGTTCATTATTTCAATAGCTTTCCTTTGGCTGATTCCATCAATATTTGCTATTTTTTCAACATCCACATTTTCAACTATTTTTTGAAGATTTTCTTCTCCTCCAACACTATTTAATATTTTTTCAGAGATTTTATCTCCAATACCTTTTATGTTTTGCAATGTTACTTTCTCTCCTTGCATTTTAACCAAACCCTTTTTTCTATACATTTTTATTTAAATATATATCCAAAATTCCCTAGAGCATTTGGGAAGTATTATTTTTTATTTGTCAATAGCTGTGTTATATTCCTGTATTTTATTTAAATAGTTTTCATCTCTCCATCGACCGTCAATAGCAAAATTAACAAGCCCTATTGATTTTAGGTAGGTAATGTCATTTAAAAGTGAAATATCTTCGCTATTTGAAATTATAATTTCTTCATTAGATAAGCTTTTATGAATAGGATGTCTTTTGTTTTTCTTATCAATCAGGAAGATGTCCTCTGTGTTGTTCTTTAACTTTTTAGATTCTTTTTTGGTAAATAATCTGTTTCTGCTTTTCATTAGCTCAACAGATCCCTGAACAATAATTTCCAATTTGGAATTGTCACTACAATTGTCTAAAATATTTTTTAAATCTTCTTTTTTCAGTTCCGGTGACAATGTAATTATTTTGTAGTTTTCAAGACTCGTTATTGTTTGTGTATTTGTCACGTTCATGGAGTATGGTCCGTATTGGCCTGTAAAATCGGGAGACATTATTTCAATATGGTAGTGCAGTTTGTTTAATATTCCCCTTACTTTTCCTAAAACTTTTATTAAATTGTCATGAGCAATGTCCGGCCATTTCCAGATTAATTCATAGTCTCTGTTTCTGGAAATGTCAATAGCCTTTTGCAGATAGCTGACCATATAATTTATATTATATTCTTCCCTGCTTTGATTTATCACTGATGGGTCTTCAGGAGGTATCTCCAAATAAACTCTTTTTACATTATTTATTTTATCTAAATCATTTAGGTTATTTGTATAATAGGATAAACTGTATTGGTCAGTTTTTAGGGCATTACCTTTATTTTCAAGATTTATTTTTACCTTTTTATTGGAGTATAAGGAATACACTTCTTTTTCTAATTTTTTGAAAAGTTCCCTTCTGATTTTATTGATTTCACTTATTGGGATAAATAATGTTCCGTCATAGTTGATATTGACTCCAACAATGTCAAATGGGTATTTGTCAACTTTCAGTAACTGTTTTTTTATTGTTTTTGTATCTACACTTCTTTTAAGAGGCTTTTCAAAGGGAACTTCTCCTTTAACTTCACATTCAATTTCTTTTTTATTTGCAAGAGTTAACCTGCCTTTCAAGTGAGGATATTTGTTTTTAATTGAAAATGTAAGTATTAATTTGGATTTGATAAAACTGCTGCCCTTATTTTCAATCTCTTTAACTTTTGAAGTTAATCTGTTTCTTTTTGTAAGATATGCTGTTGAATCGTTTAAATTGAAATGGTGTTTTTTATTCTGCTTTACTTTTTTAATGATTAAAACTCTGTCTTTTCTGTTAATGTCTTTAATTTCTTTATTTCTGCCTTTTTTATAATGGTTGAATGTTGTTAAAAGAGGGTTTTGTGAAATTTCAAATCCGTAGTCATCTTTTGCTTTTATTAATAATAATCCGTCACCTTTTTGGGGAATTGTTTTTAAACCGTCATCTAATTTAATGACTATTTGGCTGTTTTCACTATTGCAGACTTTACCTAATTTTAAACCGACATGTCCTGAACGGATACTTCTTGAAGATGCATAGTTAAATTGCCCTTCGCTAAATCCTCTATTAAATGCAAGGCTTATTTCTTCACTTTTGCTGGTTTTATTGCTTTTCAATTTGTTTAAGGCTTTTCTATAATTGCTCACTGCAATAGCCAAATATTCTTTGCTTCTCATTCTCCCTTCTATTTTGATGCAGCTGATGTTTAGCTCTGCAATTTCTTTTAAATGATCGTATAATGACAAATCTTTAGGTGAGAGATAATAATCTTCATTGTTTAAACAGGATAATCTGTATTTTTGACGGCAAGGCTGTGCACAACTCCCTCTGTTTCCGCTTCTGCCTCCCTTAAAACTGCTCATCAGACATTGTCCGGAATATGAATAGCACAGTGCTCCATGAACAAATATTTCAAGTTCCATATTTGTTTTTAAGTTTTTAATTTCATCTTTTCTCATTTCACGGGGGAGAACTATTCTTTTAATTCCTTTGCTTTCAAGATAATCTAATTTTAGCTGGTTTTCTGCAGTCATTTGTGTTGAACCATGAACTTTCAGTTTTGGAAGGTGTTTGTTTATCAGTTCAACCAGACCTAAATCCTGAACTAAAACTGCATCTACTCCTATTGAATATAGGTGGGACAAATAATTCATTACATCCGGAAGTTCATCTTCTTTAATTAATGTGTTTACAGTTACATAAACCTTGACATTGTGAAGATGAGCAGTGTTAACTGCTTCGGATATTTCATTTAAAGTAAAATTTTCAGCAAACCTGCGGGCACCATATTCTTTTCCAGATAAATATATTGAACTGGCTCCGGCATTAATGGCTACTTTAAGGTGGTCCATGGAACCTACAGGTGCAAGTAATTCAGGAATTCTCATGTTTGTCCTCATGTAATCTGCCTTCAATATAATTTCCCTTGTTGATATATGACTGTGAGAAATCCATTATCTGATATTTGTATTTGGAAAGCTCTTCATCATCTCTGTCTTTCAGGGAATCATTGTAAATGGATAATATGTTTGTTGTGTATTTTTCATTGGAATATCTGCAATCCAGGATTATGGAATCAAGACCTAAGTGTTTAATTTCGTTCATTTCTTCAATTAAACATAGACAGTCTTTGTTTATAATGTGGCTTTGTTTATTATAGTCAAATAATACTTTGTACTTGAATTTTTTCCTTTTTTTATCTTCTAAAATGGCATAATCTGCATTGTTATGTATTATGAAATCTTTACCGTCATTTAAGTTACTGAAATCATCCTTACTTACAATAACCTCTAAATTTCCGTTTACAATCAGTTCCAAATCAATGTCTTCGGTGTTATTTTTAGAAATCAGATGTTTAATTTCATTACCTGAAAGTTCTGAAGATAAAATTAAACCATTGAATCCTGCTTCTTTAAGATTTTTAACTGTAAATGAGTTCCAAACATTCAGATTATGGTTTCCATAAACAGGACAGTCAAAAATCTCACCCATTCCCGGGAAATCTCCCATAACTGAAATAATAATTCCTTTTGATTCAAGTTCTTTAACTATTTCATTGCATTTGGATGCTTCTTTTTCATTGATGAATGAGGACAATACCCAAACAAGTTCCGCATCAGGAGTCATAAGACTGGCTTCTTCTAAAAGCTTTGGAATATTTTCATAATAATCTTCAGGGTTATTGTATAAACAGTTTCCATCAAAGTAAACCCGTTTAAGGTCAAATCCTGAAATTGATTTTAACTGGTCTAAGTTATCAATAAATAATGATATTTTAGGATTTTTCTTTTTGCTGAGGTTATTGAAAGATTCATAATCTTCATAAAATTTGTTCAGTTTTTTCCTTGTAGCTTTAACGGACTTTTTGGTTGGAGTGTAGTGATTTAACAGAAGGTCCTGTGCCTGAGCAAGAACATCTCTTCTGATCTGGTTAAGTTCACTGATTGGAATAAATAAACTGTCCGGCATATTGTGGAATTTGATTTCATCTATGTAGAATGGTGTTCCTCCGGTTTTTGATAACTGCTTTTCAATTTTTTCTTTTGTAATAGGTTTGTTTTTGGCTTTTTCAAATTTGCCTATGACTTTATGTCTGAAATTGATTAATTCGTCATCTAAATAATATTCAACATTAACAAATCCTGTTAAGTCTTCATTCCAGCTTAGGGTTAATGAAAGTGGGATATGGTTTTTAATGACTTCTTTTTGGAATTTTTTAAGATTTTCATGAATTGACTTGGAAAAACTGATAAATACTTCTGTGCCTTCCTTAACCAAACGTGTTGTATTAATTACAATTTCATTTTCGTCCTGTTTAACAATGTCTTCTAAATAAATTCCTTTGATTTTGCCGTTGTATTTAAAAGCTATTCCGTCACCTTTTTCCAAGGTGATGTAATTGTCTTTATTTTTGATTTCAATTGTAACTTCAGTTCCATCTATTTTTACAATGTCTCCTATGTATAAACCTTCGTGGCCTGAACTGCCTCTGCCCATTACTTCACCGGGTTTATCTCCCATTATGTATCCGTTTGTAAATTTCCTGTTGAATACAAGATGTAAATTTTTGGCATAATCTCCGGTATTTCCGTCCAATATATTGCGGTAGCTGTTTACGATGGTTCCTATGTAGTCTCCGGATTTCATACGGCCTTCTAATTTTAATGAAGTTACTCCAGCATCTGAAATTGCGTCCAAATTATTGTATGTAGCCAGATCATGGGTTGATAAAAGATATCCGTTTCCGATATTGTATCCTCTGTATTTTAAACGGTATTCCCGTCTGCATGGCTGTGCACAGGCTCCTCTGTTTCCGCTGCGTCCGCTGTTGTATGAAGACATATAACAGTTTCCGGAAACACTATAGCATAAAGCTCCATGTCCGAATACTTCAATTTCCATATTGATATTGTCTTTTTTTAGCTGTTCATATGTTTTAGCTATCTGGTTTACATTAATTTCACGTGGGAGAACAACTCTTTTAATATTGTTTTTAGCAGCCCATTTTATGGAACTGTAATTGCTCAATGCCATCTGTGTTGATCCATGGACTTCCAAATCAGGAATCAGAGTTTTTAAAAGCCAGCATATTCCAAAATCCTGAACAATAACTGCATCTATTCCTATTTGATATAACTTAAACAGGTAGTTCATTACATCAACTATTTCAAAATTGTTTATTAATGTATTTACAGTAACATGGACTTTAACTCCATTTAAATGAGCATATTCGACAGCTTTTTCTATCTCTTCCATTGTGAAGTTTTTAGCAAATGCTCTTGCTCCATATTGTTGTCCAGCTATATAAACAGCATCAGCACCTGCATTAACTGCAATTACAAGCACATCATAAGATCCAGCTGGAGCTAATAATTCTGATAAAACCATTTTATTATTACACCCTAAGATTTAATCATTTAAAAGTATGTTTTTTGT
>ERZ1034992.1133-NODE-1133-length-12664-cov-4.886985_pt1 | contig 12664 bp, 10 predicted proteins | sample MGYA00520695_ERZ1034992 | MGnify/ENA primary metagenome ERZ1034992 (study PRJEB33766, sample SAMN09781778) | gut metagenome | biome: gut microbiome | host: Homo sapiens | place: Madagascar | study: EMG produced TPA metagenomics assembly of the PRJNA485056 data...
GCAATCGGCCAGCCGGGGCAGGAAATGCCGCAGTCATATTCCTCGCAGGCATCCATGGTGTGCTTCTCCAGACCGAGCACCACGGACAGGTTTTTAAGCGTGTAGGTGGCGCGATCGCACTGGATTTCGCTGCCGATCATGCTGTGCGCGCATTTGGAGACGGTGACGCTCACGTCAAAGCCGTCATAGTGCAGCGTGAGAACGTCTGTGCCGTCCACCTCGCCGAGAAAGACGGCGGAGGCGTCCAGCTTTTTGGGCGCGCCGAACAGGTTGACCGCAAAATGCAGCACATAACAGCCGAGGTCTGTCAGCACGCCGCCGTAGAGCTTGCGGTCAAAGCTGGTGATGTGCGCGCCGGCGCGGAGCTTGTCGAGCTTGCTGGAGCGCTGGCTGTAGTCCAGACGCGCGGAGACCACCTGGTTCTGCGCCAGCTCCTCCCGCAGACGCGCCATGACCGGCGCATAGAAATTCATGACGGCCTCTGCAAAGACGCGCTGCGTCTGCGCGGCCGTGCGGATGATCTGCTCCATTTCCGCAGCGCTGACGGTCGCAGGCTTTTCACACAGCACATGCTTTCCCGCCCGCAGGCAGCGAAGCGCCGCATCTGCGTGCAGGACGTTTGGAATGCAGAGGTAGACGACGTCGATGTCCGGATTTTTCAGCATTTCGTCCAGATCGGTATACACAAGAGTCTTGCCCTGACCGAGCTCCTCCGCGCGCTCTGGACTGCGCGAGCAGACGGCGATCACCTGATCTCCCGCGGCCTCGATGGCGTGATAATAGATGTGGCTCAGCCAGTTGGTTCCCATGATGGCATAACGCAGCATAGCTCTCTCCTCCCAGAGCGCATAATTATATGGATACTATAAGCGAATCGCAAAACATTGTCAATATTTGCGGAAAAAACGCTTTCATACGCAAGAAAAAAACAGTCGAATGAAAATGTAGTATTTACAAGAAACGCCGAAGGCATTATAATTGATACAGTTATGCGAATCGATCCGTTCCGCGGACGCGGTGCGGAAACACCGGCAAAGGAGCACAAAACGATGACAGGCAGATTGTTCAACATTCAGAAATTCAGCATCAACGACGGCCCCGGCATCCGGACCACGGTTTTCTTCAAGGGCTGCCCGCTGCAATGCAAATGGTGCTCCAACCCGGAATCGCAGAACCGGAACGCCGCGATCGCGGACGCCATGGAGGACGAGACCTACTCTGGCAGGGAATACACCGTCGAGGAGGTCATGCGCGAGGTGCGCAAGGATAAGCCCTTTTATGATGAATCTGACGGCGGCATGACCATGTCCGGCGGCGAGGTGCTCCAGCAGGCGGATTTCGCCATGGAGCTGGCGGACGCCGCGAAGGCCGAGGGCATCCACGTCGCGGTGGAGACGACCGGCTATGCAAGCCCGGCCCGTTTTGCCGCGTTTATGGAGCACATCGACCTGTTCCTGTTTGATTTTAAGCACGTGGACCGGGAAGCGCATTTTGCGGGCACCGGCGTCTATAACGATGTGATCCTCGAAAATTTGCAGCAGCTTTTGCGCGCGGGCAAGCCCGTGATCGCCCGCATCCCGGTGATCCCCAGATTCAACACCAGCCCTGCGGCGGCAAAGGCCATGGCGGCGTATCTGCGCCAGGCCGGCATCGGGGAGGTGCATCTGCTGCCCTTCCACCAATTCGGTCAGAACAAATACACCCAGCTTGGCATTCCCTATGAGATGGAGTCTGTCAAGCAGCTCCACCCCGAGGTCCTCGGAAATTACCAGAAGATCTTTCTGGATGAAGGGCTGAGCTGCTCCTTCCACTGAGCATACGCTCCGGACAGGCTCACAGCCTGTCCGGGCACCTTTTTTTCCGCCACTGCGCGCGGTATTGATTGGGACTCAGCCCAGTTTTCTCTCTGAAAACACGGGAAAAATGGCTGCTGCTGCAAAAACCGCATTGCAGCGCGATCTCTCCGACCGGCAGCACGCTATCCGCAAGAAGCTGCCCCGCCTGCTGCGTCCGATAGTCCGTCAGATAGGCGGTGGGTGTCGTCCCAAGCCGGGACTGAAAGCATCGCCCGCAGGCTCTGGGGCTCATATACGCGGCGGCGGCGATCTGGCTCAGCTGCAAAGGCTCTGCGTAATGGGCGGCGATGAAGGTGAGCATCTGCTTGATCCGCTGGTCATCTGCGGAGATATGCCCGCTTTTGTGAAGCGGCTGTGTCAGCTCGAACAGAAGTCTCCAGAATTGCAGAAGCCGCTGCGGAAGCTCCAGCTCATACCCCTCCGGCTTTTCCTCATACAGACGGTAACTGCTGCACAGCAGCTCCAGAAGCGGCTGGTGCTCCGGTGTGGCCGGGTCGAACTTTATAAAGGAAAGCTCCGGCGAGGACAGGATGGGCTGCACATACTTGCGCTGGAGCAGGCTGTTGACGCCCACAAATTCGGGCAAAAACTGCTGCTCCTCCTGTATGCAGTCGGCCTCCGGCGTGCAGGTGGTTTTGTGCAGGATGTTGCTGTTGATGAAGCCGCCTTCTCCCTGCGAAAAGGTGACTGCGCCGCAGGGCAGGTGATACGTCAGAGAGCCCTTCCGCATATAAAAGACCTCCAGCTCCCGATGCCAGTGCCACGGAAATGTGTTGCCGGGGAAAATGTGCAGGTCGCACAGATCTGCACCGTATGGAAAATCGGGCGTGATGTGCTGCATCCGTTCCTGCTTCGTTTCGGGGTCAACATTGACGAAATGGCAGTATTCCATAGACACCTCCTTGAAAATGGCGCGATCATGCAAAAATATGGCGAGATAATTATAGTGTTTTTTGAATCTTGTCAATATAATGATACTGCAAATTGTGCAAAGCGCAAGGGGGAATTTCTATGACGGCGCTGCTCGTGATCATTTATCTATCCTTTGCCGGATTGGGGCTTCCCAATTCCGTTCTCGGAAGCATCTGGCCGCAGATGCAGCTGGATCTCGGCGCAAAGGTCTCTCTGGTGGGTTATCTCTCCATGACCGTGACCGCCGGCACGGTGGTCTCCAGCGTTCTGGCCGACCGCATCGTGCGCCGGTTCGGTGTTGCGAGGGTAACGGTCGTCAGCGCGCTGATGACCGGCTGCGCGCTTCTCGGCTTTGCGCTTTCTCCCAGTGTGCCGGGGCTGTTTCTCTGCGCGCTCCCCATGGGGCTTGCCGCAGGCGTGACGGATGTGGCGCTGAACAACTTTGTGGCGCTGCATTATGAGGCGAAGCACATGAGCTGGCTGCACTGCTTTTGGGGCATCGGCGCCGCCGTCGGGCCGGTGATCGTCGCCGCCTCCCTGCGGGCAGGGGGCTCCTGGCGGACGGGCTATGGGCTTATTTCCGCTGTGGAAGGCGCCCTGTGCGTCATTCTGGTCTGCACGATCTCTCTGTGGAGCAGGGCATCCGGCCGTGCGGGCAGCCTTCAAAGCTCCGCGCCCGCCGCGCGCGCGGCAAGCATTTTCCGCCGCAAAGGCGCGCTGCCGCTGCTGTGCGGCTTTGCCCTTTACAATGCGATGGAAGCGACCGCCGGGCTGTGGGGCGCCACCTTTGTGCATGACAGCTTTGGCATTTCCACCTCGGACGCGGCGCTGACCTCCACACTGTATTTCGGCGCCCTCACCGTGGGCAGAATTGCCGCCGGATTTGCGGCAAGCCGCCGGTCAGACCGGCAGCTCATCCGCACAGGCCTGGCGGTTTCCGCGCTGGGCATGCTTCTGACATGGCTTGCCGGCAGCGCATGGCTGGCGATGGGCGGCATTTTCCTGATCGGTCTCGGGTTTGCACCCATGTATCCCGCCATGCTGCATGCCACGCCGTCCTACTTCGGCGCGGAGCTGTCGCAGCAGGTGATGGGCGTAGAGATGGCGTTTGCCTACGTGGGGAGCACCTGCTTCCCGCCGCTGTTCGGCGCGTTGGCAGCGCCCCTTGGCACATCCATGTATCCGGGATTTCTGCTGGCCTGTCTGCTGTTGGCGGCAGCGGCAATCGAACTGGCCGATCGCCTTTTCGGCGCACGGGAATTCTGCGGAAAAGGCGAGAAACAAGTTATTTAATTGTGAAACTGGCATCAAATGAGGGGGATTTTCCGTTGAAGAAGCGCGAGACAATGATTTTGGAGCTGCTTTCCCGCTACGGGAAGATGGAGGTTGCGTCCTTGGCGGAGCAGGTCGGTGTATCACAGGTCACCGTCCGCAAGGATCTGGATGTGCTGGAAAGCAGGGGCATCCTCAGACGGGAGCACGGCTATGCCTGCTTTGGCGGCAACGATGACATCAACAACCGTCTGGCGTTCCACTATGAAGAAAAACGTCTGATCGCCGCCGAGGCCGCGAAGCTCGTCTCGCCCGGCGAGACGGTCATGATCGAAAACGGAAGCTGCTGCGCTCTGCTGGCAGAGGAGATCGCCAGGACAAAGCCCGGCACGAGGATCATCACCAACAGCGCGTTCATCGCCAGCTATATCCGCAAGATCAACGCTGTGCAGGTCGTGCTGCTGGGCGGTGATTTTCAAAACGATGCGCAGGTCATGGTCGGGCCCATCCTGCGGGTCTGTGTTTCACAGTTCTATGTGGACAAGCTCTTTGTCGGGACGGACGGGTATTCGCCCAAGCGGGGCTTTACCAACAACGACCATTTGCGTGCGCAGGCTGTCCGGGATATGGCAGAGCACGCCAATCAGGTGATCGTGCTGACGGAGAGCGTGAAGTTTTCGCAGCAGAGCGTGGTCCCCATGGGGCTGGACAACCGCATCAGCGCGGTGGTGACGGATGCGCAGATGCCCGCGGAGGCGGAGGAGGAGCTGCGCGCCAACGGCGTGCGTATCTTCAAGGCTGCGCTGCGGGAAAAGGACGGGACAGATTGATATGAAGAAGTGGACAGTTTATACCGGCGGCTACACAGAGCCGATCCGGATGGGCTCCGGCGAGACCGTGCCCGGCAGAGGCAAGGGCATCGGTGTGTGCGCCGTGGATGCGGTGTCCGGGCGGATAACGTGCAGCGCAATGCTGCCGTCCACGCCGAACCCGTCGCACCTGACGATGAGCGCCGATGGACGCTTCCTCTACTGCGTGAGCGAGCTGAAGGAATTTAGCGGCATCTCCGGCTCGACGGTCTCTGCCTATGCGGTGGAGGAGGACGGCGCGCGGCTGCGCCTGCTCAGCCGTCAGGCGACCTGCGGCGCGGACGCCTGCTTTGTGCGTCTGTGGCACAACGAAAAGTGGCTTCTTGCCGCAAACTACTCCGGCGGAAGCGTCGCGGTCTTTCCGGTCGAGGAAGATCGTGCGCTGGGGCCTGCGGCCTGTGTGCTGCGGCACAGCGGCTGCGGCACGGACATGCGGCGGCAGGAAGGCCCGCATCCGCATCAGATCCTGCCTGCACCTGACAAAATTCACGTCTACGTCCCCGATCTGGGGCTGGACCGGCTGGTCTGCTACCGCTTCGACGAGAAAACGGGCTGGCTGACAAAGGACGGCTGGCAGGACATTCCGGGTCTGCCCGGGCAGGGCGTCCGTCATGGCGTATTCCGCGCGGACGGAACGCGCCTGTATGTGATGACGGAGATGGCGGCGCAGGTGAACGTCTACAGCTACGACCCTGCCGACGGCAGCGCGGCGCTGCTGCAAACCTGCGATACCGTGCGCGGCACGGCGGGTGATCTGGGCGCGGCGATCCGGCTGCACCCGAACGGAAAATGGCTGTATGCGTCCGTGCGCGGCGCCGATGTGCTGGTGACGTTCGGCGTCGATGAAAACGGCCTCCTTACCGAGCAGAGCTGCATCGCCAGCGGCGGAAGGATCCCGCGCGATTTTGACCTGACGCCGGACGGCCGGTTTCTGCTGGCGGCAAATCAGGACAGCGACAATCTGTGCGTCTTTGAAATTGACGCCGAAGGAGATCTGCATCCCGGCGGACGCTGCGATACGCCCATTGGCGCGTGTACGGTGCTGCACATCTTATAATAATTGTATATGAAAAAGATCAATCCCCCGGCGGTTCAGATTGAACCGCCGGGGGATTTGTGATCGTGCTGTTTTCAGAGCGTCTGCTCGGTGCGCTCGATGATGTCGTCCTGCGTCTTTTTGGAAAGCACATTGAAGAAGGCGCTGTAGCCTGCGACACGGACGATCAGATCCTTGTGATCCTCCGGGTGGCGCTGCGCGTCGATCAGTGTCTCACGGGAGACGATGTTGTACTGCACATGATAGCCGTGAAGCGTATTGAAGAAGGTACGGATCAGCATCTCCAGCTTCTGACGGTTTTCGGCAGAGGAGAGCATCTGCGGCGTCATTTTCTGATTGAGCAGAACACCGCCGGTGATCTTGTCGGTGGGGAGCTTGGAAATGGATTTGAATACGGCGGTCGGGCCGTGCTTGTCGGCGTTGTGCGCCGGGCTGCACCCCTCTGCCAGCGGCTCAAAGGCGTTTCTGCCGTCGGGCGTGGCTTTCGTGCCCATGCCCTGCCCCACGTTTGCACTGATGGAGGAGGTGCCCGCATAGCGGATGCCGCCGATGGGGCCTCTCAGGTGGCGGGTGTTGGGATACTTTTTGATCTCGTCGATATACGGCGCGTATGCGTCCACGACAAGCTGATCCACCGCGTCGTCGTCATTGCCGTATTTCGGCGCGTCGTTTATCAGCATTTTCTGGATCTCTTTGTTCTCGGGGGACTGGAAATCGTCCAGAATGGCGTTCCAAAGCTGCTCCCTTGTGATCTTCTTTTCATCGTAGACCAGCTTTTTGATGGCAGAGAGGCAGTCGGCCATGTTGGCGATGCCGACCTGCAGGCCGGAGATGAAGTCGTAAACGGCGCCGCCCTCCTTGATGGTGCGGCCGCGGGCGATGCAGTCATCTGTCAGCGCGGAGCAGAGAACGTCGGGGACGTCCCGCTCGGAGGCCTTGTCGATGAAGTTCTCCACGATCACGCTGTAGCGGGTCATTTCGCGCAGCGACTTCTCCCATGCCGCCATCAGCTCGTCATAGGAGGTCATGTCCCTGAAGGAGCCATAGCCCTTGACAAAGCGCTTGCCGGAGGTCAGATCGACGCCGTCGTTCATGACGCAAAGCAGCAGGCGGGGGAAGTTGATGTAGGACATGCCGGTGCAGCGGTAGCCCCACTTGCCGGGAACGGCTGTCTCAACGCAGCCGATCGCGCTGTAGTTGTAGGCGTCCTCCTCGGAAACGCCCCAGTTGATAAACGAGGGAATGATGATCTCGTCGTTGTTGAGCGCCGGCATGCCGAAGCCGAGACGCATGACCTCGATGCATTCATCGAAGAAGGCCTTGTTCAGGTTCTTATGATAGCGAACGGTCAGGTTGGGCTGCGTCAGGCGCGTCTGCGCGACGGACTGGAGCACCACAAAGCTCAATTCGTTGACGGCGTCCTTCTTGTCCGTGGTCTGGCCGCCGATGGTCACGTTCTGGTACATCGGAGAGCCGGCGGAGCTGAGCGTGTGCGCCTGCGAGCGGAGCTTGTTGATGGTCAGCGTCTTGATCCACAGGCAGGTCAGAAGCTCGAGTGCGTCCTCCTTGGTGAGCTTGCCGGAGCGGATGTCGGCAATATAATAGGGGTACATATACTGGTCGAAGCGGCCGTAGCTCAGAGAGTGGCCGTTGGACTCGATCTGAAGGATGAGCTGGATGAACCAGACCGACTGGACGGCCTCGCGGAAGGACTCCGCAGGCTCGTAGGGCACCTTTGCGCAGATGCGGCTCATTTCCAGAAGCTCTGCACGTCTGGCGGCGTCGGTCTGCTTTTCGGCAAGCTCCTTTGCCAGCGCGCTGTAGCGCAGCGCGAAGGTGCGCACCGCGTCGATCACGACCAGAACGGCCTTGTAGAACACGGTCTTGTCGATGCTGTCCGGGTCGGTCAGATCCAGCGCGGCAAGACATGCTCTGGTGCGCGCCTCGTATCCGCGGAGACCTTCTTTCAGGACTCTGGGATAGTTGACCGCCAGATGGGCGTCGCCCGCGTTGAGCTTACCCTCCATGCCGAAGACGCCGGTCTCCATAAAGACGCTGACCTCGTCAGGCAAAAGCGCCTCGCCTCTGGCGCGAAGATTGTTGTTTTCCCAGAACGGCGCGATGTCGCGCAGCTGCTGCTTGGTCTGCTCGGTGATGTAAAACACGTCGCCGTCCCGCTTTTCAAACAGATCCAGCTCCTTGAGCACAAAGCCCATCGTGTATTCCGGGAAGATCGGCGCGTTTACGTTTTTCGTGGCCTGATTGCCGGCCAGAAGCGTCTTATCCTCAATATAAATGGTCATGTGCTCCAGAATGTTCCGGAGCATCCGCGCCCTTGCCATGACGCGGGGCTGATTCTGGTTCTCGCGATAGGCCTGCGTTGCCAGAATGGCACGCTCGGCGTCGACATAAGGCTTTTCATCCAGCACTTCCTCACGGAATGCCTTCATGCGGGGCGTTAGGCTTCCAAAGTGTTCGGTGTTTTCCATAATGCTCCTCCTATGTGAATATCATTCGTAACTAAATTAGTTTCATTCGCAACACAATCTTACCACGACTTTGCGGCACTGTCAATAAAAAATACGCGAAAACAGCCATCTCCGGCCTCATGTTTTACGGCATCTTCGCGGAAAACCATGCGGGAACGGACAAATACCGCTTTTCATCCGCAAAAATTACGCCTCTGCCCAAAAAGTAAACGGCGTTTGGTGGAATGGTACAAAAACACGGCACGTTTTTTGTTCAAAGCGGATGATGCTTTCATTCGTAAACAATATTGACACGAAAGCAAACGTTTGATAGAATATTTTCGGAAATAATTTTCGCGGGGGGCGTATCTGTGCGGTACAGAATTGGGATCGATGCCGGCGGCACAAAGGTTGCCTACGGACTTTTTGATGAAAAGAATGTGCTGGTGGATCGGTTTCAGCATCCCACCCCCATCACGGCGGACGGGCCCGCGTTCTGTGACCTTGTGATCGAGAGCCTGCATGGGCTGCTCCGGAAAAACGCACTGGAAATGCGCGATTTGCAGGGCGTCGGCATCTGTATGCCGTCGTTTATCCTCTTTGACGAGGGGTATGTGTGCATGACCTCCGCGATGGTCAACATCCGCGACTTTGCGATGCGCGATTATTTGCAGGAGCGGCTGAATGTGCCGGTGATTCTGGACAACGACAGCAACGTCGCTGCGCTGGCCGAGCACCGCTACGGTGCGGGACAGGGAAGCCGCCATATGGTCTATGTGGCGACCAGCACCGGCATCGGGAGCGGGCTCATCCTCAACGGCGAGCTGTTCCGGGGAAGCTACGGCTGGGCGGGCGAATGCGGCCACATGCTCATCACGCCTGACGCCGGGCTTGACTGCGGATGCCGCAATTCCGGCTGCTTCATGTCGTGGGCGTCCGGCCGCTACATTCCGCAGCACATCCGCCGCATGGCGGAGGGACGCCAGACCAGCATGGATCTTGGCCCGGAGCTTGACTGTGTGGCGCTCTACCGTGCCTGCTGTGAGGGCGATCCGCTCGCGCTGGAGGTCCTGGATCAGACTGCGCATTACCTTGCCGTCTGCGTGTTCAACATCTACCAGCTCCTCAATGTGAACCTGTTCGTATTCGGCGGCGGCCTCGTGAACTTCGGCCCGATGCTCTATGACCGCGTCCGCGCCGAGTTTGACCGCTACAACCACATTCCGCAGCCGGTCGAGTTCCGGTTTGCCGAGCTGAAGCAGGATTTCGGCATCATCGGCGCCGCCGAGCTTGTGCGCGGCATCTGACACGTTATTGACAGCGCTCGCTGTTGATAAAAAACATTTTTGGAGGAAACTGAAATGAAGAAACTCATCGCTTTGCTGCTGGTTCTCGTCATGGCCTTGACCATGGTTGCCTGCGCCGCAAAGGACAGCACCCCCAAGGCTGACACGCCCGCAAACGAGACCAAGACCGACGCGCCTGCCACCAACGAGACCAAGACTGACGCGCCTGCCGGCAAGATCAAGGTCGGCTTCGTTACCCAGTCTCTGACCAACGCTTCTCAGGCGTATGCATGGACGCAGTTCCAGAAGTATGCTCCCGAGTATGGCTTTGAGGTCACCCTGTTCGACGAGAACTATGACTCCCAGAACGGCGTTGCCGCCATCTCCACCTGCATTGCCGAGGGCTACACCGCCATCTGCCTGAACCCCACGGACCCCGCCGCTCTGGTTCCCGCTCTGAAGGAAGCCAAGGAAGCCGGCATCATCATCGGCCTGTATTCCTCCGATCTGCCCGAGGAATCCAAGCAGTACCGTGACTTCATGTGCGGCACCAACGACTTCCTGTTCGGCGAGATCGCTGCGCAGACCATGATGGCTGCTTTCCCCGAAGGCGTCAAGATGGTTGAGGTCGGCGGCCAGTCCGGCCACGACGCACAGATCAAGCGTCACGACGGCTTCATGTCCGCGATCAACGACAGCGTCACCGTGCTCGACTCCAAGGACGTTGCACAGTGGGCGACCGAGGATGCCATGGCCATCATGGAGGACTTCATCTCCCTGTACGGCGATGAGATCCAGGCTGTCTTCTGCCACTGGGATACCGGCGCGACCGGCGTCATCCAGGCTCTGAAGAACGCCGGTATGGAGGGCGTTTATGTCATCGGCGTCGACGGCTGCTCCGTTGGCTACGACCAGGTCCGAGAGGGCACGCAGGCTCTGTGCATCGGCCAGTCCTTCTCCCAGATGACGCAGGATGCCTTCAACTGCATCACCAAGCTCATGAACGGCGAAACGCTGGAGAGCGACGTTGTCTGGACCGAGCCCGACATCGTCAATGCCGAGACCATCGACAACTTCCCCTATCCCGAGTGGTAATTTGACTGCCATCTTTTAGACGGCATACATAAAACGATCGCTTTGCCCCGGCTCTGACCGGGGCAAAGCTGATTCTCAGTAAAATCCAAGGAGGAGCCGCAGAATTGGAAAAGCGCGATAACATTTTGGTCGTCAAGGATGTCTGCAAGTACTTCCCCGGCGTTGTTGCTCTGGATCATGTTTCTCTGGAGATCCCGCAGGGCGTCGTGTACGGCATTGTTGGCGAAAACGGAGCGGGCAAGTCCACGCTCATGAAGATCCTCTCCGGCGTGTATGAAAAGGATGAGGGCACCGTCATTTTTAACGGTGAGACGATTGAAAAGACAACGCCGATCCAGGCGCTGCGCCGCGGCTTGAGCATCATCTATCAGGAATTCAACCTGGTCAACAAAATGACCGTCGGCGAGAATATCTTTTTGGGACGCTTCGGCGAAACAAAAGGCATGAAGGGCACGCATCAGAAGGCGCGCGAGCTGCTCGATTCCATCGGCAGCACCATCGATACCCACGCCATCGTGGGCGACCTGAGTGCATCGGAGATGCAGATGGTCGAAATTACAAAAGCACTCTCTTTTGACTCAAAGTTGATTATTATGGACGAGCCGTCCAGCTCTCTGACCGCAGAGGAGCTGAAAAAGCTCGGCGGCATCATCAAGGATCTGCGCAGCCGCGGCATCTCCATTATTTATATCAGCCACAAGCTGGACGAGATTTTTGACTACTGCGACATCGTGACCATTATGCGTGACGGTCATGTGATCGACACCAAGCCCATCGCAGAGCTGACGCGCTCGGAAATGATCGCGAAGATGGTCGGCAGAACCATCGACAACGAATATCCGCCCAGAGCGAACTTCGTCGGCGAGCCGCTGCTGGAGGTCAGGAATCTGAATACGAACAAGCTCCATGACATCAGCTTCACCCTGCACAAGGGCGAAATCCTGGGCCTGGTCGGTCTGGTCGGCGCGGGCCGTACAGAGATCGTCCGCGCAATTTACGGCGCAGACAAGGTCCGCGGCCATGAGATGACGCTGAACGGCGAAAAGCTCCGCGTCTGCACGCCCCATGACGCCAAGCAGGCGGGCATGGCGCTTGTCCCGGAGGATCGCAAGCGCGAGGGTCTGGTGCTCCCGTTCTCTGTGGAGAGCAACATCTCGATGGCGTCCTACGAATATATGACAAAGTTCGGCTTCCTGAACGCTGCCAAGGAGGCGGAGATCGCAGACCGCCAGATCAGGGCCCTGGCAGTCAAGACGCCGAGCGCCGCCACAAAGGTCGTGTCGCTCTCGGGCGGCAACCAGCAAAAGTGCATCGTCGGCCGCTGGCTGGAGCGCGAGCCCAAGATCCTGATCCTGGACGAGCCGACCCGCGGCATTGACGTGGGCGCAAAATATGAGATCTATGTTCTGATGAACAAGATCGTGAAGGAGGGCGGCGCGATCATCATGATCTCGTCTGAGCTGCCCGAGGTTTTGAACATGAGCAATCGCGTCCTGACGATCTGCGAGGGCCGCATCACCGGGGAATTTGACCCGGCGGTGGCGTCCGCGGCGGAGATCATGGACAAGGCGATCGGCTGAGAGCGGAGGGATATGACATGAAAAAGAAAACAGCGACTCCCGCCGTGAAGTTTTTGCAGGAAAACCTCGTCTCCATCGGCATCCTTCTTCTGATGGTGGTCACCGCCATCATCAACCCGACCTTCCTCAGCGCATCGAACCTGACCAACGTCCTGCGTCAGCTTGGCGCGCTGCCGTTTGTCGCCCTCGGAATGACGTTTGTCATCATCGGCGGCTTCATCGACCTCTCCGTGCCCGGTATCCTCTCGCTGACTGCCGTTGTGGCGGTC
>ERZ1034992.1138-NODE-1138-length-12609-cov-6.838936_pt1 | contig 12609 bp, 19 predicted proteins | sample MGYA00520695_ERZ1034992 | MGnify/ENA primary metagenome ERZ1034992 (study PRJEB33766, sample SAMN09781778) | gut metagenome | biome: gut microbiome | host: Homo sapiens | place: Madagascar | study: EMG produced TPA metagenomics assembly of the PRJNA485056 data...
CCCCACCGAAGCAGGGTCAAAATGTGGGGGGGATCGTTCGGCGGCGCCACGCCTCGCCCAGCGGCGTGAGCTTGTGAGTAAAGCGATCGTGCATTCGGTTATGAGCCTCGACGCTAAGGCTCACGAGGTTCCAGCGGCAATAAGCATACTCGGGATAATCCTCCGCCGGCCAGATGTGGTGAACCACCTCAGCCTCCACGACTTTTCCGTAGCGCGCGGACTCCTGGCAGCAGTAGCGATCCTCTCGCAGCACCCGAGCGCGGAGCGCCCGCCAGCGCTTGTTTTGTCGGCCATAATCAAAACTCGCCACGGGCTATCACCTCCGAGGAGAAAAATAAAAAAGCCCGACTCCACAACACGCTTGTAAGCGTTCATGGACTCGGGCTTCTTGAGCACTGGCCTCGTTCGATGTTCACTTCGATAATCCCGCCGCACTTCCTGCACCACAACGGGAAGTGTTCGGCGCGGATCGCCGGAGAAAGGTGCAGGAGCTTCGAGCGGATACCTGCTCGACGACAGGTAGGGCAAAACACCCAGCCTTTTTCTATCGGCAATGCTATTGTATCAGATTTCCCTTGAGATTTCAATACTTTTCAGCTCCTTTGACTAAGAATAATATATGTTTCAAGGCAGAAAATATATAAAAGTCAAACGCCGCGCTTCGGCTTCATGCGGCCCTTCCGCCGCCGCGCAGCGGTTCGCTTCGCGCGGAGGGCATCGGGAAATGCGTACTCGACGAATTCCCACCGACCGAACTCGTTGCGATCGGTGCGAGATTGGAAAACTATCACATCCTTCGGCGGCCGGAGCTGCGTATCGTCGGGGACGAGAAAGCTCTCGACTTCAGGCCGCTTAGCATTTCTCGTATACGACCACGCTCTTAGGCCCGGCTTATCGCGGTCCTCCTTCGCCATATATCTCGCGAGCGTTTCGTAGTTTTTCTCTCGGTCGACTCGGAGCCGGGAGAAGTCCACGCTCCCGCGCCCCCACAGCCGGGTTATCTCCTCATAATCGTTCCCGGTGGAGTTGGCGGCACAATGGATATGCCAGCGGCCTTCTCCGTGAAGATGCTCGATATTCCAGAACATCACGAGGCGTTTACCGCGAGTCTGCCGCGCAGAGCTGAGCTTATCTCGAAACCCGGCGACTATCCGGCGGACCTGTTCCCGAGTCGCCGGGAGCCGTTCATCCGAAAAAGTCAGCGTGAAGACGAGATCCCCGCGGACGAGGTTTGCAGCCAGCAGCAGCTTAAGCTTCTGCCAGCTGTAAATGTGGTTCATCCGCGCCTGCGCCTCGGAGCTGGCCTTCTTTTTCGCCTGCCGCGCACGGCTGCTATCGCTTGATTTAACTCTCGGGTATATAGTTTCCATCACCAGTGGCCCCGCGGTGATGATCTTTTTTTGCATAGCCATAAAAAACTCCTAAAAAGGACTCTGGCCACGCGGGGCGCTGGTCTCGGTATTGTTTTTTAGCGCGCCGGCGTCGGATCGTCCGTCAGGCCGAGGAGGAAGTCCGCGGAGCAATTCAGCTGCCGACAAAGTTTCACGAGGTACTCAGAACCGGACGGGATGATCACGCTATCCGAATAGAATGTTCTGTCGCAGAAGTCGCCCTCTGCGAATTGCCGAACGGCCTTAACGGTTTTGAAATCATACGACATCCGATAGAGTTTAACACCATCCGTCAGGCCTGCCTTTTCTATAAGAGGGAGAATTCGCTTGCATTCTGCCTGAATATCCTTTTTTCGTTTCTCCTGAGTCCGCTCATCCTCGCGCTTGCGAGCAGCTGCGGCATTCCGGATCTCGGCGGCGGTGGCCTTATCCTTCGCGACGGCGTTATCGCACTTGAATTTGCAGCCATCGCGGCGGTAGCAGTTGAGGCAGCAACCCCCGGAGCAAGAGTAATAGCTGTACTGAGAATAGGCTGTATACTTCAGGCGAGCGAGCGGATCGAGGTGACAGGGGCTTTTATCCGGGCAAGTCAGCTCTTTTTTACCGTAGCCCTCGAATTTCTGAGCGGCCTCCTGCGCGTTGCTATAGTTAATCCCCCGTTTCTTCTTCAGCCATTTCTCGTTGGCGAGGGCCTCCTGAGCCTCCGCGGGAAGCTTCTGAAGCTCATACGCCGCGGCCTCGCTGAGGATACCGGTGTCGAACTGTTCGAGAAAGCCCTCGCAAAGGTTCTCGCGGATGGCGTGCAGGCGGGCGAGCTTCGTTTTACTCACATTGCACGCCTGAGCCACATGATCGCGCATGCGGCCGGGGAATTCGTACCCTTCCTCCTTGAGCTGATAGAGTAGCGCCTCGACGCGCTCGGCCTGCCGGGATATCTCCGCCGAAGTCAGCACGCGTGTTGAGCTGTTCGCGTAGATGAGTCGCAGCTCCTGAAGCGAGGAGCTGCCGGAGCGAAGCTCACGGATACACGGTACGCCGTTCTTAAACATATCCGAGCCGCCGTCGGCGATCAGCATACAGGCGGCGCGGCGGCGGTGGCCGGAGATAACCACTACATGGCCGTTCTCGCCGTCCCTCACGCGGAGAGGCTGCTGAAGGCCGACGGTTTCGATACTCGCCGCCAGCTCGTCCAGTCCGGAGAGACTGTAGAAGTTATTGGGGTCGGGGTCGATTCTATCGAGGGCGATGTACTCAATGCTCTCGCGTCCGGTGTCCAAGTCGGACACGCCGTCGAGAACGCTTCGAAGATCGAACGCCATTATTCTTCACCTCCCAGATACTCATCAACAAAGTCCTTATAATCCCGCCCCGCGCCCGAATTCCGACTTCCAGCGCAGAGAGGGACCTGTGAATAAGTCATCGCGTCGACCGTGGGGCTGCGGCGGATGTGGCTGAAAATGTGGAGCTTCGACTCGCGGAGCATGGTCTCCGCGGCCGCTACCTTCGCGCTACGATACCACATACCCGGGAGGATGCCCGCGACGCGGAGCCGGGGATTGACTCGCTTCATGTTATCTACCTGCCGCATGAGGTTGGCCATGCCCTGGATGGCGAACGCGTCGAGCTTTATCGGAATGACTACGTCGTCGGCGGCGAGGAGCGCCGCGGCAGTCGCCGCATTGAATGCCGGCGGGCAATCGATGAGGACGTAGTCGTAGCGGGTCACTCGTTTGAGCAGCTTCGAGAGGCACTGCACGTCAACGGTTTTGTTTTCAACCTTGCTCAAATCAAGATCCATCAGGCTGTCGTCCGCGGGGAGTATATCTACCCCAGGGAAGCTGCTCTCGAGTATCGGGCTATTAACATCCGTCCGGCGGAGGAGATCGGACATCGTGCAGCGTCCGGGTACCGCCCCGCCGTAGAAGTCCGTGCTGTTGCACTGGCTGTCCGCGTCGATGAGCAGCACCCTCTTTTTATGATCCTGCGCAAGGATCGCCGCCATGTTTATCGCGGTGGTGGTTTTCGCCACACCGCCCTTCAAGTTTAAAATCGCTGTAGTTCTCATATCATCCGGTTGCCTTTCTTTCAGAATTTGAAGCACTCGTGGAACAAGTAGCCGTTAACTTCGGCCTTCACTCGAAAATATCTATGCTCGTGGTTTATGTACACGATCCGCCCGGTGATCTCTACCGGGATATCGGCGTTCTCGATCCGGGTGAATGCCTCCGGGATAAAAGTGATTTTCGCGCCGAGCTTTATCATCTGCTTCACCCCTTATCCCGTTCCCAGCTCGGCCCGTCGGCCGGCCATGGGTTGTCCTCGTCGTCCGTCACCTCGCGAAACGTTACCTGAGCCTTCTTCGCCTCGGCGCGTTTCTCCCGGTCGGCCTTTGCGCAGGCCCTGCGAACGGCGTCATAGCTCTCGCCCGGGGATGGCCGGTGCGGCACAAATTCCATAAATTCGGGGTGGAAGTCAAGCGCGATGCGGCCGAGGGGGCCGTCCTTGTTCTTATCTATCACCAACTCGCGGAAGTTAGGCTCATCGGCATTAGTCCGACTCATCACGAGGATTACATCTGCATCATGAATGAGCTGGCGGCTCTCGCGGAGATCCTCCTTGTCCCGGAGGGCGAATTTCTTCTCGTCGCCCTTCGGCGTCAGCTGGCTGAGGCCGATGACGATACATCCGAGCTGCTGAGCTATCGTGCGCAGCTGCATAGAGATACTCGCCACGATCTCGGCACGGTTCCCGCCGGAGGCGGTGAGCAGCTGAACGTAGTCGATTAAAACTACGTCGTAGCGGTGTATCAGGATGTCCGTTCTTATCTGCGCGGCGGACGCGCCGCCGCACTCGATAATATCGAGCTTGATATTTTTTCGAGAACTCAAATACTCCCCGATATCCATCAGCTTTTTCATATCGGCGTCCGATACCCGCTTTGCGCGAAGATCACGGAGCTTGATTTTTGCCCTTTGGACGAAAACGCGATCATAGGCCGTCTGCTTGTCCGTCTCCAGCGAGTAGAAACCTACTCGCCGGCCGGAGAGCGCGAGGCTAAACGCAAGCTGGAGAGCAAACGCTGTCTTACCGACGGAGGACTCCGCGCCGAGGATTATGAAGCTCCCGCGTTCGGCCTTGACCTGCAAGTTGCTATCCAGCGCGGGAATGCCCCAGGTGAGAAACCTCGGCGGCGTCGGATCGCCGAGGCGGTCGAGCAGATCGTTCAGCGCGTCATGCACGCCCTCGCGATCCCAGCCCGTGCGCCCTGCGGCGTATTCGAGCGAGCCGGTCAGCGCCTTCCGCGCCTCGCCGACGGTAGAGGCCGCGTTTATCTTCTCAGCGAGATCCTTCAGCCGGGCGAGATCGCTCTCATCCCTCAGGATGTTGCAGTACGCGGCGACGTTCGCCGCCGTCGGCGTCCGCCGCATAACGTCAGCCATCACGTCGGAGTACTCCGCGCCGACGAGCTGCTGGAGGACGATAGGGTCCACAGGCTCCCCGTGGGAGAACAGGCGCTGCATGCCCTCAAAGAGCGTCCGCAGGTTCTCGTAGGAGAAGTCCGACGCCCTCACCTTTTCAAGCACCGGCCCGATACAGCGGGGATCTATCAGCATCGAGCCTATAACGGCTACCTGCGCGTCATAAAGCTTTAGTGCGTTCACGTCCATAACTCGTATTTGCCTTTCCTCTCATCCTTCTCGGGTTTTTCATAGCCCTCGTCCCCGGGCTTCAGGGGGAACAGGCCCGTCCAGTTACTGTCCGTCGCCTTGTGCAGCATGCCGATCTTATATTCGCGACGGCCTCCGGAGGATTTCTCCAGCTTGCGGTTGGCGCGGGTCACGGTTTCGATCGAGGCGATGGGCTTATGTATCTTGTTTCTCATTTCGGCCCAGCCCATATAAGCGAGCATCAATTCGCCGTCATCGCCGCAGTACTGGCCGATCTCCTGGAATACAGCGAGCTGCATATGCTTTGGCTGAGGTATCTCTATAGCGCCGCAGGCATATAGTCCCTTTTTATTTTTATATTTTAATGTATCGGCATTTTTACCGATACCGTCTCGGCATTTTTGCCGATACGGGGTATCGGCATTTTTGCCGATACCCCCCACAAAAGCCTCGGGGGCAATGTATATCCGGCGCCGCTCGGCGTTCTCGCGGGCGGGGTCAACGTCGACGATGATATATCCAGCCTCTTCCAGCGTTTTAATGAGGGCGCTGACGCGATCACAGGTCAGCGCGAGCTTCTCGGAAAACCATTTGTTGTGCGCCCAGCAAAACCCCATCGTATTAGTCTTCGCGGCGATCTCGGCGAAGAGCAGCTTTGCGTTGGGCGGGAGATCCTGATCATACCTCACCCGCGCGGGCAGTATTGCCCATTGTGAGGAGAATTCAAATTCGTCTGCGCTCATGTTTCTTCCCTCTTGCTTTTCGATTTTAGCCGTGATATAATAACTGCGTTCTCATGGTCATCCGGCCATGGCCCCGGGGTGCGAGTCGCTGTCGCCCCCGGGAATTTTTTATGCTCAGACCACCTTCATGCCGGGGTAGTACTCGCAGCTGACGAGTCTGGAGCCGCGGCGCGCGGCCGGCGTCCTCGTCCGGGCGGCGGGGACCGTCGCGGCCGGATGGCGGCGGCAGCGCGAGATGTATGTATCGAGATCCTCGCGGCTTATCCGACACTGTCCCCGGAATTTGTACACAGCCAGCTCCCCGTCGAGGATTATGCGTTCGATCGTGGAGGTGGAGAGGCCGAGGATTTCGGCGGCTTCGCCCTTACTTATGAACTTCCCATCCATCAGCGGTCCCTCCAGTACAGCGCCATCCCTACCGCGCTGAGCAGCATGCCGATCAGGCCGAGCTTCAGCGCGGCCTCTACCGTTTCCATCAGCTCACTCATCGGCATTCTTTTCGAGCCTCCCCACATACCGGGCGGAGGCATACGCATAAAACTCCGGCGCAACCCACGCCGTTTTCCATACCTTCGCCGCGGCCAGCACCGCGGCGTTTTCGTCGGGCGCGGCCACGACTATGCTGCCGAACTGCCGGTGCTCAACCTCAAAAAGCTTCTTGCCGGAGTAGCCGGGGAAGCGTCCGGCGTAGCGGTTACTCTTCATGTCTTGTACCTCCCGCGCACTTCACGGCGATCGCCGCCTCGACGATCTCGTCGAGATCATCGGCGATCTCCTCGAAAATGCTCTCCTCGCGCTTATCTACGATCCCGTCCGAGGCTATGCTTATCAGCTCGTCCACGCTCGCGCCGACGGCCTTCACCGCCGTAAGCAGCTTCAGCACCGCCTGCGGCAAGGGGACGTCCGGCACATCGGGTATAAGATCCTGCGCTATCGCGCTTTTCGCGCGGAGATGCCACAGCGGCAGCACAAGTATCCCCGTCGTCTCCGCCATACTGAGGACGATGTCGTCCCCGGGCAGCATTTGCCCGGACTCATACCGGCGGACGCTGTCCGGCGATATTCCCAGCAGCTCCGCCCAGCGTTCTTGCGTCAGCCCGGCAGTCTGCCGCGCGTTTTTATAGATATTCCGGGATTTCTTATCCATTGAAACGGCCCTCCTCAGCTGTTATTGTATACTCAGGCCCCGGCGCAGGCTCCGGCTCGGCCCCGAGACCGAGCAGCTCATCAACGCCGCAGCCGAGGATGTTTGAGATCCTCACAAGGTTCTCGAGCTGGGGGAGCCGCGCCCCGCGTTCCCAGTTGGCAATCGTCCCTTGCGTAACTCCCACTCGAAGCGCGAGCTGTATCTGCGTCAGCCCGGCCGCCTCGCGGAGCTGCCTCAATCTATCCATGGTATCACCTCGTTTCCGTCCGGTTCACTCTGCATTCTGCCCCCGGGCTTGTGACCGGCGTCGGCTGCATTACGCCCTCCCCGAGGAAAAAGAAGAGAGAAAACCGCGGGGAGCAATAGAAAGGAAGAGAGAAGAGAATATTATTAATGTGATGGGATATACCAGGATTTCAGTTTGCGAATGATATCTCCGCCGTAAGCGTCCTCGGTGAGGGCTATGAACTCTTCCGGTGCAAGAAGATCTCCCATTTTCAGATGATGCTCAGTCGCAAAAGCGTCTCGGCCCTGTGTGCAGCTTCCCGTAAGCCGATGGTGCCATTCGTAATAGTCCTCTACCGTGCGCTTTTCACCGGGAGCGAACTCTTCTCGAAAAGCCTCAAGGCGGGCCTCTTCCGGCATGTCCTCGAATTCCTTTGAGATCGCCTCTTCGCGAGCTTTTCGCAACGTCGCGCCGTGAGCGAATGAGTTTCCGATCTTCACGACATAAGTCGGCTCCTCGGTTAAATCGCTCTTTACGATCAGGCCTTTCGCAACATTAGCTCTCAGCTGGGTTATGATCGTCGGTACTCCGTCGATCATATAGATATCCATATTTTTAATTTTCTTTATACCGGAGCCGTCGCCGAAGCCGGAGCCGTAGCCGTAGCCGTAGCCGGAGCCGTCGCCGTAGCCGTCGCCGTAGCCGGAGCCGTCGCCGGAGCCGTAGCCGGAGCCGTAGCCGTAGCCGGAGCCGTCGCCGGAGCCGTAGCCGGAGCCGTAGCCGGAGCCGGAGCCGTAGCCGGAGCCGTCGCCGGAGCCGTAGCCGTCGCCGGAGCCGTAGCCGTAGCCGTAGCCGTAGCTAACGTTTAGGAAATCCCGGATTTTTACATTTTCCATTCCGGCACCGCCTTAATGGAAGCCTCGGCCTTCTCGGTGCAGGGGATGATCTCTATCACATCCGTTATGCAGATGCTTGGCACAGTGATTGTGAATTTGCACTCACCCGGCCGGGCCGTGCCATCTACCGCAAGCTGAGATATGCTTGCCGCGCCGGCCCAATACCAGAGCCTGCGGCAGTCACTAAGCTCAACTTCCGAGCCTTCTTTTGCTATGAGCGATCCGGCGAAAACTCCCGAGCGATCGCCACGGATGATAACGTACTTATTTAGCATGCTTTGCATTTTGTCCTCCTGTTGGTAAATTTTATAACGGATATCTTGATATCTCAAATATCTTGATTGAACTATACCTCAAGATTATCGCTATGTCAATAGGCAATATTGAGATTTTTGGTTTTCAGTAGATTTCCTTGATATTATATGGTAATTTATTTTCGGATGTGATACCGTTATGAATAACATAAAAAAAGCTCGAATTTCTTCAAAGTTGAAACAATCAGAGCTTGCTGATATTCTCCATGTCGGGCAGACCACTATTAGCAACTGGGAAACCGGATATTCTGAACCAGATTTTGAGGCGTTAAAGAAAATGTCCGACATTTTCAACTGCTCCATCGACGAACTGCTCGGAAATAAAGGAAAGCTCGTCGTCAAAGACGACGAGCTTTCCAGGAAGCTTTCGAGGCTCAGCGACGAGAACCTCCAGCGCATGGAAGACTATGTTGATCTTCTGCTAAAAACTCAAGGAGAGTGAGCGCTCTCTCCCTCTCGTCCGGCGGCAGAAGCTTCAGCTTTGTGATAATTCGTTCGATTTTCTCTCTGCGTTTCATTTCCTCCATGGCGCGAGCCTCCTTAAATTTTTTTGCGGCGCACAGGATCACCGCAGGGCTGCCGGCTTTGCGCCCCCCTTCATTGTAGAATTGCTCCGGCCTTGGTTGCCGCCTCGGCCGGAGCTGAGCAGTTGACGCGATAGACGTCTTCCGTTGTGTGTATAGCATAACATTGATCTGTTCAGGCTTTACAGTCTCAACACGGGAGATTTCTGTATTTTAGTGGGCTTGTATCGGCCCGCTAAAGGAAACCCGCGTTGGCTGAAAATAAAAATGGAGGCGCAAAAATGGACGAGGTAGAAACCATACGAGAAATGTGCAAGGAGCGAAAGTCCGAACTGCATTGGACTTTCGCTGAAATCGAAAAAGTTTCCGGAATTCCAGAAAAAACGGTAAAAAACTTTTTCAGCGATGCCTCAAAGCAGCCCTTCTTGACGACTGCGGGGGCCATTTGCCGAGCGCTGGGCGTCTCGCTCGACGCCGGCTGCGGTATTGTCGTCCCGCCCAGCACGCCGGACGCCGATCATGTGATTGAGCTTCTCCGGCACGATAAGGCTGCGGCAGAAAAGGAGTCCGCGCGGCGCGACCGTGATGATAAGGCAAAGAATAGATTTATAATGGGACTGCTGATACTCCTCGGCATGGTGTTCGCCGAGCTGGTGCCGTATCTTCACATGGATATAAACGATCCGAGCTTCGGCCTCTGGCGGGGCGGCCCGTCCACCATCGGCGCGGTGGTGATCCTCGCTCTGACCGCAGGGGTCGCCGCAAACATCTATCTGTTCATCGACAGCCGCGCCTCGCGGCGGAATAAATAAAAAAGTGTCCGAGTCGGACACAAGGGGGGGGGGCTTCGCGTATGCGCTTTGGTTTGAGTTATAAAGTCGGCAAGCGAGGCCGCGTTTATGTTCCTGTCGGCGGTAAAAAGGGCGGAGGCCTGCTAAGTTCGCTCGGCTCGATTTTACTCTTAGGCATCGGCTTAGGCATTATAAAATACATCTTAGATTTCATCAAGCAGCACCCGCAATCCGTGCTTATTGCCCTTGCCGCCATTTCCGCCTCCGCGATTTCGGCGGTGATAATTATAAAAAAGCGAAAGCAGAAGCAGGCAGCAAAAACGGATACTATCTCATTCACCTTAAAGCCTGATACAAGCGAAGGTTATCAATCCATGCTTCGTGAATTTAATTTAACGGCAACAAGCGAAGGTTACAACGGCACGCTGAGCTTCGGGAATAACGATGATGGGAAAGGCTTTTTCGTTAGATCTGGTGATTTATTTTTCGGGTATCTCGATACCCGTGCGAACGCGTGGGTAAATGAGAATTTTGAAAATATAAAAACGATATCCGATTTTCAAATCTGCGGCGGCGGGGTCGACGTCGACGGGAACCCCCGACTTTTTATCCCCCAAATAACGTTAGCGCTAAAGAAGCCGGTTCAGCCCCCGGAACTTGAGGCATATGAACTCCCCGCCTGCAAACGTTACTCTCAATGGAATGGGCTTGCAAGCAGCGCGATAGTTTATGTTAGCAGTTCGAATAAAGCACACATGGCGGGGATGTGCGGGGTTAATCTCAATCACTGCAAAGCCATGTACTTAACGGATGCCGTTGAGGCCGGGTGCGAACCCTGCTCGAACTGCTTCAGGTAGAAAAAAAGAACGGTATCCTACTCGGATACCGTTCTTCAACATAATTGCTACAATATTTAGGGGAAAAGCAATGCCCAGAAAAAACACCCGCCCAGAATTTACTTGGGTGGAAGAGAAAAAATATTATAAAAAGCAAATCCGTAACCCGATAACCGGGCGCTGGATCGCGGTTTACGGAAAAACGAAGGCCGAAGTTCGCGCGCGTCTGAAGGAAAAGGAGCTTGAATTTCAGGAGGCTGCAAACCCTAAATCTCCTTATGTTTTCGAGTACGCTGCAAAATGGTATGAGTTGAATACCGCGAACCTCTCCAGCAGCGGGCGGCAGAGCCATAAAAATGCGATAAATAATCACATCTGTCCCGTCATCGGGCAGATGAGGTTGGACGAAGTTAAGCCCGATGATGTTAAGTCCGTAATGAATGCTTCGGCGAATTTATCGAAGGCGAGTCAGCAGAAAATTGTAGCAACTCTAAAAATGATTTTTCTCGCTGCTGAAGAAAATGAACTGATCCGCCGTTCTCCGTGCCGGGGACTCAAGGCTGGAGGAGGGAAGCCTGCCGAGAAAATCGCGCTTACAAAGCCTCAGCAAACTGCGCTCATCGAAGCGTTGCGCGATGAGCGGATATTAACCTTTATCATGCTCTGCCTATACGCCGGGCTTCGCCGCGAGGAAGCTCTCGCCCTGCAATGGGACTGCGTAGATATCGACGGCCCAACGCCGCATATCCGAGTCCGCCGCGCTCTCCGCTGGGAACACAACCAGCCCATCATTACGGATGAGCTTAAAAGCTCGGCCGCGCGCCGAGACATACCCATTCCCCCGGCGCTGACGGAACAGCTAAAGAAAATCAAGCGCGTCGGGCCGCTCGTTTGCTGCAAAACCGATGGCAGCCCTCACAGTAGCATATCTTTCCGCAGAGAGTGGGAGGCCGTCTCCGTTCGCGAAATTCACACCGCGACTTACAAGGATAATAAGAATAAGGGCGAAACCATCACGAAGGAGCTGAAGGTCGGCGACTCGGTTCCCTACCGGCACGTTAAAGTCGCTTTCGATTTTCACCTTACGCCTCATTTGCTGAGGCATACTTACATTTCCGAATTGATACTCTCCGGCGCAAATGTAACAACGGTACAGTATCTCGCCGGCCACGCTACGGCCGCGATCACACTGAACATTTATTCTCATCTCATGCAAAACCGCCCCGAGCATACCGCCGGGGTAGTCCTCGCCGCGTTCGCAGCCCACTCAACGGGAGATTAACAAACCGTTTTCTGCTCAAGATACTTTTCAAGATACTTTTTAGGCTGCAAATCACGAATTATTTGAGGATACAGGGATTTCCCGATTTCTCAATTTCGCTTGGTAAGGATGAGGTCGGCAGTTCGAATCTGCCCAGCAGCTCCAGTAAAAAGCCCTGTAATCATTGAGATTACAGGGCTTTTTATTTTCTCAAGTTTGGGCAGGTTACCTCAAATCACGTCAAAATTTCAAGATACTTTTCAAGATACTGAAAATTTCAAGATACTTTTCAAGATACTTTTTAAAGCCTTCTTGCTACTCAAGCCCTTTTTAATGTTAATCGTTTCTCTCCATATCAGCCTTAATAAGGCTCTTTATGTAATTGGATAAGTCCATCCCGCGTGCAGCGGCCTGAGCTTGAGCAGCTTCTCTCGTGAGGCCGTCCTCGGCGTTTTTTTTGAACTGAATTGTAATCCCTTCGTAGTTCTCTTTTTTGAAATTCCGGCGGTACTCTGCCCCCTCGGGCCCGGTCCAATCAACTTTCGCTTTTCTCGCCATATCAGCACCGCTCCTCATTATCGAATTCGAGTCCGTCGTCCACTAAATTTAGCGAAACGAAAAGACTGTCGTGGGGGTTCATCATAATCCGAATGGGACGAAAGCCGGGGACGTTCTTTAATACGTTAAGGATGTCCATGCAATCCTCAGTCTTAATATGCTTGATTCCCATCTCTGCCGCAGTCTCTTTCAGAGAAATGATGCGTGTATCCTCCGTTTTTTCGACCATAGCCTCAACGATTTTTTCTTTCCAT
>ERZ1034992.1139-NODE-1139-length-12595-cov-11.089952_pt1 | contig 12595 bp, 14 predicted proteins | sample MGYA00520695_ERZ1034992 | MGnify/ENA primary metagenome ERZ1034992 (study PRJEB33766, sample SAMN09781778) | gut metagenome | biome: gut microbiome | host: Homo sapiens | place: Madagascar | study: EMG produced TPA metagenomics assembly of the PRJNA485056 data...
AATCACGAAGATAAAATAGTAGTGCGCAGATTTATAGAGACATATCTTCCTGAATATAGAATTATTACTGTTCAAAATATGACTTTTGACGAATATATGGCTTTAATAACCAAAGCTATGTTTGTTATTAGTTTTGGAGAGGCTTTTGATGGATATTTTATCCAGCCCTATGGTGTGGGAACGTTGGGGTTCTCTGTGTATAATGACAGATTCTTTCCAGACAAGTCATTTAAAGATATAAAAACTGTATATAGTTCATATTTGGATATGGCTATTAATATATATAAGGATGTAAAATTTTGGGAAGGTCACAAAGATGCATATATCAAATATGCAGATAATTTGAAAATTGTATTTGATAATATTTACCCTAAGGTAGATGTTGCTGAAAATTTGATTAGATTTTATAAAAATGAATACGACTTTATACCAACAGATGAAGGTGTCAGGTAAACATGGATAGAATTTTTATAGTTGGTGGGGATGGTTTTGCAAGAGAGTGTTATGCGCATATTCAAAGTGTTATGCAAAAAGATAATAATATGTATTTTGGTGGTTTTGTAGGGCATAATGGGTATCGTGTAGATTTTGGTGCATTGAATAAATTTTTTGTTGGGGATCTTTCCGAAATTACTTTCGATAAAAATGATAAATGTATCATTGGTGCAGGTTATCCACATCTCAGAAAAATAATCTACGAAGATTTGAAGAAAAAAGGTGCGAAGCTCTGTAATCTTATTGTAGGGGATGGTCAGTTGAATGAATATGTTGAACTCGGTGAGGGAAATATTTTAAATCATTCTTTTCCATCTCCATATGTAAAAATAGGGAATGGCAATCTTTTTAATTTTCAGGTCATTATAGCGCATGACGTTACGGTTGGAGATTTTAATTTTGTTGGTCCAAGAAGCCAACTTCTTGGAGGGGTGCGTATAGGAGATAACAATACTATAGCCACTAACGCGGTTTTACTTCCCAAGAGTAAGATCGGGAACAACAATAAGATTGCCCCTCTCTCTGTATTGTACAAGGGGTGTCGGAATCATTGTTATATACAGGGAAACCCTGCCGTCAAAGTAGGAGTGGTGGAAGAATGAGTGCGTCTTCGTTCAAGAATGTGAAAATCAGCGGGATGAAAACAGTATTTCCCAAAGATTTCATAGATATCGACGATGAGCTGGAGTTTTTTGGACACTCGCCTAAAAAACTTGCTCGCGCAAAAAAAATGATTGGCTACGGGCGGCGCTATATTGCCGATGAAAATACCACTGTCACCGACCTTGCTGTGGATGCGGCGAAGAAGTTGATGGCAGAAATGAATATAACACCTGACAGCATTGATTTACTGCTCTTCGTTAATCAAAAACCCGATTATCCCGAACCTTGTGATGCGTGTATCGCTCATGGCGCCTTGGGGTTGTCGAAGTCTTGCCCTGCGCTGGACATCAATCTTGGTTGTTCTGGGTATGTGCATGGCCTTTGGGTCGCTCATTCCATGATTGCCAGCGGTGCTGTCAAAAATTGCCTTCTTTTGGCTGGTGATCTTTGCGCAAGGAGCACAGATCAAACGAATCGTAAAGCTGCTCCGGTATTCGGTGATGCTGCCTCAGCCACTTTTCTAGAGTACACGGAAGAAGACCGCAAAGCGAATTTCGTCATGGGCTGTGATGGAAGCGGTTGGGATAAGATCATCCATCCTTTCGGTGGAACACGGCTTCCTTTCGATGCAGAAACCATAGATCTGGCTGTACAGGACGCTGCAGGCAATACTTGGACATCAAAGCAAGGCATCATGAAAGGTGAAGATGTTTTCAATTTTACTATGGAAGTAGCCCCCGAGCTGATTCGCCAGACCATGGTGGTAGCCGGGTGGTCGAATGATGATGTAGATCTGTTCGCTATCCATCAGGCCAACAAGCAGATTGTTGAAAACATCATCGACAAGGCAGGTATCCCCGTCGAAAAGGCCCCTGTTGATGTGTTTTCCAAATATGCGAATAATTCGACCAATTCCGTGGTCACTGTGCTTTGCGATCAGCCGAAAGGTGCTGAACTCAAAAAAGTTGTGTTCTGCGTTTTTGGCATTGGTCTCTCATGGGGAGGTGCAGCACTGGACGTTTCTGGAATGCACAATGGCGGGATATCGACGTATTTCCCACTCCAGCGGAAAATGAATAGAAAACAGCTGATTGAACACTGGATCAAACACTTTAAAGGAGAATGATGATGACTCGTGACGAATTCCTTACCGAAATGCAAGATGTGCTCCAGACGGATGAAGAACTTTCTTTCGGTACTGCACTGAAAGAGCTTGAAGAATGGGATTCTCTTGCCGTAATGGCCACCATGGCTTTTCTGGACAAGACCTTTGGTGTCAAGACAAGCATGGCCGATTACATCGCCATCAATACCCTTGAAGACATCGCGGTGAAGGTAGGTCTGTAAGATGATCTCTTTTGCAGCAGAGCAGCGCTTCATTGTAACAGGTGCGTCTTCTGGTATAGGAGAAGGTATCGCCCTGTTGCTCAATGAGCTTGGCGCAACGGTCATCGCCATCGCTCGCCGTCAGGATAGGCTGGAGGATGTAAAGGCTCGTTCAGCCCATCCTGAGAATATGCACATAGAGCCCAAGGATCTTACGGAAGACATTGCCGGTCTGTCTGCCTATGTGAGGCAGCTTCGTGAAAAGTACGGCAAGTTTCAGGGGATGGCTTATTGTGCGGGATTAGGCGGTATTCAGCCTCTGAGAAGCGTGGATCTACACACTATCCATAAGGTTTTTGATATCAATTATTTTGCACCGGTCTTCATGGCAAAAGGCTTTGCCGACAAACGCAACAATAATGGTAACAGAAGCTCCATGGTTTTTATCGCCTCGGCTGGCGGCGTTCGTTGTGATCCTGGTATGACCTCCTATGCCGGTTCTAAAGGAGCGCTCATTGCTACCATGCAGTCTATTGCCCGTGAACTTGCACCAGCTGGACTGAGAGTCAACTGCGTGTCTCCTACGCTGATTGAAACGGATATGGCGGACGACATCGCGCGTTCTTATGCAGAGGGAAAATATCCCTTTGGTTTGGGGCAAATTTCCGATGTCGCCAATGCCGTAACGTTCCTTCTTTCCGAACAGTCTAAATGGATAACGGCCCAGAACTATATCATCGACTGCGGAGTAATATGAGCTATGCCTAACACTCACTTCAGCCATGTCAAAATCAGTGGTGTGACCTGCGTCATTCCTGAAGACTTTATCCGTATCGACGACGAGTTGGAGTTCTTCAATAATGACGTGAAGCTTTTGGAGCGCAATAAGAAGATTCTTGGTCTCGGTGTTCGCCACGTGGCCGATGAACGTACAACCAATGCCGACCTCTGTGAAGCAGCGGCCCGCGACCTTCTAGCCGCACTGGATGTGGACAAAGACAGCATCGACGCACTTATCGTGGTATCGACTTCGCATGACTACCATTATCCTGCTTCGGCCTGCGTACTGCAGGGGCGTCTGGATCTGAGTGAAGCCTGTACCTGTTTCGATATCAGCGGCCTTGCCTGTTCCGCCTATGTACATGGTCTGTGGATGGGGCATTCCCTCATTTCCAGCGGTGCGGCGAAGAAGTGCCTCGTGCTTGCGGGCGATATCACCAGCCGCCATTCCGACAGGCGCAACCGTAATTCCAATATGCTGTTCGGCGATGCCGGAACAGCCACGCTTCTGGAATATACAGAAGAAGAGCACCCAGCCTATTTCGTCACCGGTACGCGTGGCAAATGTTGGGACAAGCTTATCGCTCCCGCCGGAGGCTACAGCCTGCCCATGATGCCTGATATCGCCGGACTCGAGATCACCGATGCTACAGGCAATGTGTGGCGTCTGTGTGACGATATCATGAAGGGGCTTGATGTGTTCAAGTTCACTACCGATGTGGGCCCTAAAGGCATTCAGCAAGTTTTGGACTTTTCTGGCAAGAGCAAGGACAATGTGGATTATTTCGCCTTTCATCAGGCTAATAAGCAGATAATACGTACCGTGGCGATGTATGCTGGACTTCCTAAAAACAAATATTCTACGGAAACCTTCTCTCTCTACGGTAACTGCGGTTCCGCTGCTGTAACCGTAGATATATGCCGTCAGCTCAGCGAAAAACCCGCAAAGCAAGTTTGCATGGCCACTTTTGGCGTGGGCCTTTCGTGGGGCTTCTGTCTTGTGGATATGGAGGGCACGTATGTAGCACCTATCCGTACCTATCAGACACCTGACGAAAATATGACTCGTCAGCAGAAGATCGATTACTGGATTTCCTATTTTAAGAAAGGGAACAATGCTTAAAGGACGAACCGCACTCATTACCGGCTCGAACCGTGGTATTGGTAAAGCCATGATAAAGGAATTCGCACGCAATGGTGCGGATATCGTTGCTCATGCACGTAGCAAGACGCCAGAATTTCTTGCTACGCTGGAAGGTCTCGCCTCTAAATACGGGGTGAAGGTCACCCCGATATTTTTCGACATGACAGACAGTGAGGCGATGAAAGCGGCTATTCGCGGGCTCATCTCCACCAAGACTCCAGTGGATGTTCTCGTAAATAATGCTGGTGTAGCTCATGGCGGTCTTTTTCAGATGACTGGTATTGGCAAAGTGCGGGAAGTGTTTGATATCAATTTGTTCTCCCTTATGGAGCTTTCCCAACTTCTTCTGCGTTACATAGCGCGACGCGGAGGGAGCATTATCAACATGGGTTCTGTGCTCGGTCTCGATATGCCCGCCGGAAGCTGTGCCTATGGGCTTTCCAAAGCCGCCGTCATGGCGTTTACCCAAACGCTTGCCGCAGAATGCGGGCCACTAGGAGTGCGGGTTAATGCCATAGCTCCGGGCCTTGTGGATACGGAAATGGCAGACCAGATGGAAGCAAAGGCAAAAGAAACCATGATGATCCAGTGTGCCATGAAGAGACTTGCTCGCCCAGAAGAAATAGCCCAAACGGCAGTTTTCCTTGCTTCGGAAGGAGCTTCTTTTGTGAACGGGCAGGTTATACGCATAGACGGCGGCAAAGCCTGAAGTGGATAGAAAGACGGATATGATAGATACGAAAGAAATGCGTAGAGATCTCCTGAAGATGGCTCTGGCAGCCAAATCTCAAGGGGCTCACATGGGAGGGTCTCTTTCGCTGGTCGAAATTATGGCAGCGCTGTATGGCGGAGCTATGATGTTCGATCCCGCTGCGCCGCAGGCCGAGCCGCGCGACCGCCTTATCTTGAGCAAAGGGCATGGTGTAATGGCACAATATGCTGCCATGAAACAGGTCGGGATGCTCACTGAAGAGAAGCTTCTCACCTATAAGGCCAATGGTTCTCCTGTCAGTGCGCATCCTTCTGTGAATCCTGCTCTAGGAATCGATTTCGCCAGCGGTTCTCTGGGACAAGGGCTTTCACTTGGGGTCGGTGTCGCCTTGGGGCTGCGCAGGAAAGGCGACGAGTGTTCTCGTGTTTTTGTCGTTCTCGGGGACGGCGAATGCGACGAAGGTTCAGTGTGGGAAGCAGCTATGACGGCGTCTCATTACCAGCTTGCCAATGTAGTTGCCATTATCGACAGGAATGGCCTTCAATATGACGGAAATACGGAAGACGTTCTGGCCTTGGCAGGTTTTTCGGCTAAATGGAAAGCTTTCGGGTGGGATGTCGTAACCGTGGACGGGCATAATGTGGACGTTCTTACGGACGCTTTCCGCACGCGCACGGAAAAGCCTTTGGTCGTGATTGCAGAAACGGTAAAAGGCAAAGGTTTTTCCTTTATGGAATATATACCTCAATGGCATAACGGCATTGTCACGCAGCGTTTGTATGAACAGGGGCTGGCAGAACTGGAGGCGGCTGAATGATTGACTATACTTCGATGAATATCAGGGTCTGGTCTCGCCTTGGTTCTTGTGGCGCCTTCGGACAAGCTGCTCTTGCATTGCCAGAAACGGAAGAGCGTACGATTGTCCTTACTGCCGATCTCTGCACCTTTTCTGGTCTGGATCGCTTCAAAGCCCGGTTTCCCGACAGATTGTATAACGTAGGCATTGCCGAACAGAACATGGTCGGCATTGCGGCAGGATTTGCCAAAGAAGGCTTCGTTCCCTTTGCCACCACCTATGCCACGTTTGCCACTGCCCGCAGTGCTGATCAGATAAAGGTGAACATGGGTTATATGGGGCTGGGCGTGAAGCTGGTAGGACTCACCGCCGGTTATTCCGTTGGCGTGCTTGGTCCTACCCATATGTGTCTTGAAGATCTGGCGTTCATGCGCGCTCTACCCCATGTGGTCATTCTTTCCCCGGCAGACTGTACGGCTACGGTGAAGGCCACGCTCGCAGCGGCTAAAATAGATGCGCCGGTGTATCTGCGTCTTACGGGTGGCATGAACAACCCTATCGTGTATAAAGAAGATTTCAATTTCGAGGTGGGCAAGGCCATAGAACTAAGAGAAGGCAGCGATGTGGCCATCATTGCTACAGGCAGTATGGTCCATTACGCCCTGAAAGCCGCCGAACAGCTTGAAGCTGCCGGGGTTTCTGCTTCAGTACTCGATATGCACACCATCAAGCCACTGGATACAGCGGCTGTCGAAGCGACGTGCTGCAAGAAGCTGCTGGTAACAGTGGAAGAGCATTCCGCCATCGGGGGGCTTGGCAGTGCTGTTGCTGAAACCTTGGTTCTTAAAACCAAGCGGCCTCCGCACCTCATCATAGGAGCGGAAGGCTCATATCCCCATGCTGGTGACTATGCAAGTCTGCTCGACATATGCGGCCTTACTCCGGAAAAGATCTCTGAAAAAATTATTGAAACCTATAAGGAGTTGTTTTGATGACCAATGAAGAAAAATACACACAAGTTTTCATGCAAACTTTTGAAATTGATGAAAACACGGCAAAAAATCTGAAATTCCAGGATATCCCTGTATGGGATTCTGTTGGACATATGGGTTTGGTGGCAGCTATAGAGGAAGCTTTTGATATCATGCTGGAACCGGATGATATTGTGGATATGAGCAGTTTTGAAAAGGGTAAGGAAATTCTGGCGAAATACGAAATCACGTTTTAATATCAGGCAATATTAATGGATACATTAAAAATCAATAATAATACAGTTTATTGTTTTGTTTCAGATTACGTTGGAACAAACATGTATCTGTTAATTGAAAAAAATCACGCCTTGATTATAGACCCACACTTGTCGGAAGATTTAATCGATTTTTTGAGAATGCAGAATGTTTCGGAATGTACCATATTATTAACTCATGAACATTCAGATCATACATGTGGCATTCCTGTTTTGGAAAAATACTTTAGAATAAAGGTAATCTGCCAGAAAAATTGTGCTGATGTCATTTCATCACGAGTAACCAATCATCCAAAATTAACTCTTTCGATGCTTGCGGTACAGGATTATAAAAACGGTACCAATAATGCTGAACTATTTTCAAAAAGTTTTCAGGAATATGAATATCAGGCGGATATAACGTTTGATTCAGATTTCGAATTTTTCTGGTATCAACACAAATTTGTATTTACGTTTACACCCGGTCATTCAAAAGGTGGGTGTTGTATCAACTGGAACGATACCGTGATTTTTGTAGGAGATTCTCTATTACAGATATTTCCCGTCATAACTCGTCTTCCAGGCGGTAGTATGAAGCAATACAAAGATATCACGCTGCCTTTTTTAAAATCTCTGAGCAAGGACCTCGTAGTTCTGCCCGGCCACGGACCAGCGTTTCGTATGGCAGATATGTATCAAGGAGCTGTTCATGTGGAATTTACTGGAATTTGAACATAATACCGCACTCGTTAACGAAAAGGGCGAGAGCTGTACATATACCCAGCTCTATGAAGAATCCCGGGAACTGGCACAGAACATTGGCGGGCGTTGTCTTGTTTTTTCGCTCTGCTCGAACAGCATAGGTTCTGTTCTGGGCTATGTGACTTTCCTCAATCACCAGATAGTGCCCCTTATGCTTGACGAGAACGTCGAGCGTTCTTTGCTGGATAGTTTTCTTGCGGAATATCGCCCCGATTACTTGTGGCTTCCGCAGGCACAGGCGGCCTCTTTTGACGGACACGTCGTGTACGAAACGCGCGGATACGCATTGCTCAAGCGTGCTGATATGCATAGCTTTTCCCTGCACGACGATCTTGCCCTGTTGCTTACTACGTCCGGCTCTACAGGTTCACCCAAGTTCGTTCGGCAGAGTTATGCAAATATCGATGCCAATACAACATCCATCGTGGAATATCTGGCGCTAGACGAAACGGAACGCGCCATCACCACGTTGCCTATGAACTATACTTATGGTTTGTCCATCATCAATACACATCTGCGTGCAGGAGCCACAGTCATTTTGTCGCCATTCACCGTGATACAGCGCGAGTTCTGGACACTGTTTACCGAGCAGAAGGCTACCTCTTTCGGCGGCGTACCCTATACCTACGAGATGCTGGATAAACTGCGCTTTTTCATGCGTAAACTTCCTTCTCTGCGTACCATGACGCAGGCCGGGGGCAAGCTCCTGCCTGAACTGCACAAGAAGTTTGCCGAATATGCACAACGCGAAGGCAAGCGCTTTATTGTGATGTACGGCCAGTCGGAAGCAACAGCCCGTATGTCGTGGCTTCCGGCAGAAAAGGCGCTGGAAAAATGTGGTTCTATGGGCATAGCCATTCCTGGTGGTACGTTCAGTCTGCTGGATGAGAACGAGCATGAAATCACTGTTCCCGGTGTGGTCGGCGAACTGTGCTACAAAGGACGCAATGTCACCATGGGCTACGCGGAATGTGGTGGCGACCTTGCCAAGAGCGATGAGCGCAACGGCGTTCTTCTTACGGGCGATATGGCAAAATTCGACACTGACGGTTTCTTTTATATTGTGGGCCGCAAGAAGCGTTTTCTGAAGATATTCGGCAACCGCATAGGTCTGGACGAGACTGAACGCCTGCTCAAGAGCCATTTCGACTTCGAGTGCGCCTGTGCCGGTAAAGACGACGCCATGTACATTTTTGTGACGGATGAGAGCCGTACCGCAGAAGTGAAGCGTTTTCTGGCGGAAAAGACCCGCCTCAATCCCGCGGCTTTCCATGTTTGCTACCTGGCGGAGATATCGAAGAACGAAGTAGGAAAAACGCGCTATGCTGAGCTGGAGAAATATTATGATTAAGGAATACGGCTCGGTTCGCCTGTTCAATGCCGAGGCTTCTGTTCCCGAAGAATGGGACTTCTCGGGAGCCACGCACGCCAAAGTGGTGCTGGATGCTGATGCCGCTACAGAAGTGGAGATGCAGCGCCGGGGCTTTATTTTTGCTGACCGCACGCTAAAAACGTCCATAAGCCTCGCCCGCTGCGCCGACGATCTGGATAAAAAGGTTCGTCTGCCTCTACTGGAAACGAAGGAATACAAGCAGGACATATTACGTATTGCTTGCTCTTCCTTTGCGGATGACCGTCGTTTTCATATCGTTCCCGATTGTTCTCCAACTCTGGCCGCGTTCGTGCTGGAAGAATGGGTAGAAGCGCTTGACGACGTACTCGTCTGTCTTTTTCGCGACAAGCCTGTCGGCTTTCTTGCACTGACCCAGAGCGCTTCCGACGCGTTGTTCGTCCATCTGGCGGCCGTGGAAGAGAAGTACCGTATGACCGGAGCGGCCATGTCTTTGTACGCCGGGGCCTGCCGTTTGGCTGCGAGCCGCGGTTATAAACGGCTTGAAGGGCGCATAAGCTCCCGCAACACGGCTGTGATGAATGTTTATGCCGCCTTCGGGGCATCGTTTTCTGAACCGAAAGACATATTCTTGAAAGAGGTGCGTCATGACGCTTGATGAATTGTTCCGGATTTCTCCTTATGGACTCTCAGCATCGGAAAAGGAAAGGGCACTTTCGGAAAATCTTACAGCCCTGACTCGCCGCCATTATGATAACTGTCTGGAATATCGGAAAATCCTTGATGTTCTCGGTTATGATCCTTCCCGTGCCTATGCCAGTGCGGAACTGCCGTTTATTCCGGTCAGGCTTTTTAAAAACTATGAACTGCGTTCTGTTCCACAGGATCAGATAGTCAAAACGCTTACTTCATCCGGCACGTCCGGACAAGCGGTTTCTAGGATCTTCCTGAATGCTGACAATGTACGTAGCCAGAGCAAAGCATTGAATGAGATTATTTCTTCCTTCATAGGCAAACAACGGCTTCCTTTGCTGCTGCTGGATACGGAAATGATTAAGAAAGACCGTTCCATGTACTCGGCCAGAGGCGCGGGTATCATCGGCTTTTCCATCTTCGGGCGCAACAGTGTCTATGCTCTTGATGCAGGCATGAAACTGGACGTGGAAAAGGTGACAGCTTTCTGTGAACGCCATGCCGAGGAACCCATACTCATGTTCGGCTATACCTACATGATATGGCAGTTTGTAGTGCGGGTGCTGGAAGAAATCGGTCATCGTTTTTACATGAAGAACGCTGTGCTCTTTCATATCGGTGGCTGGAAGAAGCTCAAGGATCAGGCTGTGGATGCTTTGGAGTTCAACCGTCGTGTGCAAGGTGTACTTGGCAATGTGCGGGTCTATAATTACTACGGCATGGCCGAACAGCTCGGTTCAGTATTCGTGGAATGCGAACATGGGCATATGCACTGTTCCAATTATTCCGATGTTATCATCCGTCGTCCTTCTGATTTTTCCGTAGCCGGTCAGGGTGAACGCGGCCTTATCGAACTACTTTCTGTGCTGCCTGTGAGTTATCCGGGACATGCGCTTCTCACAGAAGACGAAGGCGAATTGCTTGGTGTGGACGATTGCCCCTGTGGAAGAAAGGGCAAGTATTTCAAAATTCATGGACGTATTAAAAGTGCAGAATTGAGAGGGTGTAGCGATACTTATGAACAGCGTTGATTACATAGTTGGATCTGATAAGGTTGTAGATACACCATTATCTATTTTTCATGATGATGTTTGTAATTTTATTACAGAATTATCATCAGGCATTTTATCATCATATGTGGTTAGAGCTTTTCCGGATTTAGCTGCTTTAGCTTTTTGGGGAAGAAAGGCTAATTTAAAAAATTTAAAAGACGAATTTGGTGATATATCAGGCAGAATAGGTCGTGGTTTGTGTTTTCATATAGCGCCATCAAATATTCCCATCAATTTTGCTTTTTCATATCTTATTTCCCTCTTGGCTGGAAATGCCAATGTTGTTCGATTGCCAAGTGTACAATATCCTCAGGTAGATATATTATGTAATATTATTAATAATACTTTAAAAAGCTATCCGGAAATTGAGAAAAGAACTGCTTTTATCCGTTATGATAGAAGCAATGAAATTACAGGGAAATTTAGTAAGAATGCCGATGTCAGGATGATTTGGGGTGGGGACGAAACAATTTTGGTAATTAAATCGCTTCCTGCACCAGTACATTGTATTGATATTGCTTTTACAGATAGATATTCCATAGCTCTCATTGATGGCGTTGCCATTGAAAATGCGAATGATGAACAAATACAAAGGTTGGCTGAAAATTTTTATAATGATACATATTTAATGGATCAAAACGCATGTTCTTCTCCACAAATTATATTTTGGCAAAATGCAAATAATGAGCAGCGCGACAAATTTTGGAATGCCATTGAATATTGCGCAAAAAGAAAATATCTTCTTCAAGATGCTGCCGTTGTAGATAAATACACTTTTTTATGTGAAGAGAGTATATCTAACGAAAATATCAAATCTATAAGATATACAGGAAATTTGCTTTACAGAGCTGAATTAAAAAATTTGCAACCAACAATAATAAATCATCGTGGTAAGTGTGGTTTTTTTTATGAATATGTATTAAATGATTGGAGAGAATTGTTTTCTGTAATTAACAGAAAATTTCAGACGCTTACTTTTTTTGGTATTGATCCACTTTATTTGCGTAATGAAGTTGTAAAAGCTAATTTAAAAGGAATAGATCGTATTGTTCCTATCGGAAAGGCTATGGATATTGGTACTATATGGGATGGTCATGATCTGATTCGTGAATTGTCTCGTTTGATTGTTTTATGAAACGTACAGCTGGATAATTTGATGTATGAGATAAAATGAAGTTTATAATTTACACTCCTTTATATAATGAAAATACTGGAGGTATTGTTGTATTGCATAAATTATGTCAATTATTAAATTCAATTGGAGAAACCGCATTAGTCTGGTATGATTGTAATCCTTTGTCTGTAAATTCTTTGAAAACTTTTAAAAGAAAGATAAGATATTTTGCAAATATTTGGTTTAATAAAAATAAATTTGAAACTCCATATAATCTTAAATTGGCAACTAAAGATGATTTAAGGGATTCTGTTGTAATATATCCAGAAGTTATTGCTGGAAATCCGTTAAATGCAAAAAATGTTGTACGTTGGCTTCTTTATAAACCGGGGAAACACACGGGGGTGACAGATTACGGTTTAAATGATCTATTTTTTTATTATTTAAAAGAATTTGACGATCCGAGTTGGAATAGGAATCCTGATAATAAATTATATGTGGTTGATTATTTAAGTCATATATATAAAAAAAGAAATAATGAA
>ERZ1034992.1141-NODE-1141-length-12548-cov-5.841271_pt1 | contig 12548 bp, 9 predicted proteins | sample MGYA00520695_ERZ1034992 | MGnify/ENA primary metagenome ERZ1034992 (study PRJEB33766, sample SAMN09781778) | gut metagenome | biome: gut microbiome | host: Homo sapiens | place: Madagascar | study: EMG produced TPA metagenomics assembly of the PRJNA485056 data...
AGAGGCGCAACAAGGCTCCAATTTAGCACACTTTCACTCTTTGTCAAATCAATTTTCAATTTTTTTTCGTGTTTTTTCAGCTTGTACTACATTATGCCGATTGAAATCCCCTTTTTTCATTCTATATTTCAGCTCATGGAAAATTCAACAAAGAAACAATATCAGGAGTTTCTTATGGACAAGCATTTGCGTATCGGATATTTCGCCCACTGGTTTCAACCGGCTTATACAACCGAAGATTTTCTGCATGATCTGGGAGTCAACGCAGAAAAAATTGATTACTCGCAGAAAAACTATCTGGAAAAATATGATGTCGCCATCATTGAACAGAACGGATTCAACGACTATATTGAAAATGACGAACTCTATATCCGCGACTGGGTGAAACGCGGCGGAATCTGTCTGTTTCTGCATCAGGATTATATGCGCTGGGCACCTTATTTCCTGCCCGATGAACTGGGATATACACAACTGATTCACCGTCATGTGAACACCATTCAGGATTACCGTATTTATATGATGCCGTGGATTGAGGAAGCAGGCAAAGAACTGTTTGAATATCCGGAACGCATCACGCCGGATGAAATGCTGGACTGGTATGTTCCCGCCAATTCCTTCGGCATTGCCGCCGGACCGGATCAATGTAAACCGGAAATCTTCCGGACCGCCGCGCAATCCTGTTTTCTGGCAAACCCCGCCTGGGAAATTCTCGGTTCCTATCTGGATCCGGCGGTACGCGACGGCGCGCTGATCCTGCGCGGCAAATATGGCAAAGGCATGTACTTCCTGAATCAGCTGATGCGTCCGGAAGAACGGGTTGCCGAAAATGACCGCTGTTTCCGATTCTGGAAAAAGTATCTGCCGAATCTGCTGGCATATTTTGCGCGGTTCAAAGACAATATGCCGGCACCGGCACCCATTCCCGCGGCATCGTCTCTTCCTCCGAAAAAAATTCATAAGATGGCTATTCACATGCACTCGCTGGACTGGTACGGCTGCGATTCCATGCCCGGCACTATGAATGCCCTGATGCGATACAAGAATTTTGACATCTGCGCCCTGTCCGTCAAAGACACCGCCCCTTACGGGGGCAAGCTGGATCCGGCACGTTTTTCCGACGACCATGCGCTGTTTCTGGACGGGCAGGAATATCATCCGTTCAACTGGAACGACAAGCACGAGCATTTGGGGCACAACAATTACCACATGCTTGCCATCGGCATTGACCCCGACGGCTACACGGCGGAATTCACGCGCAGTCTTTTTTCCGATGCGGAAGTCGATGCGTATCTCAAAAAAGCCCTTGCCCACATCCGCGACCACGGCGGAGCTTCCTGCGCCACCCATCCGTGGTGCGGCTACTGGCACGACTACCCTTTCGACGCCGTCGATTACGAAGAGTTGAAAACCATTTCCGGAACCGACATTGAGAAATACTGGCTCTCCGGCGGAAAGATCACCCTGATGAATTCCGTGGATTTATTCGGGACACGCAGTTTTTACGACAATCCGGCGCTGAACTTTCTCTGTCTTCACGGGGAACCGCCCTGCCGTGACAATGTGGTCAAGGCAATTAAAGCCGGACACAACATAGCGGCGGCGTTTTTCGATGAAGCGGACATCATGCTGGGCGACGCGCTGCCGGGCGATACCGTTTCCGCCCGGAATGCGGCAGAACAGGAGCTGAAAATCAGCGCGAAAATCTCCACCGGAAAAATCCGTCATATCCGGGTCTATTCCGGTGCAGACGTCATCTGGCAATCAGAAGAACAGAACGCGGAAATCCGGCGTTCCGTTTCCCTGTCCGGGCTGACGCTGAACAAATTCATCCGGGTGGAAATCGAAGGAGACAAACCCGTGCATATCGTCTGTTCCACGCCGTTCTATCTGGAATGACGCACTTCGCAGGGATGCGGTTCAGGCTTTTTTCCGGAGCAGCAGATTGATGGACAGACAGAAGGTGCGGATGGCAAGCTCGTCATTGACATTCGTCTGAAGCGCGGCAAGCAGCGACTCTGCGGCGTCCAGCATACGTCTGGCACGTTCCGGAGACAGCAGGGAATGCACCTTGGCGGCATCCGGCAGGATTTCCGGATTCGACATCACTTCCAGAGGAAGCTGTTCCGCCAGCAGAACCACCTGGGCGAACCAGGTGTGAATCATGCTGATGAACTGTTCCCGATTCCGGCGGTATTCACTGCCGGCTTCACCGTCAATGCGTTTTTCAATGAGTTTCACCCCGGCGTTTTCCAGTTCTTTGGCAGATTCCAGACGAGCCGCCCAGCGTTCCTCCGCCGCCAGTTGCGCCGCAGCCATCAGGGATGAGGAAATTTCCAGCAGAGCGCGGGTGCAGTCTTCCGCCCGCATGAGGCTGCGGTACGGCTGAAGCACCAGATTTTCCAGAATTGCAGGGACATCCGAACAGCGCGGGAAACGGTATTCGCAGCGGTTGTCGGTCAGCGCCAGCAGCTGACAGCGGGAGCGGATGGTCGGCAGCAGGGCGGAAGGACGCCCGGTGGTCAGGACAAACAGACATTTTCCCGGCGGTTCCTCCAAGGTTTTCAGGAAAGCGTTCTGCGCCGATTCGTTCATGGTGTCCGCTTCCTGAATGACTCCGATTTTCCAGCCGGAAACGGAAACGCTGCTCAAATGGAACTGCGACTCAAACCAGCGCAGAGTGTCCGGATCGCCCGAATCCTTGCCGATCACGATTTCCCGCGCACGGGAAGTCGGCGCCAGAATATGAAAATCCGGATAGATTCCGTTAAGAATCTGGCGGCATTCTCCGCATTCCATACAGGGACCGCCGTCCGGACGCTGATTTTCGCAAACGCGCAAAGCCGCCAGCAGCAGCGGAAAGTCCGTGCGGAAATCCGGATTGGAAGTTACGACAAGGTAAGCGTGCGACATCCGGTCGGACCGCTTGGCATGAGCCAGTGCCGCAGTAAGCATCGGATAACGTTCAGAATAAGTCTGCCAGCCGGTCATGTACCGCCTCCATGATTTGAGCGTGAACTTCTTCCGGGGGACGTGCGGCATCCACGATCCGGAAACGGTGCGGGTTGAGCCGTGCCAGTTCCAGGAAAGCGTTCCGCACGTCGTGATGAAATTTCATTTTTTCGGAATCGAAACGGTCTTTTTCCGCTCCGCCGCGTTTCCGGCTGCGTTCGATGCCGAGTTCGGGGGGGATATCCAGCAGCAGCGTGAGATCCGGCTCCAGCGAACCGCAGGCGAAACGGTTGATCCTGAACACCATGTTCAGGTCGAGGCCGCGTGCATAACCCTGATACGCCGAAGTGGAGTCGAAAAAACGGTCGCTGAGCAGAATGCCGCCGCGCCGGAGAACCGGTTCAATCAGCCGATGCGTCATCTGGGCATGACATGCGCCGAACAGCAGCAGTTCCGTTTCCGGCAGCAGGTCGTCGCCCGGCGTCGGGACTTTGAGCAGCTCCCGGATTTTTTCCGCAACGGGAGTTCCTCCGGGCGACCGGGACACCTCCACAGAGCGTCCCAGTTCCCGCAGTTTTTCGGCCAGCAGCCGGATCTGAGTGCTTTTCCCGCACCCTTCCATGCCCTCGAACGTGATAAAATACCCTTTTTTGTCAGGAAAATCCGTCTTTTTCATACTTTGTATTTGCGATTCCGTCCATGAGACTGTAAATTGACATTCAAACATTTTACCAGTAACAATACCACGGAAGTGGGCAATCTTCAAATGGAGAATGAAAAATGGCCGAAAAATTAGCCAGAAACTCTTATCTGACCCGCAATGAGGGCAACTATCCGGAAAAAATCACAGTGGGAACCCGTGTCTATGTCAAGAACAGCGACCTCCGTTACGGGACCAACCCGCACCAGCCCGCCGCGCTGTATGTTCCGGAAGGCGGACACGGCGCCATCGCGGACATGAAAACGCTCAAGAGCGGCAAGAACGGTCTTTCCCAGACCAATCTGGAAGATATATCCGGCGCGCTGAACATTGTGAAGTTCTTCGCCAAGCCCGCCTGTGCAGTCATGAAACACGTCAACCCCAGCGGCGCGGCTGTCATGCGCGACGGTGAAACCCTGCGCGATGTCTACATCAAAGCCCGCGACTGCGACGCCCGCGCGGCATTCGGCAGTGTAATCGCATTCAACGTCAAAGTCGACGCCGCCACCGCCGAGGAAATCATGAGCACATTCTGTGAATGTGTGGTTGCGCCCGCATTCGATGAGGAAGCCCTGGCGCTGTTCAATGATGCGGAACGGTTCAAACTCAACAAACAGATCCGCATTCTCCAGTGCGGCGACATCTCCACCCTGCCCCGTTATGTGGAAGACAATGCCGACGGCCGTTTCGACACCTTCAAGGTGCTGGGAGACGGCTCTCTGGTCATCGCCGCCCCGTTGCTGACCCATGTCCGCTCCGCCGCCGATCTTCCGGCAGCCTCCGGTGAAAACAAAGCCTGCGGTCCGCAGGTCTCCTCCGTCGAACCCACGCCCGCCCAGATGGAAGATCTGCTGGATGCGTGGTACATCAATATCGGCGTCCGCTCCAACGGCGTGGTCATAGTGAAAAACGGTCAGACTCTGGCTGTCGGCACCGGGGAACAGGACCGCGTGGGCGCAGTGGAACAGGCTATTGAGAAATTCGGTCTCAAATACAAAGGGGCAAACACGCTTGAAGGCGCAGTCATGTCCAGCGACGGATTCTTCCCGTTCTACGATGCTGTTGAAGTCGCAGCCAAAGCCGGCATCAAGGCGATCGTCGCGCCGTCCGGCTCCCTGAAGGACGCCGACGTCATCAAACGCGCCAACGAACTCGGCGTGGTCCTGCGTCACGCGCCGGAACGGATCTTCTCCCATCATTGATGGAGTCCGCCTGATGAGTTCTGCCCCGGAAAACGGAAACCTCACCGAACAGACTTTGCGCGGACGGGTGGAAAAAGTCATTTTCCGCAACGAGGAAAACGGCTTCGAAGTGCTGTCCGTGCAGGATGTCCGGGGAACTCTGCACAATGTCTGCGGATGCCTGCCGGGCATTGCGGAAGGACAAGGAGTCGAACTCAAAGGACATTGGGAGTTTCATCCGGAACACGGACGCCGTTTCCGGGTGGATTCCTGTACATTTTCCCTGCCGACAACCCTGGAAGGCATCGAAAAGTATCTGGCGTCGGGCGTCATCAAAGGCATCGGCGCAAAATATGCCAGGGCGATTGTCGAAACTTTCGGTGCGGAAACCCTGCAAGTGCTGGACAACGCTTCCGCACGGCTGAAAGAGGTGCCGGGTCTCGGCAGAAAACGCATTGAAGCCATTCGGAAAGCCTGGGGGGAAAGTTCGGAAAAACGCAACCTCCAGCTGCACATGCAGAGTCTCGGCATCAGCACGGCTTATTTCAACCGGATCTACGCGCTTTACGGCATCCAGTCCGCGGAAGTGCTGCGCACCAACCCGTACCGGCTGGCGGCGGATGTGGACGGCATCGGTTTTGTCATGGCAGACCGCATTGCGGCAAATGCCGGCATCGGAAAAAACGATCCGCAGCGGCTGATCTCCGGAGTCGGGCATACCTTGAAACAGATCCGCGTGTCGGGACACGTCTGCATGCCGGAAAATGAATTTCTCCGGACGCTCGGCGAACTTCTGGATGTGGATGACGTTCATGCGAAACAGGCTTTGGAACTGGCGGTTCAGGCAAGACGCGCGGTCATTTTCCCTGCCCCGAACGGAGTTCCGATGGTTTATGAACCGGGACTGCTCCGCTGCGAACAGGAACTTCCGCTGCTGATTGCCGGACTGATGCGCACTCCGCACCATTTCGGGGAACGGATTCTGAAATATGCCGCGCCGCAGGGTTCAAAATTTTCCGGGGAACAGCTGAACGCGGTGATCCGGGCGGGCAAAAGTCCGGTCAGCATCATCACCGGCGGACCCGGCGTCGGCAAAACCACTGTCGTGGCGGAAATCGTCCGGCGTGGCAAAGCCGCCAGGCTCAATCTGGTTCTGGCAGCCCCCACGGGACGTGCCGCCAAACGCATGAGCGAAACCACAGGCGTCAAAGCCTCCACCCTGCACCGTCTGCTCAAATGGGATCCTGCCAAACGCCAGTTCGTGCATAACAAATCGAAACCGTTGCCCAATCAGCTGTTTGTACTGGATGAAGTTTCCATGCTGGATCTGCCGCTTTCCGTGGCATTCTTCCGGGCGGTCCGGCCGGGCGCAGCCGTCATTCTGGTGGGCGATGCCGACCAGCTGCCGTCCGTGGGACCCGGTTCCGTGCTGAACGACCTGATTGCCTGCGGAGAAATTCCTGTTTCCCGGCTCACGCGTATTTTCCGGCAGGGCAGCGGCAGCGGCATTATTCAGGCGGCTCATGAAGTCAACGAAGGTATCGTGCCGCAGATGCCGGCAGCCGGTCCGGAACACATCTCCGATTTCTACTGGATTGAAAAAGATGACCCGGAAGAAGCCGCCCTGCTGATTGAACGTCTGGTCACGGAACGCATTCCGAAGCGTTTCGGATTCAATCCCAAAACCGATATTCAGGTGCTTTCCCCGATGAACCGCGGGATCTGCGGCACAGTTCAGCTGAATGAGCGTCTGCAAATGCTGCTGAATCCGAACGCCGCGGGGTTCCGCTCCGGAGAAAGAATTTTTCATGCCGGCGACAAAGTCATGCAGGTCAGCAACAATTACGACAAGGGCGTTTTCAACGGCGATATGGGAGTCATCCTTTCCATCCGCCATTCGGACAACACTTTTACGGTCCGTTACGACCAGGACGATGTGGAATACAGTTTTCTGGAATCAAACCAGCTGGTGCCGGCTTATGCGGTAACGGTTCACAAATCACAGGGCAGCGAATTCCCGGCAGTGGTCATGCCCGTGCTGACGCAGCATTACATGATGCTTCAGCGCAATCTGCTTTATACCGGCATGACCCGTGCCAGAAAACTGATGATCCTGATCGGCTCACGGAAAGCAGTTTCCATGGCAGTCCGCAATGCCGTCCGGGAACCCCGCCATTCCCTGCTGCTCGAACGTCTTAAAGAAGTATTCAGCCGAATTGCCGGGAGCAGATGAATATGTGTGGAATCGCCGGATTTGTCAACTTGAACTCCGAGCCGCCGCAGGAACAGATTCTGCGAAACATGCTGATCCCCATGATCTGCCGCGGTCCGGACGGCGAAGGTGTCCGGATTTCCGGTCCGGCGGCACTTGGACACCGGAGACTGGCGGTCATCGACCTGCTTTCCGGCGCACAGCCGATGTGCAATGAGGACGGCTCTGTCTGGATCACCTTCAACGGCGAAATCTTCAACTACCGTGAACTCCGCACCCGCCTGCTCCGGAAAGGACACCGGTTCAGAACGGAGTCTGATACCGAAGTTCTTGTTCATCTATATGAAGAATACGGTACAGAAATGTTTGCACATCTGAGCGGCTTCTATGCCTTCGCCATTTACAATGTCTCATCCGGGAAACTGCTGCTGGCGCGGGACTGTGCCGGAGTCAAACCGCTGTTTTATTTCCAGACGCCGGAAGTGTTTGCCTTTGCCAGCACCATTCCGGCACTGCGGCGGCATCCGGCAGTTCCGCACGAACTCAACCGGCAGGCTCTGTGGGATTTTCTGTCCCTGCAATACATTCCGCAGGGAACAGCCTACCGGAAAGTGCGGCGGCTTGAACCCGGTTCGTTTCTGGAACTGAATCTGAACGGCAGTTCCGCCGCAGTCCGCCGGTTCTGGAAACCGGAAACATTGCACGAAAACAAATTGCAGATTTCCTACCGGGACGCCTGTGCCGAACTGGAAAAACGGGTGCGTCAGGCTGTGGCTGAACGTCTGATCGCCGATGTGCCGCTGGGAGTCTTTCTGTCCGGAGGAGTGGATTCCGCCATTGTCGCAGGTCTGGCGGCGGAAATGACCGATTCGCCGCTGCACTGTTACTCCATCGCATTCCGGGAAAAAACCTATGATGAACGGGAATCCGCCGCGGAAAATGCCACATGGGCGCGGCAGTTTGCCCGGCATGGTCTGATTCACCGGATTCAGGAAGTCGATCCCTGCGATATTTCCATTCTGGAAAAACGGATTGCGGAATACGGACAGCCTTTTGCGGACGCTTCGCTGATTCCGACCTCGCAGCTGTGCGCGTTTGCCCGCAGCGAAGTAACGGTTGCGCTGGGCGGCGACGGCGCAGATGAAATGTTCCGGGGCTATGAACGGTATATGGCAATGCGGTATCTGGAAAAATCTGATTTTCTGCCGACGGCTCTGCGGAAAATACTGACCGGCACAATTTGCTCCCTGCTGCCGGATCACGGAGGAGAACGCGGCAGTCTGGCGCGCGCCAGACGTTTTTTCCGGGGAATCGGGGCGTCCGGAGCAGAACGGTACCTGGGCATTGTCTCTCATACCGGTGAATCGCTCAAACGCCGGTTCTGCGGCAGCGGTTTCGAAGGGATGCGCCCGACACTGGAACAGTTTGATACAGAAGAACATCCGTTCGGGAAAGCCGGGGACGTTCCGCTTTTCGATCTCCGCACGTACCTGCCCTGCGATATTCTGGCAAAAGCCGATACAGCCTCCATGTCCGCTTCGCTGGAACTGCGCTCCCCGTTTCTGGACCGGCGGGTCATGGAATTTGCCCTGTCTCTGCCGGAAAATTTCAAGGAACAGAACGGACACCGCAAACGCATTCTGACCGACACCTTCGCCCGGTACCTGCCGCCGGGTCTTGCCCGCCGCCGCAAACGCGGATTCGGCGTGCCGCTGGCAGACTGGTTCCGCGGCGAATGGAAAAATCTTCTGCTGGAACGGCTTCCGCAAGGAGAAGGGGTGAAGTCCGGCATGTTTTCCAAAACCGGAATCGAACAGCTGATCGCGGAACATCAGGCAGGATGCGACCGCAGTTACGCACTTTTTTCAGCACTGGTGCTGGAGATGTTTCTGGACAGCATAAAGCCGTAATACCCGGCGGGTTCCGGCGGTAACCGGATACCATGCGCTGTTCCGCAGCAGCACCGCCCAGAGAACTTCCCCGGAAACATCACGAACCAGCGGACAGCCTTCCCGTTCTGCGGTTCCGATCCCCGCATCGGCAAACAGTTTCTTCAATTTGACTGATTCGGTTCTGCCGAACGGAATCATACGGTCGCCATTCCGCCAGGCAGACAGTTTCAGCGGCAGATGTTTTTCCAGTTCATCGGCATCAAAAAAAGCCGAGGACTTATCGCGCGGATACAGAATTTTTCCCGGCGGCAGCAGTTCCGCACGCAGCCAGAGCGATTCATTCCAGCGGCATAGCTCATCCTGAAAAGGATTCCAGGCAATTTCAGCACAGCCGTTTTCCTGCGTGGAAATCAGCAGGAATTCCCCATGCCGCAGACACAGATTCCATTCCGGAAATCCGCGCAGGGGAATCCGGGCGGACGGACGGGGATTCTCCACCAGGGTTTCAAAACGTTCCAAAAGACGGGAATCCGGCACAAAAGACGGCAGGTTCAACTCCCGCTGCAGAAACAGACGCAGCAGACGCACGCGCAGGGCGGACGGCAGGTTCCGCAATTCAGCGGCGGAAAAAACAGACATCCCGGCAAAATGCTGCGCGGCAAGCTGTTCCAGACAGACCGCATCCGCTTCCAGCGCCCGAAGCGACTGCTGTATGCCGCGCAGAGCAAACGGAAATTTGCGCACCGCCAGCGGCAGCAGTTCCAGACGCAGAAAATTCCGGCGGTAACGGACGGAATCATTTGTGGAATCATGGCACCAGCAGGACATGCCGCGCGAAGCCAGATATGCCTCAACCTGTCCGCGCCCCGCATTCAGCAGCGGACGGATGAACACCAGTTCCCCCAGCCGCTGAACCGAACGCATGGAGGAAAGCCCGGAAGCATTCGAACCGCGGAACAGACGGAGCAATATATTTTCCGCCCGGTCTTCGGCATGATGCCCCACGGCAATCAGCGTACTGCCCGGATTGCGGACGATTTTATGCCAGTAATCCAGACGGAGACGGCGCGCCGCCTCCTCGTCCCCTTCGCCCTTGCGCCGGCAGGCTGGGGCATTGATGTGGAACAGCTGAAACGGGATGTTTTCCCGCCGGCAGACATCCCGGCAGAATGCGGCGTCCGCCAGTGAATCCCCGCCGCGGAAACCGTGTTCAAAGTGAACCGCTTCCAGAGTAAAAGGTATTTTCCGGCTCCACTCCTGCAGAAACAGAAGCAGAGCCAGTGAATCCGCGCCGCCGCTGAAAGAACAGCAGACCGTTTTTCCAGCCAGCATGGATTCCATTCCGGACGGCAAAATCAAAGCGTCATGCTTTGGCGATTGCATCCAGAATCTTCGCTTTCGTCTGCATACCGGTCAGTCGCCCGACAATCTTGCCGTCACGCAGAATCACCATATCCGGCACATTGCGGACCCCGAACTGGACGCACTGCTCCGGCAATTCGGCAACATTGGCTTTGGCAATCAGCACCTTGTCGCCGACTTCCGCCGCAACCTGATCCAAAATCGGAGCCAGCATTTTGCAGGGTCCGCAGTAATCCGCCCAGAAATCCACCAGGCAAACCCCCTTCGATGTAACTTCATCGAACCGTTCCGCACTCAGATGCACTGCTTCTTTCATCTTCCGTCCTCCTTGTGTTATGATTTTCCCATATAGGGGGAGCATAGGTTATTTTAGTCCGGTTTCAGCTTTTTTCAAGTCGGTTCTCATTCAAAAAACGCTTTTAAAAAAGGAAAAAGCCTTCCTGTTCTTTCCGCAGAAAAAACAGAAAGGCGTATGTTTCACAGCTGTTTTTCAGCTCAGCGACGGCCGGGCGTCCAGAATCTGGAGCTGACGGCGTTTTTCCCCGTAATATTCATTGATGTGCGGAAGCGCAATCACATCCCACACAATTTTCGGATCAATAATCATATTGAACGCAATGAAATCGGTGGTCTCGCCGTTCTGGTCGCGCATGATTCCCTTGGTATGCCCCGGCTTGATCGGGAAGGTACGCACCACTTCCATCCGGTTCAGACGGTATGCCGGCTGCGGATTGCCATGCCCGAACGGTCCAAGCTGCGGATAGAGTTCAAAGAAACCCCGTCCCAGTTCGGAAAGCTCAACCGTGCCGTCGTACGACACACTGTCGTTGATGTCGCACGGCGAAATTTCTTCGCGGACATGTTCCTCAAATTCCTTCTGGAATTCCGCAATTTTGTCTTTGGGCAGTCCCAGACCGACAGCCATGGGATGACCGCCGTACCGGGTCAGCAGATGCGAACTCTTGGAAAGAATCTTGATCAGGTTCAGTCCGGGAATACTGCGTCCGGAGCCATGAGCTTCCTCACCTTGAATGGTCAGCACAATGGCGGGCCGGTTGTAATCGCGGGCGAAACGCGACGCCACAATACCAATCACGCCCTGATGCCAGCCTTCGCCGGCGGCGGTGATGGTCATGGACGTGGAAAACGTCGGCTGCGATTCGACCTGCCGTTTGGCTTCCGTGAAAATCTCCTGCTCCTTCGCCTGACGCCGCTGATTGAACGACTCCAGCATGTCCGCATAATGATATGCGTCCACGATATTGGAGGCATTCAGCAGATCCAATGCGGAATTGGCATTGCCGAGACGTCCCGCCGCATTGATGCGCGGCGCCAGCTTGAACGTGATGTCGCTGGGAGTGATCGAAGCCCCCACGTGCGCCACCTCTATCAAGGCGCGGATGCCCGGCCGCAACTGCTTGCGCAGAGTTTCCATGCCGTATTTCACGAGAATGCGGTTCTCTCCCAGCAGCGGAACAATATCCGCCACCGTGCCGAGCGCCACAAAGTCCAGAATATCCTGAAGTTCCGTGGCATAACCGCCCAGATTGTTCTCGCGTCCATACTTGATGAACGCATGAGCCAGCTTGAACGCCATCCCCACCCCGGACAGCTGATTCATATCCGCAAGGTCCGGATAGACTTTCGGATTGAGAATCGCCAGTGCGGGCGACGGCGTGTCGCCGGGTTCGTGGTGGTCGGTGATGATCACGTCAATTCCGCGGGCGGCGGCATCTTCCACTGCGGGATTGCTGTTGATGCCGCAGTCCACCGTAACCAGAACTTTGCACGGCGATGAAGCCGACTCCAGTGCCTTGACCAGGGACTCCGGCGTGAAGCCGTAGCCGTCGTCAAAACGGTGCGGAAGGAAGGAGCTGATCACAGCCCCGTTTTTTTCCAGCACCCAGGACAGCAGCGAAGTCGCTGTGATTCCGTCCGTGTCGTAGTCGCCATGAATCAAGATCCGCTCACGGTTGCGGATCGCCTGCCATAACCTCTTGACAGCCACATCCATACCCGGAAAACGATAAGGATCCGACAACGCGGCGAAATCATTATTGAAATACGCGTCAACAGTTGCCGAGTCTATCCCTCGCGAAGCGAGATACAACGCCACCGCACGGGGGATCCGTTTGTTCCTCATCAGATCCTGTACTATGTTTTCTTTGCCGTCAGAAGCTGAAATCCATAATTTGGTACCCATTCTGCCTTTCTTGTTTAAAATATCATGATACTAAATATAATTCTATTTT
>ERZ1034992.1145-NODE-1145-length-12509-cov-4.057411_pt1 | contig 12509 bp, 11 predicted proteins | sample MGYA00520695_ERZ1034992 | MGnify/ENA primary metagenome ERZ1034992 (study PRJEB33766, sample SAMN09781778) | gut metagenome | biome: gut microbiome | host: Homo sapiens | place: Madagascar | study: EMG produced TPA metagenomics assembly of the PRJNA485056 data...
GTCCCAGCGCCAGGGCCGCGACGGGCGCCGCGAACAGCGGGCCGAGCGAGGACCAGAGGGGCTGCATCTCGACGATGGCGCCCCCGTAGCCGGCCTCGCCGAGCGATTTCAGGACATAGAGGGACCCGTCGGCGCCATATGGGTTGAGAAGCGACGCCGCGCACATGGCTGCCACGGCGGCGCAGATGGGGAGCGCCCGCGCGGACCACGCGCGGCGGGCCGCCCCGTCGGCGAGCTCATGCGGGTAGGGCAGGGCGAATGCCGCGGCGCACGCGGCGAGAAGCGGCCATTGGGCCGCCTGGAGGTTGACGCCGGCGACGGCGACGGCGGGGAGCCACAGCAGCACCAGGCGCCTGCCGTCCCTGAGGTAACTGAGCATAATCCTGGCCGTGAGCGTGCACAGCAGCGCGGTCCAGATCGTCGGTCGGACCGATATGTACATGCAGATGCATACTGAGGGGATGGCGAGGCTAAACGCCAGCCCCGCGTGCGAGAGCTTTCCGCCGGCAGCGTAGAGCATGAGGCCGGCAAGCTGCCAGAAGAGGAGCCCGGCGGGTACGCAGGCGGACGCGGCCACTGCGGTATAGCCGCCGCGCGTATACCAGGCCCAGAGCCAGACGTCATGGAGCCATTGCTGGACGACGATGCCCTGTCCGGGCCAGATGGAGAACGGGTTGGTGCGGGGGATGCCGTTGCGGGCGATCTCGCGCCCGGTCGCGAGGAGGAACCAGACGTCCGAATCGAGCGTTCCGGCTCCCGTCAGGGCGCGGGCGAGGATCGGGCCCGCGATGAGGAGGGCGCATAGGGCAAAGATGGCGCCGTGCGTGCGCCCGCCCTGCTTGGTTGCTATCAAGGTGACTCCAAGGGGTAGATATTCGACCGGGAGCATACGCCGTCGCGGCGAAAAGAAGAACCCCGCTCCCAAAAGTGGGAACGGGGCACCGAAAAGGCAGATTGCCGCGGTCGGGATATCGGCAAAAGAAGGGCGGCCGGTGAGGGCCGGCCGCCGATGGGGAGAATGGCGGCATATAGGGGAGTCCGCCATTGCATATGGGGCCGACTGGATCGGATGGTGGGTCGGCCGGGTCGCCGTGACATAGCTTATCGGAAGGAGTGACGGCGTTGCTTTGACTATACCCCTTGGCGGAGCATTGTAGACGCTTCATGCGCGGAAATGTGTTCCCATCGTGTACGCGGCCGCTCCGCACGGCATGGTCCGCGCTCAGCCCTTGCTGCTCGCGACGCCCTCGGCCTTCGCCTCGGTCCACTTGATGTAGAGCGTGACGTCGCGCTTGGCGGTGACAGAGGAAACCTTCTCGGTGCCGTCGGCCGAGGTCAGCCAGCATTCCGGGACGTATCTGCGCCATGTCTCGTCGGCGATCATGGCGAACACCTCGCCGGGTTTCACCGGCGTGACGTTCTCGCCCCAGTAGAGCGCCTTGTGCCCCTGCCCGTCGTCGCCGATGGCCGCGAGCGCCAGGCCGTCGAGCCTGTGCTTTTCCGGCGACTGCGAGAAATCGGGCAACTCGAAACTGGAGCGGGCATCGGGCTTGTACGCGAGCGGCGCGGTGCGGTAGATGCCGCCGTCCTCGGGCCTGAGCGACCCCTCGGCGTACTCGATGCGCACGGTGCAGCGGTTGCGTCCGTAGAGCTTGAGCGTCTGGTCCTTGACGATGGTGACGCCCGCCGCGGGCTGGGTGAGCTCGGGGTCGAGGAACCAGCCCGAGAAGCCCGTCGAGGGGTTCTGTCCGTATTGCCCGTTGAGGTTGCAGGTGTCCTTCAGGGCCTTCTGCGTCGCGATGTCGACGGGGGTGTAGACGTCTCCGCCCTCGACGTCGAGGTCGCGGTACACCATGTCCTTCTGCTCGACGCCGTCGGCGTAGTACTCGACGCACGTCGTGACCACCGGCACGCCGCGGGAGACGAGGGTGCCGAGATAGCGGTCGGTCCAGACGTAGCGGTCCGTCTTGCCAACGGTCCGGATGCCGAGCATGGCGGCGACGGAGAGGTATCCCGGTCCCCAAGACGCGTCTGCGGTCAGGTCCTCGCTCTTTGAGAACTCCCTGACGACGCGGCCGCCCTGCGGCTTGCGCACAAGGTGGATGTTCATGCCGCAGATCTTGTTGCCGTCGGCGCCGTCCGGCTCGATGCCGACGGCGGGGGCGGAGCCGATGTCGAGCGGCGAGGAGGCGGAGCAGTTGACGTAGACCGGGTCGGACCACTCGCCGCTCCCGTTGAGCAGCTTGGTCCTGATCTCGAGGTCGTAGTGGTCCGCGATCTCGCCGGTCAGCCAGACCTTTACCCTGCCCAGGATATCCGACTCGGAGTCGAGGATGCGAGCGCCGTCGGCGCCCTCGACCCACTCGCCGCCGCTGTAGCGCTGCGCCGCGTAGCGGATCGATCCCGGGAAGGCGGAGCCTTCGAGTCTGAGGGCGAGGCCGTAGATCGAGTGGCCGCCGTGGGGGTAGCCGATATGGCGGTGCGCGAGCGATTCCTGCTGCCATCCCCATGTGGCCACGCCGCACTGGGCGAAGATGGCGGCATCGTCCTCGGGAAGGTCGTCGGCGACGTCGGACATGTAGAGCCTGAAGATCGGCCTGACCGGCAGGTCCGATTCGTTCTTGCATCCCAAGACCCAGCCGGCGGGCTTGATTCCCACATCCGGGTCGTCCGGGTCCGTGTTGTGCCACCCGCAGATCTTCGCCTTGTCGCCGATCTTGAGCACGCCCTCGTCGCAATGGACCGAGACCTTGCCCTCGATGCGCGCCTCGACGAGGTTCCACTGGGCATTCTTCTGGATGGCCCAGCGCCCGGGGCACGCCGCAGACTGGACCGAGACGCTGACGCCCGAGTTCGAGGTGACCCCGTCTGTGTCGAGGCGCAGGCCGTCGGCATCCGAGGTGATGAAGTAGCAGGAGTGGTCGGTCTCGTTGGAGTCGTCGGGCTCGTGGTGGACCCACCAGGCCTTGCTCCGGCCGTCAGAGTCGTTGATGTCCCAGATGTCGGCATGGCTGTTCTGGACGACTCCGTGGTCGACCACGGGCGCGGCGTGGCCGCTGTTGTTCAGCATGTGCGTCAGGTTCGGGCCCACCATGTTGGCGATAGCGAACGTGAAGGTGTCGACGCCGTCGTTGGTGTACGGCTTGAGCATCCAGGTCTGGTTGACGCCGCGGTAGTCCTCCCAGAGGCCCACGGAGGAGCCGTTGCCGTACTGCGCGAGCGGCTTGCCGCCGCTGTACTGGCCCTGGACGAGGTCGAGCTGGATGTCCGGCGCCATGACGGGCCTGATGTAGAAGATGCCGCCGTAGAGGGCCACGTCGTTGCGGATGTAGATCTTCTCGACCCTGAAATCGCGGGAAGGGGTGGTCTGGCTCAGGAACCAGTAGTTCGGGGCGTCGGATTCTTTGATGACGTTCTCGTATACCCCGAAGTGATTGTAATCCACGTTGTAGACCTGGAGCTTGCTCCACACGCTGTGGCGCGCCTCGCCCTTTTGCCTCTTGACCCAGAACGACGGGCGGGTGGACCCCCAGTACGTGGACCCCTGGAAGTCGTTGAAGTCGTAGAAGCCGTATGAGATCCAGTCGTAATAGGGGTAGCCGATCTGGTTCCTGAGGTCGCCGGCGAAACGGGAGCCTGCGAGCTCGGCGCCGTCGAGGTAGACGTAGCCCTTGTTGTCGCCGCCCTCGGAGATGGTATCGACCCAAAGGCCCCTGCCTTTCTGCAGGTCCTTGCTGGAGCACCATGCGAACGGCCTGACCACCACGAGGGTGTAGAGCTCGTTGGCGTAGTTGCACTCGAAGACGCACGCGAAGGCGTATCTCAGCCATTGCCCGTAATGATTTATATAGTAGTTGGTGTTGGCGGGGGCGGCGCAGAGCCATTCATGGTAGCTGTTGGCGAAGCCGAAGTACATGTCCCCCTCGCCCTGGCGTGGGTCAAGGTGGACGAACATCGAGTCGTTGGCGGCTCCGAACCAGCCCTGGCCGAGGTTGAAGTTCATGCCGGCGAGGGCTTCGGCCTTCCGGGCGGGCCCGAGCAGGGTCAACCCGGTCGCGCAGGCGAGGGCGGCGAAGACGCCGCGACGCGTGATCGGGAGCTCGAGAAGGCCGGGCTTCTCGCTGTCCTCGTCCCGTGCCAGGATCGTGTTGGTTTCTGGCGAAGTGTTCAAAGCGATCTACTCCTCCTTGAGGCCGGAGACGGCGAAACAGGCGAATGCGGTGGCGAGGTAGCCGATGGAATACGCGTCGAGGAGGATGGCGCTGCGCACCGAGAGGGCGAGGAGGACCGCGGCGATGCCGAGGTCGAGCAGGCGACTCTGGGCCTTGCAGGCGATGGTGGCGGCGACCAGCAGTGCGATCGGGACCCACACGGCGCCCAGGCACCCCCGGGTCAGAAACCATGCTGCCGACGCCGGCGAGTAGTAGCCTGTCGGGCAGGACAGGACGACCGACGCGGCGCGCTGGAACTGGAAGATGGCCGGCGGCAGTGCGGTCAAGATGGCTGCGAACGCGATGCGCCTCAGCTCAAACGGCTCGAAATCGGAACGTTTGATCATATCGATGGGGTTCAATTGTCCTCCTACAGTCCCAAAAACCAGGACACGCTCGTGTCCTCGAAATACCTCGCGGTCTCGATCAGCGTCGAGGTCGACATGAGCGTCTGCCTGTTGAGGATGCGCGAGAGCGTCGAGCTCGAGATGCCGACGGCGCGGCAGTAGTCCTCTTTCGACGTGCCGGTCCTCGACAGCGTGAAGGCCAGGCGCGATGCGCACAGCTCCTTGGCGTAGTCGCGGTCGCGTTGGCGTTGCGACTCGGTCCTGTCGTGTCGTTCGCTGTCGGAGCCCCGGTGCATGCTGTTCCCCCTGCCGATGTCCTGTTTTTCTCACATATGGCGCCCGCCCCAGCATATGCCGGCGGTGGGCGCCCCCTTCGACGGAAATGACGGCGGGACGGGCGAAACCCGGATGCGCGATTCGGATTTACGCCGTCTCTGCCTCCCGCGCACCAGGCCGCGGCGATGCGTTTGGGTGACGTTTGGATAGCGGGCTGCGGCCTGATTTCAAAATTGATACCCCCGTGGACGAGAATCTATACATCCGGCCCGGCATCGGGCCGGATTTTTCAGATGTGTTTCCCGCCGCCGGCGTCTGCCCCGCCCGGTTTGGCGGCGAGCTGCGACGCCAGCGCGGCGATATCGGACGGGGCCCGCCCGGCGCGGGCGACCTGCTCCTCGAGGGCCCTGCGCGTCTCCCTCAGCAGCTCGGCAGATGCCCGGAGGGGTCCCGTCGAGGGGTCTGCGAAGCGCGCCTTTGCGCTCTCGATCGCCCACCGGGGAAGGTCGGTCAGGTTGCCGGCCGCGTCGGTGGCGACGACCAGGAAGCTGCCGTCGATGATCTCGGTCTCCCCGCCGCGCACGAGGGTCCTGTTGGGCTTGAGCGCGCGCACCTTATCGTCGCCGGCGTGGAGCAGTTTCACGGTGACGCCCCCGTGCTCGGCCAGGGTCTCGGTCTCGGGCCGGTCGAGGCCGATGGACGCCAGCGCGCGGTCCATGTCGGCGAAGACGGTCGTCTCGCGCGGCAGGTCGCCGACGGGCACGTAGACCGCCGAGACCTTCGCGGCGCCGCGGTATCCGCCGCCGGCGATGCAGCGGGCGATATCGGCATCGGCCGCATCGATCTCGAAGTCGCATCCTGCGGCATACGCCCTCACGGCATCGGCGAGCATGTCCTGCACGTCGGTCACGGTGTCGGCCGAAAGGCCCAGGCGCGGCGTATCCTGGAGCAGGATGCCGAATCCCCGGTGGTCGGCCAGCAGCGTCTTCATGTAGTAGCGGCCGATAAGGTAGGGCGCCGGTTCCATGTCCTTGACGTTGCGTGTCGCGTCCGGGCGGTCCTCTCCCTTATACAGGTAGAACTCGACCATGGGCAGGCCTCCGGAACAGGAGAGCGAGCGCCCGTTGAACGCATCGTACGGATCGTATACGACCCTGTCTTCCTTGCCGTAGCGCGCCCTGGGAAGGACCGGGTGCATCCAGACCGACTCGCCCTCCTTCGTGCCGTCGCACTCGATCTGCACGTCGTCGGTGAGCGCCAGGACGGAATCGGGCGATGTTCCTTCGCGCAGGTGTGCCTTAAGGTTCTCGATATCCTGCTCTTTGAAAGTGCTCATGGTGGCTCCAATGGATAGAGATGGAAGATTGCCGCTCGCCCTGTCCGGCGGCCGGGTTGCACGAAGGCGAATCGGTCACAGGCGGTGACCGGCGGCGGTCGTCGCCCCGCGGGCCGTGGCCAGCGCCGCCGCCTGGGCCCGTTCGGCGAGCGTCGGGAAGGCGATCCTGGTGTCCGCGGGCCTGACGGCGCCGACCGTGACGCCTTCCGTGCCGCTCATGGGTCTCGCCTCCGTCGGCGGGTCGGGATGGTCAGAGCTTGGCGCCCGCATGGGCCTTGCCGTCGGAATCGCTGCGTCTCGCGGCCGCCTTGGCCGCCGCGGCGACGCTCGCGGGTTCACCGGGCGCCTGGACAGTGGCCGTGTCGGCCCCGAGCATGGCGCACGTCTCGGCGACGCTCTCGGCGTTTCCGAGCGTCCATCCGGCGAGCCGGGGGCTGCAACCGGGGCCGAACGTCGCGAGGACGCTGTACTCGATGTCGCACAGCGCCCAGTCGATCGACGAGAGGAACCTGTCGTCATCGACCTCGCCGGAAAGGTCGATGGGCTCGGCCGCGGCCTCCTCGTTGGTCTCGCCGATGAAATCGAGGCCGTAGTCGCAGGCATCCGGGGAGAGCCGGTCGACGTCCTCGTCGAGGAGGACCGGCAGGGAGATATGGGCCACGTGGAACCCGAAAAGCTCGCCGTCGGGCGCCATGTCCGGGATGAACGCGGTGCCGCTGTAGACGTTGTAGGCGATATCGCCTAGCTCGAGTGCCGCCCTTATGATCTCGAGCGCTTCCTTGCGGAACTCCGCATGCTGTGCGAGCGCCCTCACCGCATCCGGACCGAAGAACCGCGCGACGCTCTCGCGCGAGCCGAGCAGGCCGATGCAGTCGGGCCTGTCGATCTCGATGCAGCCGTCGCGCTCGGTCGAGATGAAGGCGCCCGGCGTGTCGACCCCGTAGAGGTCGAGCACGTCCAGCGCGTCGGCGGCGTTCATTGGCTCGATATAGCTTTTCATGGGCAATCACATCCGGATAGACGCGGAAGGGCGCCCGCGGGACAGTGCGCGGGCGCCCTTCTGGGACAGATCGGTGGTGGCGCCGCGTGCTCTAGAGCTTGGCGGCCTGGGTGGCCTCGGCGCCCTGCTCGGCGGTGCCGTGCGCGGCGGCGACGGCGGCCGCGGCCTGGGACTGCGGGTTGGGCGACTGGGCGTTCATCTTGGCCTTGTAGGCCTCGCGTGCAGCCTTGACGGCCTTGGAGAGCTCGAACGGCTCGACATCGAGGGTCTTGAGCTGGTCGTTCTCGTCATACTTGAACAGGTGGACGGGAGCATCCTTCTTGACGGAGACGGTGGTTCCCTGGCCGTTTGCGATATCGGACTCGGTCCAGGGCTTGCGGAAGGTCTTGAACTTGTAGCCGGAGATGTCGACGCCGTTCATGTCCGTACCGGTCGGGATGGTGCAGAGGACGGCGGGCCAGGTCTTGGTCTTGTCCTTGTTCGCGATCACGATATCGTTGCCCTGCGCGTCGGTGACGTTGCACCACTTGGCGGGAAACTTGATGCTGACCTCGTTGTCGTACTTTTCCTGGTCCATGGCGGTACCTTTCTTCCTGCCCGTCGCACGGTGGGCGGCGGGACGTTGATTTGCCACAAATGTACCCTCGGGCACGGTATGCGTATAGATGGTTTCCCGAACGGGAAGCGGCTCGAGCCCCGCGCGGCGGCGGAGCTCGTCCGCCACCGCGCGCAGCCTCGAGATGTCGCCGGCGACGGACGCGGCCAGCTGCTCTTTGGGGATGAACCCGTCGAGGGCGAGGGTCGCCACCGCACCCGGGAGCGCGAGCAGGCCGGTGAGCTCGGCGCTCGCATCCGAGTAGTAGAAATGGATCGGGTACTTCAGCACGACGGCGGCCTCCGGCACGTTGATGCCGAGCTCGTCCACCGCGCGTCGGATGGCGGTTCTGACCCGGTAGGACAGCTCGGATGGCAGGCCGTCCGTGGCGATCGACGGCTTGCCGGCGTCGTACTTGGTCGCGAACAGGCTGAAGTCCTCGAGCTCGCCGTTGCCGTCGGGGTAGGCGGAGCGCACCATCGCGGAGGACTGGTTGATATCCCTGAACATCATGGCTGCCGCCCTCCCTACAGTTTCGCGGTGCGCACGGTGCCGCCGTCCCCGTCGTCGGCGGAGAGGGCCGCCAGCGCGCTGGCGACGTAGGCGATGTCGGAGGGCGCCGCGGGCTTCTCGACGACGGACATAGCGCGGGCCTCGCGCCATGCGTCCACGGTCTCTTCCCTGATCTCCTCGAACGGGTACTCGTCGAGCAGCGGCCAGTTGCCGCCCTTGTCGACGTAGCAGGTCTCGCAGAGCGCGACGCGGCCTCCGTTCTCGGCGAGCTCGCCGTAGCGGTTGAAGTCGAAGCAGGAGAGAAGGTCGCCTTCGCCGCGGTTCATGAGGTCCCAGAACTCGGCATCGCCGTTGAGGGCGGTATAGGCGTAGTTCTCCTGCGGCGTCGAGCGCTGGAGGAGGGTTTCGTGCCAATCGTTCTCGACGTACATGTCGTCGTAGAAATAGTCGTATACGGGCAGGTCGTCCGCCTGGGCCACGAGGTTCATGAGCTCGTCGAGATGGTTCAGCGGCTCGCCGAAATCGATCGCCGCCTGGATATGCTCCAGGTCGCCCTCGTGGAGCAGCGAGAGCTGCATGGCGAGGACGTTCAGCTTGTCGAGGCGGGCGTACTCGTCGAACACCCCGGGACAGCGGAACGGCCGCCCGTCGTAGTCGGAGATATATATCTCCTCGTGCCCCTCGTCGACGAGCCCGTGGTCGCGCAGCCACGGCTCGATATCGTCGGGATCAATCGGCAGGTGCATCCAGGTATCGCGAAGCTCTCCCTCGCTGTAGTAGCCCCAGTTGCCCACGCAGACGTCGAAGCCGTCGCGGAAATCGTTATTTGCCATACAGATCAGCTCCACAGGACAGATGGCGGATAGGTGCTTGGCGTCGATGTTATCCGCGCCGCATGTGCGGCACCACGGTGTTTCCCGAACGGGAAGCCCCCTATGCCGCGTCGCATCGATGCATCGCTCATTGAAACCTCCGATAGTCAGGTTTCGCGTTTAAGGGATTGTCCGTCCTCGCGGCGACCGTAATCCCGTGAAGAAAAACGCTTTCCGAACGGGAAGTGCTGAAATCACCGGGCGCCCGATGGGTATGAGTCCAGAGATTCTGCTACATACGATGAGGGGGCTGCGATGGAAGACGCCGCGGTATATCGCCATTGGACGGACGCCGAGCTCGAATTGCTCGCCGACAGGTCGCTTGCCGCCGCGGACGTGGCCGCCGCGACGGGGCGGACCGAGATGGCCGTGAGGGCGGCGCGCTCCCGCCGAGGTATCTGCCGGACCAGGTGGACGGCAGACGAGCTCGGCCGGTTGCGGGACTACGCCGCGTCGCCCAAGCAGATCGCGGCCGAGACCGGCCACTCGCTTTCAGCCGTGTACGCGAAGCGTTCCGAGATGGGCCTGCCTTCCCCGGCGGCTATACGCATGGCAGCCCGCGAGGCGGCCGCGGCGACGGCCGGGCGGGCGGCATCGGTCCAAATCGGCCTGCGCCCCTGACACCGCCCCGAAAACCTGTCAATGCCTGACGCCGGTGTTTCGCGCCATACCCTTGACCTGTTCGGGCTGGTAGTCATAGAGGAAGTCGCTGAAGCCGTCCATGGCGTGGTCGCGGCACCACTCGCGTACCGCATCGGCGGCGGCCTTAGAGCGCTGTTCGGGATCGAGGTCGGCACAGCAGTTGCCGAGAAGTTCGGCATATTCGTCGATATCGGCATCGGTGAATATGAGCGCATCGACGTCTCGACCGTAGCGCATGGCATACTTCCCCTTGAGCGCCGCATCGAGGGCGAGGCCGGTATCCCGCGTCAGCTCCTCGGCGAAGATCTTCACGGCTTTGGAGGTGTCCATGTAGCGGACGTCTCCTAGGCCGCGCGAGACGGTATCGAAACACCGGTTCTGCATGTGGTGGAACCCGGTAATGAGGAGACTCTGCGCGAGCGCGCAGTCGCTGACGCCCGCGGCGGAGCCCTCGGTCGCGCGGATCAACCCGACGGCGCGGGACATCGCATCGAACAGGCCGCTGTTGGACCGCAAGCCCTTCGCCGCGGAGACGATGAGGGCCTGCTTCGCGACGCTCATCCCGTCCCGGTTGCACAGCAGGGCGTCGATAGCGCCGCCGCGATGGTAGTTCTCCACCGATTGGAGTGCGTCGGCGAGCATGTCGCGGGTGAGGGGGTCGTCGGGCATGGCGGGGTTGTCGAGCCTGTAGAAGGCCGGTATTGCCTCCGTCGTCTCCGGGACGGAGAGCGGCAGCGACAGGATCGCTCCGCGGATCGCCTCGGCCGCCGACTTCCTCGCGCTGTCGCTCAGACTGTCCTTCTCGAAGGAATACGGCAGATTCGGTAGGTATTCATCCTCGACCTGCGAGAAGACGGCCCCGCCGGGGAGCACCATGTCCGCGACATAGTCGGCGCGGGAGACGTCCCCGATAACGCCACCCTCGCTCTCGACGAGTTTTCCGGTCCTGTCGCACGACAGGCTGCGCCAGGAGAAGGAATAGCCGCTAGGGTAGTCCGGGTCCTCGACAAGGGAGGCCTCGAGGAACTTGACGGGCTCGCCGTCCTCCTTGAAGGCCCAGAGGGCATAGGCGCTCTCGCACTCGTCGGGACCGAACTCGGGATCGTTCGGCGTGAGCTCGATATCGTAGTCGTCCATATCTATGCTTCCCTCTACTGTGCGCGGCGGGGACGGTAATGCGCGCCGCTAGGTCGCGCCGTGCGCGCGGCGGCGTCCTTGGCGCGGTCGATGGCCTGCGCGCGCTCGAGCGCGGCGGCCCGCTGTGCGGGCTCCCTCTTCTCGGCCTCGCAGGTGATCGTCCAGAACGGATGCGTGACGGATGCCGGGCCGTTCATGTCCATGACGGTCGCGACGTTGCATCCCGCGCACCAGGCCTCCTGCTTGCGGTCGTAGACCGCGGCGCCCTCATAGCCCTCGACGTCGACCAGCCTCTTGGCCGCCCTCATGGCCTCGCCCAGGGTCTCGAAGTCGCCCTTCTCGTCGTCGCCGCATGAGCAGTCGGTCGAGACGACCGAGAAGCGCAAGGCCTCGGCGCCGCCGACCTTCACGCGCTCGCCGAGGCCTTGCGTCTTGAGGTACATGCTGATGTAGTCGTTGCGGTAGAACTCGGGGCAGGCGTCGATGCCGGCCTCGTCGGCCTCGTCGGTGAGCATATCGACCGCCGCGAGCACGGTGTCGCGCGCGCGGTAGCGCTCGCCCTTGTCCTGGCTCCAGCTCGTCGGGATGTCATACGGGTTGAGCCCGTCGCATCGCACCGCGCAGCTGAACTTATTGGGGTAGGCCGCTATCAGCTCGTCGGCCGCGCCGTAGTCCCAGAGGATATCGCTGTAGAAGTCGTCGAGCGTGCCGTCCTCGTCGATGCGGAAGGCGTCGACGGCGAAGCCGAGGCCCGACGGCGAGAGCGCATCGTCGAACAGCCGCGAGTAGAAGAAGCCGATGGGCTTGCCGGGCTCCTTGACGACCCAGGTGGCCGAATCGCAAAGGCAGTGGACCCAGTTGAAGTCCGGGTCGCTACAGGTCTTGAACATGGTGGCCTCCCGGGCCGTTGTCTCGTCTGAAATGTCTAGCCCATGTGCGCGCCGTGCGAGGCCTTGGGGAGATGGTGCGTGGGCACGTTCGCCGTGGCGTCGGCGCAGTGCTTGGCGGCCGCCGCCACCGAGCGCGGGTCCTTGGCGGCCGCCGCCTTGATTTCCTCATGGCCCTTGCCCATGAGCTCGGCGGCGTCGCGCACGGCGTCCGAGATGCCCTGCGCCGCGGCGGACAGCACGAACGGCACGCACTTCACCTTGTCGGCGAACGCCCGTCCGCGCGCCGAGATGTTCTGGGCCGCGCGGGTGCATGCGGCCTGGACGGCTTTGATGTCGCGGGACATGAACTCGAGGCAGGTCTGCACCTTCGCGGATCCGGCGGCGGCCAGCTCGCTGAACTTGTAACGGATGCCGGTGCGGTCGAGCTCGCGGCTGAACTCGGCGACCTCCTCGCTGTTCTCCTCGATCGTGCCGTCCATGAGGGGCACGCACATGTCGAACTCCTCCTCGGCGGCGGGCACGGGGGCGTACGGGCCGTGTTCATCGGCCAGGCCCACGGCGGCGCGGTTGAGCTGCTTGTGGAACAGCTTGCTGTTCGTTCGCGCCTGGGCGAGCGCCTGGTGGTTGGCGAGGTCGACGACGTACTGCTTGACGTAGGCCTTGGCCGCGGCCGGGTCGCCGGTGATGATG
>ERZ1034992.1149-NODE-1149-length-12480-cov-25.352274_pt1 | contig 12480 bp, 14 predicted proteins | sample MGYA00520695_ERZ1034992 | MGnify/ENA primary metagenome ERZ1034992 (study PRJEB33766, sample SAMN09781778) | gut metagenome | biome: gut microbiome | host: Homo sapiens | place: Madagascar | study: EMG produced TPA metagenomics assembly of the PRJNA485056 data...
TATCAAGAAAGAGAAATGGTTCTTTTTCTGGAACTTTGGAATCTACTTCAAAATAAATTCCAATGTCTCCAGGGTGGAACTGATTTTTCTGGACCATTACCGTCCAGCCGCCAACCTCCGCGCATTCAACTCTATCTCTTCCTTCTATTGGTTTGATATTATCAACTTTAACCAGATAAGCTAACTCCCTAATACCATCTTTATTTAAAATAAGTCATTCCTCCTTTAAAATAAGTTTAAAACAACTTTATTGACGAGCTTTCCATCAGCTTTCCCTTTTAATTCTGGCATAATATTTTTCATAATCAGTCCTTTATTTTTAGGGAGTAACTGAATTTCTTTTTCTTTTGTAATTTTAAGAATAGTTTCTTTAATCTTTTCTTCATTCATCATCTTAGGAGCATATCTGTTAATAATTTCAAGATGAGCCTGAAACTGTTCTAATCTATCTGTTCTTTCTTTTGGACAAGTATCAATTTCTTCTTGGATAATTTTTTTAACTTTCAAAATACCCTGAGTAACAATTTCTTCACTTATATTATCTTTGCAACCTTTTGTAATTGCAAGATTTTTAATTTCAGAAAAAATACTTCTAATAACTAATTTTTCATCTTCATTTTTGTTTTTCATAGCAAGAACAAAATCATTCTGTAATTTTGTCATTGTGTCCATATTAAAACCACCTTTCCTTAAAAAGAATTTCAAGTTCAACTACTTGGTCATTATATAACATTATTTTTAAAGGATTTCCTTCGTGAAATTCTGTTTTGTGATAATGACCCCAAAGATGGACATCATATGTAATTTGTTTTTTTACTTTACTAATATAATGTTCCATCTCTTTATTTACAAATGTTTGATCAACGCCAGAAATAAATAAATGAGTTGGTTCATCCTCAATAGCACAAGTATGCGATAAAATTAAATCATAATGAGGTTTAAGTATTTTTAAGCCTTCGTCCATCTCTTTCTGTGTAAGCATTTCTTGCGGAAACCACCGCCATCCGCGTTTCAGTCTATAGAATTTATCAATAGAATAAGCACCTGGTATAATAAGAGTATTATGACCATTAATATTATATTCAGCAACCGAATCAAGAGCATAATGAATATTAAGAAATTCATTCTCTACATATGTAACATTATCGAAAAATTTCATTAGTTTCCAGTTATGCGGCTGGCGCTGCATAAGGAGAGAGGGTCTCTCTTCATGATTTCCTCGAACAATAAAATAAGTTAAAGGAAGTTCAGAAAGTTTCTTTTTAACATCAGTATCTTTTTCATCTAAAAAATAATTTAATCCAGCATCTCCTAATAAGACTAGAACGCTATCTTTTTTAATTAAACCTTGATTATATAATTTTTTAATAGGTTTAAATACTCCATGAATATCTCCTAAGAAATAAACTTTTTTATTATCCATTATATTATACGCCTCCACTATAATCTATTCTCCAACATAAATGTATCTATTAATATAATCCCAATTTTCTTTTAGAATTGGCATATGCTTATCAATAATCCAAGAAGAAAATTGAGAAGAGAGATACGTCACCATCCGAAAAGGTTTTCCCGTCGCAGTAGGAATATCAATAACTTCTTCTTTTGGTGGTAATTTAATACATGCGGCACCTCGTTGGCGATCTTCAGGAAGAGAGTTCCAATCAATTCCTTTTTGAGATAAGAGCATATTTTTAATATCTTTACAAGACTTATTCTGGAGTTCTCTGTGACTAAAATTAGCCTGCCCAACCATCTGGACAGAATTCCTCATAGCATCAAGCTGCCGCCAATATATCAGATTAGCTACCTCTTCTTTTGGAATATTAAAACAACGAGCATCAAACATGGCGCCTCTTTCTATGGCATTAGCTAAAGTAATGCAATACATATTAACAGTATTATCTTTCTCATGTGTTGTTTTAAAACAATTTACATTTTTAATAAAGAACTTATTAAATGCCAGAGTTGCCATAGATGCGGCAATAGAGCACATTTTTTGGACTTCATAATCGAACCAAGCAGAAGAAGTAAGCTTTTGATAATCAATTAGAATAAGTGTAATTTCATCAGATTGGGTATATCCAAATGTACAGCCTTGGATATTCTCACAAAGGTATTTCATAGTCTCCTGCATAGAAACCATTAGAACAGAATCAAAAGGTTTTTGAAAGCCTCTTGTAAAGGTGTGAAAAGCCTTGCCATCAATGCGTATTGCGACAGGAACTCGCCGCATTAATCTAGTTTTAGGAATTTCTTCATAGTAAGTTTTCATTCTAGTTCCTATTTGATCTTTATACATATAAATACCTCCTTTTCTTTTTTATATATTTATTATATCATAAAAATTTAAAAAAATCAAAATAGAAGAATCTAATTAATTTAAAGATTCTTCTACGTTATAAGATATAGCTTCTGCTTTAAGTTCTGGTTGAGTTATCTTGATAAACATTCCTTTAACCCCGGCATTTACTGTAATAGCCACGCCCGCCGCCTTAATTTTTGTCATTAGGTTATTATAAACAGATCTTGATATTGGATACTCTTCTGTTAATTTTTTCAAAGAAACTATACCTTCATCTTTTATTTTTTCAATAATATGATAATAAGCTTTTGTTTCATTTAAAGTTAGTCTATCAAGAAATTCTTGTCGAGTATCTACTCCTTCTTCTTGCATGAAACGAAAGGATTGCTTTAATATTTCAATTACGCCTTTATTTACAACGTTTGTACTTTCCTCTTGCCAAATTGATTCAATATCTTTATTTTCTAGCATTAACTGTTTAATTTTCTTTTTTAAATTAGTTATTTCTCTTTCTTCTACGGGTGCTCCATTGCGAATTTTAAGAAGAAAATCTTTTTCTTTTTCATTTGGTGTAATACATTCTTTATATGGTTTATTATCAATATAATGTTTAATAAATATATAAAGTCTAAAACCGTTATAAACATCTTTAGGTGTACGAAGCTCTACTCCTTTTTCAAGAAGTTTAAGTGCTTGTGCGCCTGCGGCTAGTATTGCATGACTTTCGTCTGCCCGCGCTATTTTCTCTCTATATTTTAAAAAGTAAGATTCAAAAAATACTTTATATTTAGAATTTAGAATATAGTAATCTGTAAATAAAGTTTCCATATAATTGATATTTTGTTTTAATAACATTTTATTATACAAACGAATATCTTTAATGTCAATTTTTTCTCCATTAATATCTATTTCTTTTGAGATAAAACGATTACTTAAACATAATTCTTCAAATGATGGAATAACAATAGCTTTACAATCAATATCACTTACTACTATATCCGTTCCATAATTTTGAGAACCATATAAAAACAAACCGACGATATTTCTTTCTGGTATTCCTTTTTTAATAATTAAATATTGTTTATATTTATTTAACTTATCTAAAATCTCTTCCTCTTTTGTCAAAACGGAAAACCTCCTTTTCCTTATATAATTATTATAACAAAAATTTTTAAAAAAATCAAGGACTAAACCGTTTAATCCGTATGAACTAATTTTTATATTATACAGAAAAGGAGGAACCTATTATGCTTAATGGAAGAGTTGGTCAAGTATTAGGACCCTTCGACACCACAGACTTATTAAGTAAAGAAGGGGCAATTTCTATTTTTACTCCTGAAACGACTGCTCCAATACTAATTAAGTTGGGTATTCAAGCTGCGGAAGGAACGATTGTGAAAATTAATAATGCAGAGATAAAAATTGGTAAAACTGGAATTTATGAATTAGACGAAGTAGTTCCAGTTAAAAAATTAATTTTCCCAAACGGCGCAGATGAAAATACAATAGTAGACTTCGTTTACTAATGAGCAGTTTTTATGGTAATCACGGTGTAAGTGGTGGCACTGGTGGAACCTCTGATTATAATCAATTATTAAATAAACCTTTTACCAACTTAATAGGGGATTCTTCTTCTCCCATAATTTTTGAAACATTAGATTTTGGAAATTATATGGTTAAAGGAAGCTTTATTTATGTGGCGGGTGATACCGCTATTAAAGAAGCTAGCTATCTAAATTATATAGAGATTTTACAAGACTCAGCATCAAAAAAGAAAGTCGCAAAATATGAGACTTTTGAAGATGGAAAATATTATATTTATACAGTCTATTTTAATGGAGATGGCACTTGTGTTGTAGACAAGATATTAATAAATAAATCAGAGGGTCTTGTTTTTTTAAAAGAAGAGGAGATGCCGCAAGAGGGCGTTGAATCTGTTCTTTATGTAACTGAAAAAACAATATATCAATATAAAGATGGAAATTTTATTGATATGAATGCCCCACAATGGGGAACTTTTTAATTTTTATTTAAAGGAGATTAAAAAATGGCTTATAATGTTAAATTTTTAAAAGGTACTGCTGAAGGTTATAAAGGATTAGCGGTAAAAGATGCGAATACTTTTTATTTTACAGGAGCAGACCTTTATTTAGGAGAAATTAAATTATCTAGTGATTCTGATTTAAAAGCAGCTCTTACTAAAGTAAAATCTAATGAAGATGCTATCGCATTAATTAATCAGCACTTAGGTGATTTAAGCGATCTTAAAACGAATGCAAAAAATACAGTTGTAGCAGCTATTAATGAAGTATTTGATGCTGTTGGAACAGGTGGAACCGCATCTGTTGTAACTGTTGAAGAAGATACTACTTCTGCGGATTATGCTAAGGTTTATCAGATTAAACAGGGCGGAGAAGTAAAAGGAACAATCAATATTCCTAAGGATATGGTTGTTGAATCTGGTTCTGTTGTTGTTAATCCAGAAGGTCAGCCAGCAGGTACTTACATTAAATTAGTTCTTGCTAATGCAGAGAAGAGTGAAATCTTTGTTAATGTTGGTACTCTTGTAGATATTTATACAGCTAAAGCTGAAGCTGCTCAAGTACAGTTAGCTATTGATGCAAAAACAAGAGAGATTAGTGCAACTCTTGTAGCTGGTGGAGTAGGAACAACTGAATTAGCTGATAATGCTGTTACAACAGTAAAAATTAAAGATGCTAATGTAACAAAAGCTAAATTAGCTAATGATGTTCAAACAAGCTTAGGAAAAGCTGATAGTGCAGTTCAGACTGTCGCAACAGGAACAAAGAATGGTAGCATTGCAGTAGATGGTACTGATGTTGATGTTAAGGGTCTTGGAAGTGCTGCTTACAAGGCAGATACTGAGTTTGATGCTGCTGGTGCCGCCGCTGGTGTAAAAACTGAAGTAGTTGGTACTGAAAATGATGCGGCAACTGCTATTTCAATTTATGGTGCTAAAGCTTATGCTGATTCTAAAATCGAAGAGGCGGCTGGTAATTACGATCCAGCAGGTAAAGCTCAAGAGCTTATCAATACTCTAGATGTTACAGATACAGCTGTTGCTAATAACTATGTAAGTGCAGTATCTCAGACAGATGGTAAGATTAAAGTTACTAGAGCCGCTTTACCAGATTATACTGATGTATATGATGCTAAAGGTGCAGCTACAACAGCAGAAACTAATGCAAAAGCTTATACTGATACAGCTTTAACATGGGGTTCTTTCTAATTTTAAATTAGAAAGATAACCTATAATATAGATGCGGCTGGACTTGACTAATACTGGTCGGGCCCAGCCGCCTTTTTATTAGGAGGGTTTTTATATGGCAAATGAAAAACTTAAAGTAAAAAAAGGCGTAAAAGCTAATCTTCCCGAAAAAGAAGCTGGATCTCTTGTATTTGCGACTGATACACAAGAAATGTTTTTAGATGTTTCTTTTTCAGAAAGAATTAGAATGGGACAAGGAAAAGATTCAAGTGGCGATATTAAACTCTTTTCAGAAGGAAGCGATTCAAATACTTTTACTTCTGATATTAGTAATCAAGAGCTTGTTGATGGAGATTTAGTATTAATAAAATTTGATCATGATAAAGTAGTTATGCCGAATGCTGTTTTTGGAACCTTAAATGGTAAAACTTATAAAGTAACACAGTTATTTGGAGCAAGTGCTTATACTTATATTTTATTTAAAGTGGTTAGTGCAGCTACGACTAATACTAATGGAGTTTTACTTTCTATTGGTCAAATTAATCAACCAATAACGACATCTTTAGTAGATAATCCTGTTGAAATAACTTATTCTCCTAACTCTACGACAACAACTATTGCGCATAAAGAATTATTAAATACAGGCACTCCTGGTACTACTTATGGAGATCTTATTACTGGGACAGACCTTAAAAAGACTATAAATCTTCCAAAAGTAAGTGTTGATAAATATGGTCACGTAATAAATATACAAGAAACATCTGTCAATGCTAATTTCAGAGAGGATACTTTAACTGACCAAACATCTGCTCAATATAGAAATATTGTAGTTGTACCATCTACTACTGATTTATCCACATTAGATGTACCTGTTGGAACTATAATATTTGTTAAAAATTAGGTGAGGTGATTCTATGGGTGATGTATTAATAAAAACAGATACTGGAACAGAAAAAATAATTCCAGAGCGTCCAAATGGAACTGCTACTGAAATAATTGTAAATAAAAACATTATAATAAGATGTGGATATAAAGAAATATCAAGTATTCCTAATGTTGATACTATTCCATTATTTACTTTAAATGAGTTATCTGAAATGATGGGTGTTACGATTACTGACCCTTATAAGGTAATTGCTATTGTAGAAAATGCAGATAACACTAAAACAGAAGCACATTTTCAAGCTTGTGGATATTATGCTACTAGAGTATATAATGGAGTAACTTATAATAATGTTTGGACATTAAGAGCAGATAGAAAAATATCTGGAACTTTAGCTTGTACTTATGCTTTCATTTATTTTAATGATACTGATAATACTACAACTGGAGCATATATAAAAACAGAATCCAATGTAGACACTCTACAAAAAGGATATGATGCAAAAGGTATAAAGAAAATGATTTGTGGTACTACTGTCGTTCAATTATCTAACAATAATTCAAAACAAGTACATAATGAATCATCTATGAATGCTTTATTGGGTTCTGGATGTAATAATAAAAATACTCTCGCATATTACTCTAATGGTGATGGTGCAGCTAATGGTGCTCATATAGATGGATGTACTTTCGTACCCACTGACGGAAGTTGGAGAATGGTTTTAACAAATGGAACCAATGCATCAGGAGCTTTCAGAGTTAATTATGTTTTATTTAGGTGGTGATAGAATGTACGATGCTTATATAAAAACAGAAACAGGTGTAGATTTTATCTTTGGATCTAAAAGAATACAAAATGCCAAAAGAGTTATTTGTGGAAGTAAAACTATAAAAGCTGGAAGTACTAATTCAACTGCAATAGTTCTTTTTACAACAGCAGAATTTAGGGCGGCAGTCGGCGACTCTTCTGCGGCGCCATCGAATGCAGTAGTTTTAATTTGTAGAGATTTTAGAGAAAGCTGGTCACACCATATGCAAACCTGTACATATCAAAATGGAAATTGGTATGTTTTATTATCAGGAATAGCTGGAAACACCAATGCTAGACATGTAAATTATATGATAATTACTTATTAAAAATTAGAAAGGAGTGTTTAAAAAATATAATGGGTTCAAAATTAATATTAGAAAATTTTAAAAGTTATTACCCTAACATTCCAGTATTTTTTACACAATCAGAAATAGATGTGCAAAATAAAAAATGTGAAATACAAACAAATAATTACAATAACTTAAATTTAAATGATTATATTATTATTTGTTTTAAAAATGGAAATAATGTCAAAAATGTTGCTTTAGATTTCTTTGGATATATATATGAAATTGAAATAACTTCTCATGCGGCAATCACAAAAGAAGAAGAGTTTGCTATATTAGCTAAAGTAACTAGACTTTCTATAGATAATATAATAGGTCAAATTCAATATATGGGAAGTATCACTCAAGGATCTTTCGATAATGAAAATCCTGCGGAAACCACTATATCTTCTAAAAAAGGTATATTAAGAGCACCAAATTTAGTAGGCACCACCGCACCAACTGGAACTTCCGCAGATATGATTATTGGGGATATTCCTTATTATAGAACCGAAACAGATTATACTACACCTGTTAAAGAGTGTGTTCCTCTTTTGGGAGCTGGTGTAATTCTTCAAGTTGGCTCTCTTGTTTTAATTTATGTTGAGAAGGGTCATAAAACAACGAATAAACAATTATTATTTAAAATATCTGGAAATACTTATCAATCTATAAATTATTTAGATTTAGATATGAGTTGCTATATAGTTATTAAAATAACTGAATTGAGTGTTAATGATGTTGCGGGTAAATGTTTAACAATGAAAGTTGTAAATAACGATATAGGCATTGCCGCAGATACAGCTTTAAAAATACAGAGTTTGGTTTCTGGAAAAAAGCTTTCTCATAAAAATTATTTCGATGGAGATCAATCTATTGATGATATAGCACCAGGTATGTCTGGATTTTATTCAGACGATGGAACAGCAGAGATTTATAGAGATTTATCACAATCTATTCCTCTTGATAAAATAACTTTAGATAAAGATGGCCATATTAAAAAAATTAATAAGGCAAATGTTAGTTATAATGTTAAAAGACAGGATATTGAAAATCAAGCTTCTGCTGAAATAAGAAATACAATAATAGTTCCCTCTGATACTGATCTTTCTGCTCTTGATGTCCCGATTGGAACCATCATTTTTGTTAAAAATGGGGGAGGGTATATTAAAACATCTTCTGGCGTTGAAGAATTAGGAACAAGTAAGCAAGAATGGCATACTATTAAGCGTGAAGGCTTTACTATACAGCAAAATAAAACATGGACTATATCAGATACTTCTTTTTATAACAAAACAAATACATTTATGTTAAGATTTGGAAGTACCCCTCAGTCTGGAGCTGGAGACAATACTTATAATAGATGTCTTGCTACAACCATTATTCCTAAAAAATATTTATTAATAGGTGTGGATAAAAATAATGGGACTCATCAGTGTGAATATAATGGAAAGACTATTGGAATTTCTTTTATATCTGAATCAAGTATAAAAGTATATTCAGCTGTCGAATCTCTCATTGAACTTATGGCATGGTATTAAAAGTAAAAATAAAAGGAGCTGATATAAATTGAATATTCAACAAAGTTATGCAACAAAAAATGAATGCTTTCAAGCAAATGCAAGATTAAATCCTATAATGTTAATGGTGCACTCTACTGCAACTCCTGGAGTAGGTGCTCAAAAATATGCCGGTATTTTTAATCAGTATAGACCAAATGGGCGGCAAGTGTGTGTTCATGGTTTTATAGACTGGACTTCTACTATGTATCAATTATTGCCTTGGACGACTCAAGCCTGGCATTGTGGCGGTTCAGCAAATCAAAAAGCAATAGGTATTGAGTTATGTGAACCTGCAAATTACTCTGATAAAACAACAGGAATGGCTGTTATTAATAATGCTATTGAGATTTATGCTGAGTTATGTAAAAAATTCGGAATTTCACCTGCAAATATTATCAGTCATAAAGAAGGTGCTGCGCGCGGCATGGCTTCAAATCATGGTGATCCAGATCATTGGTGGAGATATATTGGCTATAACATGGATATGTTTAGAACTGCTGTTCAAGCAAGATTAAATGGTACTGATAAAAAACCTGAACCGGTAGATGGATATATTAAAGAAAATACAGGGGTATCTCAAGAATCTAAAGATTACAAAGGAACTATATCTTATCAAACCCATGTAAGAGGAATTGGATGGCTGTCTTGGAAGTGTGATGGTATGATGGCTGGAACAACCGGTCAGAATAGACGTATTGAAGCATTACGTATTGATGCACCAGGAATTAAAGAAGTAGATGTTCATATTAAATCATATGGAGATAGAGCTTATAAAAACCCAACCGCCGCGACTGTACTTGGTACAACAGGTGAGCAGAAACGCATTGAAGCTATTCTTATTAAATCAGATGAACCATATGTATATAGAGTACACCAGAAGTCCTATGGATGGTCTGATTGGAAATTCTGCGGATGTTGGGCAGGAGTTAAAGGTGAAGCTAAACAGCTTGAAGCCATTGAAATGAGAAGAGCAAAAGTATATATACAAGCGCATGTTCAGTCTAAAGGATGGCTTGATATGGTACCAGACGGTGTAGTATGTGGAACAACAGGATCAGGAAAAAGACTTGAAGCATTTAAGATTAATCCTCTTGATAAAAAAGTTTCTGCTAAGGTTCACATTCAATCATATGGATGGAAAGATTATGGTGAAATTACAAAAGATACTATAATTGGTACCGTTGGAGAAGGAAAACGTCTTGAATGTATTTGTTTAAAAGGAGACTTTGAATATAGAGTTCATATTCAAGGATCTGGATGGACAAACTGGACTAAGGCGGATGGCACTGCTACATTAGGAACTGTTGGGGAAGAGTTGAGAATTGAGGCAATAGAAATAAGATAAGAATAATCTTATAGATTGGATTAATTTTTAAAAATCCAATTAAAAATTTGCAAAACCACTTTTCATTTCGCAAAAACTGCGCAAAACGCTCCGATCAGATAAATAAGATTAAGGCGAGTTATTTTAATTAATAACTCGCCTTTTTCTTTTTACATAATATCTTTATATCTATCACTAAGAAGTTTATCATACATAACTTCCATTCCAGTTTTACCTTCCATGATTTGTTTAAAAATAGCTGTGTTATACCCACTAACATAAGTAACATCTGTATTTTTTGCATCATCCAAAATATTATTATGTCTAGCATTAACATTCCAATAAACGAGAGAAGGCATCTCTAATCCACACTGCTGCCAATCCTCACGAATATTTTCCATAATAGTTTTTGCATCCTCATAAGTCTCATAATTGAAACATCCTTCATCCATTTCCATGTCTGAAATAATAATAATTTTAGTAGGTCTGTCTTCTTCTTTTGATTTTAAGCAAGCTTCTTTTAACAAATCAAAAGTGGCATGAATATTAGTATTTTCACAAAGATTTTTATTATAAATCCTTTTTACCTTATCTTTAAAATCAACACCTTCAATCTCAATAAATTGAGGACGTGAAGAAAAACTAATATATTTATTATGAAAAGTACCGCCCAATCGCTCAGCACAATACATACCCAAGCTAATCGCCACTTCTATAGGCTTTGCAGAACCTGCTGACCATCTCATTGATGCTGATGTATCAACTACGCACATAATCTTTTCATCTGCATTTTGAATATAATCTGGAAGATTATCCCAATATTTTTCAACAATATCATTTGAAATACGATAATCTAATGCTTTATTAACTATTTGATAAGGATAAAGAGCTTTAGTATTAACTTTAGTATTTTTATTAGATATATATTCCCAATATCTTTTAGCTAACTCTGGTCTTGTTTGAAATAAATGAGCATATTTTAAACCAGCTACTGAAGGAACTTTTGAAAAATCTATTTTATCCCATTCTTTTGCGGAAAGGAGTCGCTCAAGAACATTAATTCTTTCTCTTAAGAGAGATAAAATTTTTCTATATCTTCCTTCAGAAATACCCATAAATTTAATAAAATTTCTAGCTTTTCTTTTAGTTTTTTTAGAAGAGGTATTACAAGAAGGACACCACTTTGCACAAAGAGAAGGATATTCTTCTGTAAGATCTTTAGCTAACTGATTTCTAACAAGAGCAAAAGCAGCTTCTTCTAATGACGTATCACAAAAAATATCAAATAAATCTTTCCATGTTCCAAAAGCAGGAATGTATTCCATATTCCTTATAGCTACATCTGGATGTTCTTTAATCAACCACTGATAACAAACTCTAAAGAACCTTCTTTCTCCTTGTCCATCTGTTATATCACGAATATAAAACAAACATTTAATAGATAGAAAAGGATTTTCTTTAAATGCTTTTTTAAACAAAAGAATACAATCTTCATCTGTTCTATATCTATAAGCGCCTCCAAAAGCAAACAAATCATATAAAGTTTTTTCTGTACTTAATCTAGTCTTTGCGCCATTTTCTGTATATCCAAAATTTGCATTTTTCTGTAACGTTTTAATAAAAGTATTTTCCATAATTATCTCTCCCTTAATAATCAAGCTTTTCTTTTTTCATTATTTTATCTAATTTTGTGCGGCGGGTGTCGATTCGTGCTAACTTACCTCCCGCTAATTTTTTATAAGTTGGACATATTTGCATTTCATGCCAGAATCGGCATTTTTTATTTTTAATATCACAGATACCCTCTGCTTTATAATGAATACAAGCAATTAATCTTTCTTTAGCCATTTTCCATTCCTCTTTTTAATTTATATAAATATTATATCATAATTTTTTTAAAAAATCAATAAGAGTGCCTATTTTCTTTTCCTTTAAAAATAGAACTAAAGCCCGCGGCTAATTTCGATCCTCCGCAGGCTTTATAGGAAAGGGATTTGATAATAGGCTAGACAGTATAATCGTTCATTTTCTTTTATAATTA
>ERZ1034992.1150-NODE-1150-length-12468-cov-12.740675_pt1 | contig 12468 bp, 7 predicted proteins | sample MGYA00520695_ERZ1034992 | MGnify/ENA primary metagenome ERZ1034992 (study PRJEB33766, sample SAMN09781778) | gut metagenome | biome: gut microbiome | host: Homo sapiens | place: Madagascar | study: EMG produced TPA metagenomics assembly of the PRJNA485056 data...
GAAATATATTCATGATGATTTTATGGATGATGATATTTACAGCATCCATTTCAAAAACCGAATTGATTGACATGGAAGGTTTCTTCCTTTATTAAAATTCGAGTATCAAATATGAAAGAGCATAAGTAGAAGAGTTGCCGGTAGGCAGTAAGGATTAGATGTGTTGTTTTAGCTTTCGTCTAGCGGGTTTAGATAGTAAAAAGCCTATGATTTGTTTTATTTCTGATTTTGGTGTCACTGTAATACGATTAGCCAGCAAAGTAAAAATAAATCTATACGAATGGTTCTAATCTTCCTCGAAGCCAAGAAAAATTGAAAAACACAGTAGACAAATATGATGCGCAAGCTATATAGCTTAAGGATTTTTTGAAGATAATAGAGTTAATCGTTAGCGGATCAAAACAGATGCTTTTAAAGGTTTGAAATAATTGATATTACTTGTAAGTGACGTAGATAAAGCGACGCAAAGTATGGAGCTGTTTTGTGAGATAATCTGTTTTATATTTGCAAGTTCATTAAAATGGGTTATCCTAAGAACATGAAAGAATACGCCAAATTTATGATTGGACATATTATAAATGTAAGAGTGACATAAATGAATATAATAAAGGTAATACTATATAACACCTCAAGTGAAAAGTTAAATTCCACTTCTAAGGTATGAAAGTTGAATTTAGTTATTCACTTGAGCATACTATATAACATAACTGCCTCTACAAATTACTTGACTTTTCGGAATTGTCAGAAATAGGATGTTGTGGATTTATGAAATGCCAGGGTGAATATACAGCATGAATATCGAAATAAAGAAAATGGAAACAGACAAAGAGATTAAGAAAAAGAAAATCGAGTTGGTTATGGACTGATTTTGATACATAAAATGATAGGAGTGGTTAGTGTTGGAAGGAAGCAAAGAACGCATTGATTTTATTACTGAATATATATCTGCTTATGAACAAAAAATAAAGATAGCAAATAAGAATAGTTTATTTGATGAAGCTCAGTTATTTGAACTTTTTGCTCAAGAGATATGCAATCTTTGGTATGGGAAAAAGTTTACTAATTTAAATTCAATTAAGAAGAATTATCCTTGTGTGGATTTGTTGTCTGAAAATGGCGAGATATATGTTCAAGTAAGTACGCAAGAAGATATACCAGGCAAAATAAAAAAGACTTTACTATCTTTAGAAGAAGAAAAATATCCTGAACTGTCCAATATTAGTGCGCCTGTTTTCTTTGTGTTAAGCAATGATACAGAACGAAAAGTTAAGGATTTGGTAGGCGAGAACCAGATAGGAAGTTTCCCTTTTTCTGTTAAGGATAACTTTATTTCTACATCAATGATAGTTAAGCGAGCATGCAATGATATAGAATTTCAGAAATCATTATATGGTTTTTTGAAATATGAAATTGAGGGTATCTCTAGTACATCATCGGAACTATTAAACATATTTGATAGAAGTAAAAATGTAGAATTAAGTAATATAAACACCATGATAAATAGTGAATATGAAATTGATAGAAGTTCGCTGATAAAGCGTATTCAAGATGATGATGCTCAATTCAAAATTGTATGTGGAGATGCTGGTAGTGGTAAATCAGCGATTTGTAAAAAAATCCTCATGGAAGAGGAAAGGGTGATTTTCGCCCGTGCTGATAAGATTGCATCATGTGACAGTATAAATAATATTTGGAATCTTGATGTGGTCGAAGCATTGAAATATTTGGGGGAGAGAAAGGCTGTTATTTATTTAGATGCCTTAGAATATATTTCTAGTGCAAGTGAATCCACAAAGGATCTTCTGCAATCATTGTTATATGAAATAAAAAAGCATCCTACAGTATCTTTTGTTGCATCATGTAGAACTTGTGATGTTGGTGCCTTCATAAAATTAGTTGGATTATTTGATATTAAAAAATATATTGTTGAGGACATATCTAACACGGAATTGAAGCAGATTTCAGATAAATATCCGGTTATAAGAGCTATGTCATCGTCTGGAAAGTATGCAGATTTACTGCGTTCACCATTTTATATCGATGTAATTATTTCACAGGGAATAGATATTGATAAAGCTGGAGATGTTAACGAATTTAGAGATTACATTTGGAATAACTGTATTTGTTTAAGTGAAAAGTCAAGAAGAAAAGGTTTTCGTACAAATGATGTTGCTTCTATTATAGAAAAAATGGTGGTAGAGCGTTCTAAACGTTTTTCGCCAGGAATTAGATGTGATGAGCTAGATTGTGAAATCTTGGATTTCTTAAAGTCAAATAACGTAATATCAGTGAATGAAAATCTAGCTAGACTAAAATATGATATCTATGAAGATATTTGTTTTGAGAGACTTTTTGACAGAGAATTTGATCTGAGCAGAGGAAATTACGTTGCTTTTTTTGCATGTATTGAAGGTATGGGGCAAGGAGCCTACCGTAGATATCAGATATGGGTATCTAATAAACTTCTTGCAAGAACAAATAGAGATAAGTTTCTAAAATCACTTGTGTTTGATAATGACATATCAACTGAATGGAGTAGAAATACCATCATAGGATTAATAAAGAGTCCTTATTGTAAAACTTTTTTTGATGAACAGGGTATCAATATCCTTGAACAGGCAAGACTAGAAGAGTTTATAAAGATTACAAATTGTTTTGCTTTTGAGATGGGAGATGTACATTTTATTGAATATGATTCTATTTCTATTCTTAACCTTAATGCTTGTGGGTATGGCCGTCTTGCGTTGATTAGTCTTATTTATAAGTACAAAAAATATGAAGATAGGCAGCTAGAAAGCCAAATTACTAAATTATGCTCAGATTATGTATTGCATTCTAAAGTTCGTGATGATGAAGTTGATAAATACACTTTTGAAATTGTGAGGTATTATGTTGATTCATTTCTTCAGGACGGATTATCAGTACATATTACGAGAACATTGGACTATCTGGCTCCAAGACTAGAAGTAATCTATGTTCTTCCTAAAATTGCACGTTTATGGATAATTGACTTCTGGAAAATGCTGCAAAGCTTGTATGTGGAAGATGAATCAAAAACTAGAATAGCGGCGGAAATAATCTCATGGACCCTTGATCATGCTACCCAACCATTGGTAGATGGATTGTGTGACGAATTGTTTAAGATAGCTGAAACCATTTGGCTTGAGGAAAATAAGAGAGAGATTATAAGCCATCAATTATATGGTGGTGGGATTAGCCGTGATTTTCAGTGGGGATTACGAGGTGAAGGAAAAGATTATCATTATAAGCATCGGAGTGTTAATAGTGAAATATTCTTGCGATTGATATATCAAAGGGAGTTTAAAGATGCTTTGATATGGACTATAACCTTAGTTAATAAACTTGTTTCCATTTATTCGGCTGAAGATTCAAATAGAGTAGAAGAAATTGTTTTGTTTAATGGCACACATAAGTCTGAAAAAAAGTATCTTGGTTCGGTCGAAATGTGGTTTTCTGGAAGAGAAGAGAATATGATTCCTACTCTAATTGGGGATATGGTGTATTGGCTGAGAGAGTCTGCTATTCAAATACTTCATGTATGTGAGGAAGATAGTGAGTTATTTAATCACCTTGCAACATATATCAAAGAGCAGATTATGAAAAAGTCGACAAATGTAATCCTTTTGACTGTTATTGAAGACATAGCATTTGAATTTAAGAGCACGCTTCCCGCATATGCTATAGAATTAGCATCAAGTCTGGAACTTATATCATGGGATATTCAGTGGCAGGTGCATAGGATAATGACGTCAGAAAAGAAACTGTTATTAGATCAAATCAAATTAGCAGTGGGAATTCCTGATCTTAATAGTAGATATACACGTCGAGACACAATGTTTCGAGGAATACAGGACTATATGGCTTGGTGCCAGCTAACAGCAGAAAATGAAGATATTAGAGAGAGTTGCATAAGCATATTGGAGTATTTATACGAGAAGATAGATTCTAAAGATGCACATGTTTTGTTGCAGGTCCAGAAAATGGATATGCGTGATTCGAATGTAAGTATTATTGAGGATAAATATATTTCAATTGAGCCAAAGCTATCGAAGGAGACACGGGAAATAGTTGATGCTAATGACAAGCATAACGAACCTTACAACGAGGTATTGGTGACATTTAAAGAAGTTATGGACTTAAATGCTGATATCCATAAAGTGCAAGATTTGATAGAACAGTTAGAGGTATTGATGCGTTCGCCAGAAGATGAGGTTCGATATGAGAATTATTACATATCGGCCCTATGTATCGCGTTTAAGGATGATAATCTTACAAATGAAAAGAGAAGGGAATATGTTAATAAATGGCTCGATCGAATTGAAAAACTTCATTCAGGAAATAGTTATGTGGCTGATTTGAAACTATCGGCAGCGTTGCTTGCACAATATTCAAAAGACATAGGTGATGAGTGTAGGAACAGATTAAAGAAATTCATGCTTGCGTGCCTTGTGAATAGTGGGACAAATGGGCGGATTAGTCTTTTGCGTAACCTAATCACAGGTTATTTACTCAATAATCCCAGGGAGGCGCGGATCTTTTTTAACACAATTATTGGTTGTTCACATGAAGAATGGAATCATACAATTTATAACCAAAAAATCATGAAAAAATGCAAGCGCAAAACATATAGTATTCCTGCTGTATATGGCATACCTAAACCGGATGATATTGTTAAGGCTTATGGAAAAAAAGTATATGTTTCTAAGAAGGATAATATTATTGAAAGCTACTTGTATAAAGGGCAATGTATGGATCTTTCAGCGATAAGGATAGATGAATTAGATCCTGGGCTTCTATTTAATGCAATGAATGTAGGTTTAAAATTATCTGATTCAGATTTTTTGGATTTTGCTAAGAAAGTGATGCCTGTGTTTATTAAGGAACTAAGTAAAGATAATAGAGATTCTATTATGAATACGTATTATCAGAGACTTGATTTTAAGAAATTGTTCGAAAGAGAATTGGGTGAAGATAATGGCAGTTATCAGGAAGCGATAAATCTGTTATTTAATAACGTCGATTATCAGATATTTAGTAACGATACTATAAAGGCATATGTATCGATTTTCGAGCATCTGGGGGCATTATATTTTGATTCATATGAAAATGATGGGAAAAGGATGCAACTACGTAAATGTCTCGAATGTGCAGAAAGCTTTATTGATAGGATTCAAGTTCCATTTGTGAAAAATGGCTTAGAGAGAATTCTTATTTTTGATTATGAACGGTTTGGAAGTAACTGGAATAAGTTTACAACCCATTATTCTTACAATGATAAAATATTTTTGTGCAGATTATGGGGGAAGTATCATAAGGGACATGAAAATGATGTAGTGATGTCTATGTATCAAATGAAATTTGATGAATTATTGCCGGAAGTTTTACCAGTTCTTGCTGAAGTAGTTGAAGCGTTGTCTGAAACTGGAGAAGTATCTGACAAAAACTGTGTTCTTATCTTGAAATCGATTGTGCTTAAGGTTCTACTTAAGTTTTCAGATGCTGTTAAGGCTGATCAGGATTATCATGATGCATATGAGAGAGTCTTGAATGCGCTTATTAAATGTAATGACGAAAGTGCAGCAGTGATTCTGGATGAGTATAGAACTCATTAAACTAAAGATTATAAAGCATTTCAACAGTTCGATTGCCCGTTAGGTGTTATACTGTGCTACTGTAGATTCTTTCCCTTGTTTTTCCCCTTATCAGTACTCATAAAGCACTATGGGACGATATAACACAAGGGAAATTATAAGGGAAAGTAAAATATCTGCAAATTTAGTATTCACAAGGGTTTGCGATGATGAAATAACAAATAATAATGAGTTATAACCTCTTTGGGAATGGTTCATTCCCAATCGGAATTTAGATTTTAACCCTTACGGAAAATAAAACGGTCTATTCTCCTGAAGTATGTTTTATAACATTATAGTTTAATGCAAAGTGTAGCTATATAGTCATTTCCATAACGTGATAATCGATGTCTTTTGTCACACGATTCATAAAAATCTATCATAGCGAGACCGTTTTTAAGTTGTCCTCTAATCTGAGATTCTAAGGTATGGCTAAATTCATATCCATATTCTGGATTTATGGTTATCTTACCTTCCTCTTCAAGCTTTTTTGAATTAAAAGGTATTGAAAACTTTAAAAGTAATTCCTCATCGGGTTTGTCCCATACAATGTTAGCATCATACATGTATATCCAAGGATTCATAAATCCGACCATTAACAATCCACCCTTTTTCAATACTCGAGAGGCTTCTTTATATATGTTTTCCAAATCTTCTACATATACATTTGAAACTGGATTAAAAATAATATCAAAAGTTTCATTTTCAAATGGAAATGGTTTTGTCATATCACCTTGAACTGTGTTGATTTTTAAGCCTTCTCTTTTAGCAACCATATCATCTCTTTGTAATTGTGATTTAGAAAAATCCATTATGGTTACATCATAACCTTTTATGGCAAAAACTGGACCTTGCTGACCACCACCACAAGCTAAACCTAATATCTTTTTTCCGTTAGCTTTTTCAAACCATTCTTTTGGAACTTTTTTCCCAACAGTTAATGCAACAGAAATTGGATTATTTCTAACTTCTTCTAATTCTTCATGTGTCAATGGCTCTGTATAGTCATTTTTTACATTATTCCATCTATCTTCATTTAATTTTATATAATTGTTCATCTTATAATCTCCTCGTAATTTTATATTATTTCGATTTAAGTTGAATATGCTGCCATTACATTTTTCTCACCTCTACAAATTCAAATTTGTTTCACTTAATATCTTGAATGTTATATCATGTTTTTACTTAGTTTTACAGCCATAACTCTTGTTTCTTTACCTGTGTTAGTTCCCTGTTTTCTTGCAATAATTTTTCTATACAGTTTCTGACACTTTCAGCCTGTTCCACGTCTTTTCGGTATCTTTAATAGCTCTTGTGGTCTTGTAATTCTTATCTCTTAAAGTAACTATACTTTCTTTCAGTTCAGATAAGGAAAGGATGTTTTTCTCTTTTAAGAGTGACGCAAAGTATGGAGCAGTTTTGTGAGATAATTTGTTCTATATTTGCAAGTTCATTAAAATGGGTTATCCTAAAAATATGAAAGAATATAAATTTTCTGCCAGTATGCCAATCGATGATTTGATTCTTGGAATAGGATTTCCAGCAGTGCTAATGTTACCAACGCTAGTTTTAGGTCTACTAGCATGGTGCTTAATCCCTGGCTATCAGCCACTATCAAAATCAATGAGTGGTTTTGGGTGGGTTGCAGTTCCAGGGGTGGTTATCAGTTTTGTTTTATTGGAATGGCTCAAGAAGAAAACGGTCCACGAATATATTGTTAAAGTAAGGGGTACGTCTATTGGTTTCTATAGAGCAGGAACATTGCAGTGTCAAGGTAAACTGAATAGCATCACGATGCAACAAAGTCCGTTAAAGACCTGCTTGGAAATGAAGATAAATGATACGAAGATAATATTTATAGTTCGACCAAAGGAAAATTATATCCGTAACAGTTTTCTTGCGACAGGTTCATTATATGATGTTGAGGTTATGGAAGAACTTTATCATGATTTATCTTAAGGAACAGTTTGACGGCATCTTGTTTGTGTGTTAAGTTTTAAGTGTTCAAGAAATAGAGTGTAACTGATTTAATTCAAGCATTACCTATTAAAAGAATAACGTTCTTTTGATGGTGGTGCTTTTTATGATATGCCCCATCAAAAGAAAGCCAAAAAGAAAGGAGAGTTATGATGAAAGATAAGATTTTTGGCGTTCTTCAAAGAGTTGGTCGCTCATTTATGTTACCAATTGCAGTATTACCAGTTGCAGGTTTATTGCTAGGATTCGGTGGATCCTTTACAAATGCAACAATGATCGAAGCATATGGTTTGCAAGGTGTTTTAGGGGAAGGGACTTTACTACATTCATTGTTAATGGTGTTAAACGGATGTGGTAATATCATTTTTGCAAATCTTCCTCTCATCTTTGCAATTGGTGTTTCTATTGGTATGGCGAAGAAGGAGAAGGAAGTTGCAGCTCTATCTGGTGCGATTGCTTTCTTTGTTATGCACTCTGCAATCAATGTGATGTTACAGATTACTGACATTGCTACGACTTTACCGTCAGGTTCAATTACACAAGTGTGTGGTATTGAATCTCTACAGATGGGTGTCTTCGGTGGTATTATCGTTGGTCTTGGTGTTTCTTATTTACATAATCGTTTCTATAAGATTGAATTACCACAGGTATTATCATTCTTTGGTGGCTCACGTTTTGTGCCAATTATCTGTACACTTGTTTATTTATTCGTAGGAATTCTAATGTTCTTCATTTGGCCAACTGTTCAAAATGGTATTTATAAAGTTGGTGAACTCGTTCGTACTTCAGGTTATGCTGGAACATTCTTATATGGTGTAATGGAAAGAGCTCTAATTCCATTTGGATTACACCATGTATTCTATCTGCCATTCTGGCAGACAGGTGTTGGTGGTGTTGCGAATGTTGGTGGTCAGATGGTTGAAGGAGCACAGAATATTTTCTTTGCAGAATTAGCAAATCCATCTACAACAGTATTCAACACAGAAGCAACCCGTTTCATGGCTGGTAAGTTCCCACTCATGATCTTCGGCCTACCAGGTGCGGCTTTTGCAATGTATCGTGCTGCGAAACCTGAAAATCGTAAGGTGGTTGGTGGTTTATTACTATCTGCTGCTTTAACAAGTATCTTAACTGGTATCACAGAACCACTTGAATTTACATTCTTATTCGTAGCACCTATCCTATATGCAATCCACGTAGTTGGTGCAGGATTAGCATACATGTTGATGCATATTCTCAAAGTTGGTGTAGGTATGACCTTCTCAGGTGGTCTTATCGACTTATCTCTATTTGGTATCATGCAGGGCAATGCTAAGACAAACTGGATTATGGTAGTTGTTGTAGGTATTGTTTACTTCTTTGCATACTTCTTTATCTTCTCATTCTTCATCAAGAAGATGGATCTCAAGACTCCAGGACGGGAAGATGAAGGTGAAATCAAGCTATATACAAGAAAAGATGTAGAAGAGAAGAAGGAAACTGCTACGTCTTCTGGCAATGATGAATTAAGCCCACTCATCACACGTGGTTTGGGTGGTAAGCAGAATATTTCTGATGTGGATTGTTGTATCACACGACTAAGATGTACCGTTAAGAACCCTGAGCTTGTTGATGAAGAACAATTAAAGGCTACAGGTGCTAAGGGTGTTATCAAGAAGGGCAATGGTGTACAGGTCGTATATGGACCGCAGGTAACTGTAATTAAGTCTGACTTAGAAAGTTATTTAGATAATCTCAAGGAAGATATGGTTGTAGGAGAAGAAATTGTGGCTCCAGCAGATGGTCGTGTTGCGGTATTATCAGAGACACCAGATCCAACGTTTGCAGAAGGTATGTTAGGACAGGGGGTTGTCATCTTCTTGACTGGGGATAAGATTTACTCACCAGTTGATGGTGAAGTACAATTCGTATTCGATACAAAACATGCAATTGGAATTCTCTCGAATCAGGGAAATGAAATCCTACTTCACATCGGTATTGATACAGTCAACTTAAAGGGTGAAGGCTTTACACCACATGTTCAACAAGGTCAAAAAATTAAAAAGGGTGATTTATTGATGGATATTGATTTACAATATATTAAAGAACATGCTAAGAGTGAAGCGACCCCAATTATTTTTACGAATTTAAAACCGGAATCAACACTGACAATTTTGAAGATGGGAGATGTCAAAGCTCTAGATAAAATTTGCGAAATTAAGTAAATAAGGAGTTGGAATGTATAAAATCAAAAAGGTCATCAACAACAATGCAGTGCTGATTACAAACCCAAACAATGAGCAAGAAATGATTCTTATGGGCAATGGCATTGGATATAACCGGCATAAAGGCGAGATGATTGAAGATATTCAGGGTTGTAAGCAATATGTGATGAATACTGAAGGTGTTAATTATCAGTCCTTGGTTGATCCAATCTATTTGGAAATTGCATCCTTGATTTTGGATGAAGCAGAAAAGCAGTATGATACTGTAAACCGTAGTATTGAAATGTCTTTGGCAGACCACATAGCGTTTGCGTTAGAGCGTATTAAAGATAATGTTGTCATCAGTAATCCTTTCACAAAAGACATTGAGATTCTATTTGAAAAGGAAAATCGTATTGCACAAATTGGGCGAAAGATTATTGAAGATAAAACGGGTGTCTTAATCAATGATGATGAAGTGAGCTATATTACGCTTCATATTCATAATGCAATTAGCTATGAAAGTGTATCAGAATCGATGAAGACAACACTTATTATCAACACTGCTTTAGAACAGATGGCGGAAACATACCACATTCCATTAGATAAAAATTCTTTATCTTACTCACGTTTATTAATTCATTTAAAATACATGTTTGCTCGTCTTCAAAAAGGTGAGCGGCTCAATGTGGATATGGATGAGTATGTGAGTAAGACCTTCGCACTTTCATATGAAATTGCCAGAAATATTTGTGATTACATTAAGAAAAATTATGACTACATGATTCCTTTTACGGAAATTGGATATCTGGCAATACATATCGAAAGAATTCGCAAAGAAACGAGCGAAAAAATGAGCTGAGGAATTTTCTCAACTCATTTTTTATTTCATTTTCGAGATTGCAATAATATATTGCGCACTCATATATAAACATGCAAGCATAGTAGCTACTTCAAAGATAATTACAACAATATCACTCTTGATGATGATTCCATTTACGACTAGTAAGATGCCTAGCAAAGCATACAATACGGCAAGTAGAGCACAACGTCCTTTGTTGTTTGTTTCTATAAGTCCTTCAATGAATGATTTTTTCTGTTTTGGCTTAAAGTTAGGAATCTGTGGTAATGTTGGTAGCCAAGATTTTACAAAGCGATATTGTAGTACACCAAACAGTACAAAACCAGCAATTATGGAGATTCTCCAATCACTTGTTAGGCTCATCAGTAACATCGCTACTGCGATACCAAGTGCGATACGATTGTGATAGAGGTTGAAGTTTTTCGCATCTTTCTCTTTTAGAATATATCCTGTTTTTGTTCGGGAAATATACATGATGGTTTGACCTTTATCGTCGATGTATATATTTCTTCCAGCAATCGCTCCACGCTTTTGTGCATTGCCATCATCAAAGATGGATGGTCTTTTTTTCTTTGGGCTTTTTATCATAGAAGTACCTATTTTTGAAGCTGTGCAATACCCTTACAGTAGGTTTCCTCAACACTATAGTCATCGTTTAATACAACGATATCCGCATCATATCCTGTACATAACTTGCCAATATGATCATGCATGTTTAATAGTGTAGCAGGGTTAATTGTGGCAGAGTTGAGAGCCGCATCAAACGGAACACCAGCTCTTTCAACTAAGTTTCTAAGTCCCTCGTTCATACGCATTGTAGAACCTGCAAGACTTCCGCTTTCAGTTAGGTGTGCACTTCCATCTGGATAGATTTCGATTTCATGTCCACCAAACATAAACTTGGAACCCGGTTCAAATCCTTTTGCCATTAGGGCATCAGAGATCATGATTGCATGGTCTTTGCCTTTCGCATTAAAGAAGATATTTAGTGCTTCAGGTGTTGAGTGGTTACAGTCACAGATAATTTCGCTATACATATCGCGAAGGCGTAGAGCTAGTCCAGTTACACCATTTGCACGGTGGTTGAATGGTGATTGTCCGTTGTATGTATGTGTGATAGATTTTGCACCATTTGCGACAGCGATAATACCTTCTTGGAAGGTTGCACCGGAGTGACCGATCGATACTGCAACGTTATGTGCACTACAGTATTTTGTAAGTGCAAGTTCTGGATCGTGCTCAGGTGCTAATGTAATCACTTTAATCAGCCCTTCCGCGTCCTTTTGGTACTGGATAAATTCGTCTACGTGTGGTGGAACGATAGCTTCTGGTGGTTGTGCTCCTTTGTATTTCATATCAAGGTATGGACCTTCGAAATGGATACCAATGATATCAGCACCATCTCTACCGGCTACGTGTTCACGCTTTACAGCTGCTACGTTTTTAACAGCTTTTGTTAGTACTGGGTTTAATTCAGTGATTGTTGTGGAAAGGAAGCCAGTAACACCTTCACTTGGAATTCCTTTTGCCCATTTCTTAAGTCCCTCAGGTTCTGCATAGTTTGTATCATAGCCATACGCACCATGACAATGGATATCAATAAATCCTGGCACAATACGACGATTTCCATAATCTACATCTGCAGTATGATCATCAGCAGAGTAAATTCCTTTAATCTTACCTTCAGAAATTTCAATGACAGCTGGGATAAAGTCACCGGCTATCCATACACGATTACTTTTAATAAACATATTTTTATTCCCTCATGAATTACTTTCTATGTTTATCATAGCAC
>ERZ1034992.1157-NODE-1157-length-12417-cov-4.386992_pt1 | contig 12417 bp, 19 predicted proteins | sample MGYA00520695_ERZ1034992 | MGnify/ENA primary metagenome ERZ1034992 (study PRJEB33766, sample SAMN09781778) | gut metagenome | biome: gut microbiome | host: Homo sapiens | place: Madagascar | study: EMG produced TPA metagenomics assembly of the PRJNA485056 data...
GAGCTCTCGTATGCGCTTGCGCGCCTCGCGCAGCTCGCGGTCCTCGGCCTTCGGATCGGGCCCGCCGGCAAGCTCGCGGCGGCGGTCCTGGACCCATTTGCCGACGGTTTTCGAGTTGAGGCCGAGCTCGGAGCAGCATTGCGTTATCGGCCTGCCCGTCGAGATTATGTAGTCGGCGGTCTCGCGCCTGAACTCGTCGGCGTGCCTGGCGGATGGGTTTGACATGGCATCGTCCCTTCGGTCGTCGTCGGCATGAATTCTAAAGCATCAAAGTCCCTAGCATGCGTGTCCGAAAAGACGATACAGGTCACTCTACGCGGCCCACCAGCACGCGTATGGGAAGGGCGGGATCGGCCGCCTCGCCGTGGATCGCCGCCTCGGCGGGCTCCGAGGGCCCGCTCCCGGCCGCATCGCCGGCCGGGACGATGGCCTTGGCGTTGGCGATGCCGGCGCGGGTGACTTTCACCCAATCGGACGCCTTGCTGGATCTGCGGGGGGGGGACCTGCCGGGCTCTTCCTCGCGGAAGCAGGCCATCCACCTGTACAGGTTCGATTCCGAGACCTTGTTCAGCCCGCACCATTCCTTGATGGTCATGTCTGCGGAAAGGCAGCGCTCTATGCGCCCGGCCCACATGTCCCTTCGCTGCGCATCGTTCATCGTCGAACCTCCAAATCGGTTGCGTTCGCGAACAATCTTGGAGCAATGGGGCCGAGTTGTTAAGACGTGCTAGTTTTGATGCTTACGGTGTACAGGGGCCTCACAGAACCCACGAGAGATTCCTGGGACAGAGCGTACGATGGCTTCTTTGACTACCTCAAAACCGATTTCGGCGCATTTGTTGTACAACAAATGCGCCGAAATCGGTGAGACGATATAGAGGAGGATTACCAGAAAGGGACAACCAAAGAAAAAGGCAGCAATGGAAAGCGAAGAGAGCTTGGCAGCGTCAGCCATAGAAACGTCGACGGCAGAAATGGCCACCGATAAACCAACCGATAACACATCAGATAAACTACCCATCATCTGTTCAAAATGCGGTACCGAAAACGACCTCGGAATGAAGTTCTGCGGCAATTGCGGCACGGAACTGGGCGACGATGCCGCACGGCCGGCGTCTGCCAAAGGGCGGCAGAAGCCTCATTCCTCTAAGAGCAAGAAGCCTAAAATGGGCCTTGTCATCGCCGCCGCCATCGCGGTTGTGGCGATTGCTGCAATGGCGACAGCTCTATTCATGATGGCCCTCTCGCCTCAGGCTAAGGCGGACAAACTTCATGAAGAGGGTTCGTACGCTGAGGCGATGGAAATCTATCAAACGCTCGACCATTCTGATGGGATAGACGCCAAGATAAGCGACTGCCGCTACAACCTGTTTGTCGACAGCCTCGTCACCGACGGTCCGTACAAGACCGCAGAGGGTGAATATGTTACGTGGACAGTGGAAGGCTATGCGAATGGCGATATCAAGTGCTCATTGGAGGAGAAATACAACGGTGGCGTTACTGCCGGCAACGAGATGTCGTACATCATCACCATTCATCATGGTTCGACGACCGCCGATTTCTCAGCGAGCCAGAAGATAAAGATCCTCGGTCAGAGCATGAATGAATCGGGTTCCGGCAAACTCGATTTGCCGTCATATTCATACGGCAAAGACGTCACTTTAGACTCCTACGGCAATACAGGTACCACTGCCGGCGCTTCAATGATCAAGTCCAACGGAAGTGTTGTTTCTAAAATGATTCAAAAAGGCCTGAAAGGTGCGATAAGCGCCCGCGCCGCCGGCGCGACGCTCGCAGATCTTGGGTTCACGAATCTTTCGTAGCGTAGCGAAGCCGGGAGAACAGGGTCCCTGTCTGTAATCCAGTGGTGCTACGGGTGTAAGCAGTTGGATGGATGTTGATCAAACGCGCATTCATGCAGTGGGAGTAGCGCATGTGCATGGAGGTCGGACGGCTTGAGTGCTTCCATGTCGGTACGTCCGCCGAGAACATCCGCGACCATATTCCCAACGACGCCGACCCAAACTGTTGGCGATGGCTTGGATGCTGGATTGGGCTCGCGGAGCTCTTCGCGGTTTAGCTCGAAATCATTGCTGCGGCTTTCGTGAACGTGCGGGATGCGACCAATAGCGACAAGAGGCAGAGGGATTTTCAGTCGATGAGCTATGACGGTGGGAGGTCGTTTTTTACGAGTCGCTTGTAGGCGGTGTCGCGCGACGCGTCGTTCATCTTGGCGATATCCGAGATGCCGAACCCCGCTGCGGCGCCGCCGGCGTATAGAATCGGCGATGGACATGCTGCCGCTCGTCGCCTCCTGTGCCTTTCTGGCTAGAAACAGGAGCGTCTATCGGATCAGGCGTCTTTGAAGGCGATCGGCATATCTTTGCGCTTAGCGTCGGAAAACCTGCTGCCGAAAGCGCTGCTTTTTTACGAAATCGGTTGCATTTAATAGAATTAACCTGTAGGTTAATTCTATTAAATGTTATATCAATAAGGAGAGTAGATGGGGGAAGGCAATTGGCAGCTTAAGCAGATAGCTGATTTCTTTTATCTGCTCGTTAATGAAGGAGATGCTTCTGAGAAAAACATTCTTCAGAAGAGGTTCAAAAAAGATTCGAATGCACTGAGTACGCTTTATGATTTGATTGAGAAAATCGATGGGCTTGGTTATGAGCTTGGGGTTGATTTCGCATTCAGTACAAATCGGTTCGATACGGTTAAAAACACAAAACTGAGTCTTATCGAAATACGCAGACTTGGAAAAACGTGGCGAGTGATTACTTACTGGAGCAAGAAGCAAAGGGCTTTTGTGATGTTAGATGCTTTCGAGTCTCATAAACATAAGACTATGAATGAAATGCAAAAGCAAGTAGAGCCGTTGGTCCAAGAGGCGATTCGGCTGATAGGGGATGGTGAGTAACATGGCTATGAAGGTGTCGCGAGAGGAGTTCCTTGGTGTCGACGCGCCTTTAAAGCCGTCTTTTGATAATGTTGCGGCTAAGATGGCCTTGGATTTTGAGGCGGAGGTGTTTCTGCGCCTCAAAAAGTTAGGACTCAAGCGCAAGGACTTAGCCGAGCGGCTTGGCGTAAGTCCCGCGGCGGTATCGAAGCTGCTTGCTGAGAATTCCAATATGACGCTTAAGACTATGGCTAAGGTTGCAGTTGCTTTAGGCTGTGAAGTCTCATCCATTCGTTTAACGGAAATCGGTGACGTTGATTACGCTGGCCTAGATGACGAAAACGATACGGATACTGTGCTTGTTCCTAGGGAAAAGCCGGTGGTCGAACCGTTTGATGACGCGTTTTCAACCGGCGCGCTTGTCTCTAGAAGCACAAGTGCTTCTTTCGGCGTCAAAGAGGCGCCTGTTCTGTCATTGGGGAGGATTGCAGCATGAGCGAGGGAAACTGGATTTCGCCCGTGGAAATCGTTGACTCGAAAGTACTCGGGCTCAACTTATCGGTGGCAGACGGATTCTCGGGCGGGGAAACGCACCTTTCCCTGACTATGAATTCTTCATTCGCCTCGCCGATGCTGGATAACGGTAATCGCGTGTGCAAATGCGTGCTTGAGGCCGTGGGGAACTGGACAATTGATAAGGAAGGTGTCGAACCGGCCCTTTCTGCTTCTTGCAAGCTTGGCATCGTCGTGGCAATACCGGAAGTCTCTTTATCTACTGTGGATGAGAGCGAAAGGGATGCGTTTGTCATGGCCAATACAGTTTCCATTGCTTATGGAAAGATACGGGCCGTTGTGGAAAATATAACTGCAGAAAGCATCGTGGGGAAGCAAACTCTTCCTGCTATCGATCCCTATGGATTTGTCGCCTCGCTTAGGTCAAAGGAAGATTTGGAATAGGGTCTGGAGTGGTCAAGGTTTCTTGGACGGAATAATTAGCTTTTTCAGGCAACGGTTCGCTCTGGGTCGCATGGGGCGATATAGCCGATTGATGAGTGTATCCTTCACCTGTTGCAGTGGAGCCCGATGTCTTGAGCACGATTTTGCGGTTCAAGGGTACCGTCAATAGTTTTGCGCAAACTGGCCAGCCGCCGGTACGGCTACTCCTTGAGAAGCGACACGTCCAGGTAGCGACGCGATCCCCATTCGCTGTCGGCGACGTACTTCAGGCGGGCGGCCACCAGCATGAGCGCGGACTTGCCGTCGGGAAAGGTGCCGACCACGCGGGTGCGGCGGCGTATCTCCCTGTTGAGGCGCTCGATCGCGTTGTTCGTGCGGATGCGCCGCCAATGCTCGCGGGGCATCTCGCAGTACGTGAGCGTCTCGGCGAAGCCTTCGCGCACGACCTTGGCGGCCTCCTTGAGCTTCATCGATTCGGGCTTGGCGGCCACCGACTCCGCCTTGGCCGCCGACGCCTCGCGCGACTCCATCGCATGGATGGCCTTGAGCATGGTCGCGGCCTGGGAGCGCTTGGATTCGGGGACCTTCGCCAGCGCGTTGCGGTAGAAGGGCACCGTGCAGCGCTGGTATTTGGCGTCGGGGAAGACCTCGGCGAGCGAGCCGACCATGCCGGCGGCCTTGTCGCCGACGACCATCCGGACGCCGCGCAGCCCGCGCGATCTCAGCCGCGACGGGAAATCGCGCCAGCACCCCGACGACTCCGTGAAGCCCTCGGCGCAGCCGACGACCTCGCGGTAGCCGTCCTCGTTCACGCCTATGGCGACCATCACCGCGACGTTCTCGTAGGAACCGCCCCGGCTGCGCTTCAGGTAGATGCCGTCGATGTAGACGTACGGGTATTCGCGGGCCAGAGGACGGCATCTCCATTCGTCCCCAACCTGAACGCCTTGCCGTTCAGGTTGGGGACCGTGCCGGCGGAAACGCCGGCGCCCCAGAGGATCTCGCTGACGTCCTCGATGCGCCGTGTGGAGACGCCGGCCAGGTACATCTCGATGATGGCCTCCTCGATGGCTTTCCTGACCAGCTCGCGCAATTCGTCTTTCACGGCCTCCTCATTGAATGATACGATTGGCTTGGACATGGCCTGCCTCCTAGCATGATTGAATTCGACACTCAAATCATACCGACGGCACGCGCCATGTCCTTTCTTTTCTGGGCGTGTTCAGCTTTCAAAGTGCGCAAAGAATTTTACGTTACCGCTACGTCACGCACGCGCTGCGGTCGGGGGACGACCCGGTCACGGTGTCCGAGAAGGTGGTGCGCCGCATCATGCGCGAAGAGGGGCTGGCGGTCGCGTACGCCAAGAGGAGGGCGAGGTAGAGATCGTACAAGGGCGAGATATCCGATGCGCCCGAGAACCTGGTCAACCGCCGCTTCCGGGCCGCGGCGCCCAACGAGCTGTGGCTCACCGACATCACGGAGTTCGGGCTGCCGGGCGGCAAGGTGCACCCGTCTCCGATCCTCGACTGCTTCGACGACGGCCTGCCCGCCTGGTCGATCGGCACGAGCCCGAACGCGGAGCTCGCCGACAGCAGCCTAGAGGCCGCATGCGGAACGCTCCGCGAGGGCCAGCGCTCCGTGACTCATTCCGATCGCGGGTGCCGTTACCGCTGGCCCGGATGGATCGCGATCTGCGAAGAGAACCACCTGACCAGGTCGATGTCGAGGAAGGGGTGCAGCCCGGACAACTCGGCGATGGAGGGATTCTTCGGCAGGCTCGAGAATGAATTCTTCCACCATCGGGACTGGTCGGGCGTGACGATACCCGAGTTCTGCCGAATGCTCGACGCCTATCTGAGATACTATAACGAGGAGCGGCCGAAGGAGAAGCCGGGATGGCTGAGCCCGATGCAGTACCGCAGAAGTCTAGGGCTGGCCGCATAGCCGGTCCAAAGAAACGTCCGCATCCTCCGATCTCCGAAATCTAGATACAGGTCAAAGTATGGTGATTCAAAATAGATGAATCTGAGTTTCGCTAACCTTACGCCGTCCGGCGCCTTGGTGATAGTTGTGAAATATGCTAAAAGAGATTAACGTGCGAAGTGAGAAGTGTGGCCTATCTCCTGCCGAATGCCAGAGGACCTATGTTCGTTGTTGTCCTCGTCGAAGCTCCAGTTATGGATGCCGGCTAAGGTTTTTGCCCATCTGGATAGAAGGAGCATCAAAGAATGGAAACGCTAAACCTAATCCTTGGGATAATTGCCTCATGCGCGTCGATTGTCGCTGCTGTCATATCCCTTTCTATTAAGTCAGATATCGAGAAAATGCGAGATTCTTTTCAGAGAAATGCCATGCGTGTCTCTGGCAACGGCAGCAGCCAAGTTATGGGCTCGGGCAACAAGGTGAACGTGCATGCCAATCGCTAGCCCATGTTCGACAGAACTTTCTTCGCTGGGGTTTGGAGCTGGCCAGATTGTGGGTGATAACAACACCCAGAAGATTATGATGCAAATTGGCGGCAAAGAAGGGCTTACCCATAGCGTGGTGCATGATTTGCTCGCCCTCGTCTATAGCGGTTCGCTCAGTGCTGATTCAGAACTTCCGCTCGATGTCCCCATCGGCATGAATGATAAATTGCGTTTCAACAACGCAAACAAATATATAAGGATTATCCGCAACCATTCGGACGACTATTCCAAGGTTCGCGAAGCCATGGGTGAGTTCCCCGACAGCGAGAAGATAATCAAGAAACTCGGCGATCTCTTCTTTGTCGCCGCTGATTATAATGCCGACGGCGAGCTCGTAGTTGGCGATGGGGACAAGCAGCTCGATGCAATCAAAGACCGTCTTGTCCAGACAATTCTTGAGGACGTGGATTATAATCCGCATGTTCATACGCGCGAGGATGTAGAAAGTTTCTGCATCGCGCTCGTGGCGTGCGGGGTTTCCAGATGCATCGTTCTGAAAAAGCCCACGTAGGAGAGTGTTTAACTATTCATGCTGCTTCTCGACAGGAACAACGACCCGGTGAAGACGGTCTACTATATCGCCGCTTTGGCACATTCACGGATTTCCACCGAAGGAGAAACCGGGATAATCGACCTTTACAGGTGGGTTTGCGACTCCGCTCGATGCGGGGAAGTTCCTTACGATTTCTTCTTGATGGCTATCGATTTTCTGTTCCTTGTTGCTGGGGTGGATGTTGCTGGGGAAGGGAAGCTCCATGTTCATAAAGTCGGTTAGGCTTCGGAACTCGATGACCGATCGTGTCATGCGTGAGGTTGTGTTCCATAAGGGGGCCAATCTCATTGCCGATACTTTTGAGTCAGACAGGCATAATAAGGTCGGGAAGACGACGTTCCTCAAGCTCGTAGACGTGCTGCTCGGTGCAAATGGAAGGGATCGCCTCTACAAGGACGACGAGACGAATAGCGTCAGCGAGGAGTTGCGCGACATTATTGTTGACAAACGGGTCGTGGGAGAGATGACTCTCGTGAGCTCGTTCGAGAGACCCTTTAACCACAGCGTTGAGCTCAAAGTGGAGCTGTTTCCAAGAGGTCGATATTTCTTTGACGGCGAGAAGGTCAATGCAGCCAAGTACAGGGAACTGTTGGGCGAGGCCTTGTTTGCGGTTGGCTCTAGCAAGCCCACGTTCCGCCAGCTCATCAAATATTTCGTGAGAGTATCCATGAGTGGGGACGACGATTCCTTCCTTAGAGCGCTGCCCAGAGCATCTATCGCTGATTACAGGGCGGTCTACAACTATCTATTTGACATTTCGGATTCGGAACTCGACGCAAGGTTAGCTAAGCTTAACAGGGAGCTGAGCAAGCTTAGGGAATCCGTCAAGCAGTACAAGCGCCTTTCTGGTATTGAGGACGAGGAACAGCTTGCCCAAGTGGGTGTGGCGCTGGAGCGCGAGTGCCAACGCCTGGAGTCTCGGCTAGGCGACGTGCTCGATGCCGATGAGTTTAAGGCCAACAGGGAGACAATCGAGGAGGCGAGGAGTCGTTATGCCGAACTGCGCTCTGATTTGGCCGAGGTCGAATTTAGGATTGAGCGCAACAATAAGTCAATAGAGCGCTTCAGGAAGGGGGCGGCGAAACAAGCAGACCTGTCGCTTTCGCGCAGCTTCTACGACGAGGTCTGCTCCCTCATTCCCTCGGTGAACAAGACGTTTGAGGACATGGTTGCGTTCAACCGAGCGCTCTGCGAGAACGAGATAGCGTACTTCCGGGAGGTCGGGGCTGAGCTCGAATCCGAAAGAGCGGGCATCCAGGCTAAGATCGCAGCCTTCTCGGCTGAGAACTTGCGCTACCTCTCGCTCCTTGATGGCAAGGCGATGGGCGAGTATGAAGCCCTTCTCGAAGAGTGCATGCGCCTGCGCCAGGAGATGGGCAGAAATGCTGAGGTCCTTAGCACGCTGCAAAACTATAATAATCGTATAAAGGCACTGAAAAGTCAAATCGCAAGCCTCTCCGAGGGCGGAGAGGAACGGGAATCCTCGATCTCGAGTCATCAAGCCATGATGAATTCCTTCAATAGTTATTTTACGCCGATGGCAAATGCTGTTAACGGCGAGAGGCCCATATTGACCTACTCGACTGACACGAGCAAGTTTCCGGTGGCTATAACCGACCTCAACGGATCAAGTACCGGCACGCGTAAGTCTCTTTTGGCAGTTTATGACCTTTCGTACCAGCAGTTCGCAATTGCTAACAAGATAGAGGTGCCTCGCTTCGTGGTTCAAGACGTCGTTGAGAATGTTGAGGGTGAAGACCTGAGGAAAATTATCGACCAAGCAAATAGCATAAATTGCCAGTTTATTATCGCCGTGCTTAAGGAGAAGCTTGATTCATCGCGGATATCCGAGGAATCACAGGACGCAATGTGCATCCTCGAACTGTCAGAGCGGGACAAACTATTCCAGGGCCTGACGGTCGAAGCAAACGAGCGGAGCCATGGTTTGGAATGAGCGGTGCGCAGTGGCCAACCATAAGAAAGATTCCGGACGTTACAACCCATGGAAGTACAGCACGACAAAGCATCCCTCGATACTGAGCGAATGCCCGGACTGCAAGTTGCTTGATGATGCCGAATTGTGGGCCCTTTACGAGTTCTACGTTCTCCACTCGCCGTGCGAAAAAACTAGCTGTCAGGGAAGACCGTTTGAATGGTACGGCTGGAGTGGTTCTATAAGGGATACCGGGCTGGGCTCCGAGCTTGAGGCGGCGTTCACAGAATGCAAGGGTCAAATGATCGTGCCTCGAGGCCCCGTTAGTATTCCTTGCGGGGACAAACTTGCGGTCGATTTGCCGCATATGTTTCAACTTGCTGATTTCACTGATGGACTCCTTTTAGATGTCGCTACGGAACGGGTCGCCATGAGGGCTACGTCGGGCAGCAATTCGTGGCTCAGGCTATTCCGCCGTATCAGGAACTGCTTAGCGCATGGGCGCTTCGAAGCAGCCGATCCAGCTGACGGACTTGGTCCGTCTCTGATAATGGAAGATAGGGATGCAAATAATATTACGGCCCGTATGGTGCTCAGGTTGCAAACCTTGTTGAAATGGCGTGAAATTGTCGAGCGCGGCCCGACCATCGCAGTTTCACCGGCTGAGGTTTCGTGGAGCGAATAGGGCTTTACGGCACTAGCTGCTCGATTCTATGGCCAGCAGCTATGTTGCTACCCACGTAAAAATCATCAGGGGGAGTGGCGGTATGGCGATCGGACAGCAGCAAAACTGTTTATGTCAAGCAGACAATGAACAAAGGGGACTGCGGTGGAAATCCTGGACCGTTTCGGGTTAGGCGATCAGCCCCAAATCCCTCCGATACTGCATCGGGCTCCTGTAGTCCAGGTCGCTTTTCAGCCTGACGTCCCTATGCCATCTGAGATACGCGTCGAGCATGTCCGCGAACTCGTCGAGCGCGACCCCGCTCCAATCCCTGCCGTAGAAGAACTCTATCTTCAGCCTTCCGAAGAAGCCCTCGGCGCGCGCGTTGTCCGGGCTGCAGCCCTTCCTCGACATCGACCTCACGATGCCGTGATCGTCGCATATCTTTATCCACCCGGGCCAGCGATAGTGGCAGCCTCGGATGCCCTTCTAAGTGTCAAGAGCAATTCACGAGCTCGCTCTGCCTTTTTATGACGTAGTAGACCTCCCGCGCGATATAGCGCTTTAGGCACCTTATGGCCTCCATCTTGGTGTGCTTCTCGGACATCTTCTTGGCGACATGTTCCTTGGTGCGCTCATTGGTTCTGAGCCTCCCTATGGCGATGATGCGGATCATGGAGTTCGCCTGCCTGCCGCCGTCGCGGTTGAGCCTGCGCCGATACGTCATCCCCGACGAGACGGGAACGGGCGCGACGCCGCAGAGCATGGCGAAGGACGCTTCCGACTTGGGCCTTTCGGGGTTGTCGCCGACCGTGACCATCAGCTGAGCCGCCGACTGGGCGCCGACGCACTTGGGCCGAACCAGCAGCGGAGCGGCGTCGGCCGGTATCGCGCCGATCACGTCATCGAGCTCGGAGACCTCGTCGTCCAGGTCGACGTAGCCTTGGCGAGGCGCTTCAAGGCTATCTCGGCGGCGCCGAGCGGGGTCCTGAAGGCGGTCGAGTCCGGCCGCGACGCGACCAGGTGCCTTATCAGCTGCATGCGCGTCATGCCGCGCAGCTGGTCGCGCAGCTCCTCGGGCGCCGAAATCATGTCGGCCCTTATCGTCTGCAGCGCGACCCTCCGCGCCGCTACGGCTGTCGACCTGGTCTTTTGCAGCATCCTGAGGGCCTCGACCATGCCGTTGCGGCTCTTCGGCGCGACGGTCCTCGCGCCGGTGAACGCTGCCCCGGCTGCCATTTCCGCGTCGATGAAGCCGTCCTTGCCGCGCTTCCTGCGCACGGTCTTGTCGGGGAAGGTCACCTCCAGCATGGCGAGCCCGTTCATGGCGAGATGTCGGGTCAGGCCGCTCCCGTACGACCCGGAGCGCTCTACCCCGACTCTGAGCACGTCGCCCAGCGATCTCGCCCACGACTCGAGCTGCCTGCAGCCCCGCCGGGTCGTGGGGAAGCGCTCCTCGCCGACCAGCGCCCCTGCCGGTTCACCGCCGCCACGTGGATCTCCTTGTGCGTGTCGACGCCGATGATAACTTGCCCTTGCCTCGGTCTTTGCATGTCCGGCTCCTCAAGCGTAAGGTGTGCTTTGCGCGCTCTCGCCGAGCCGGCTGTCGGACAGGACGGTGACGGGATGCATCGCAGGCATCTGGCCCTTCTTGGGTCACGGACCGGGGGCGAGGGCCTCCGTCGGAACCGCCCCGAGCAACCGGCGTATCCGGGGAATGACATAGCGTCGATCGCTGTGCGGGTCAGGATGCGCGGGTCGACCGTCAATCGGAGTGCGGGTCAGGATGCTGCGATGCGGTCCCGACTGCAGGATACGGCTCCGTTCCGGTTGCCGCAAAACCTGCTGGCAACATTCTTACTATCGCTGTGGCTGACGGGGCGTTCGCCTTCAGGCAGCTTGGATGCCTCGGCGTCCAGCATGGAGTTCACGAGCTCGGCGTTGGGCGAGGTCGACTGCGTCCAGGCGACGCACATCCCATCAAAGCAATCAATTATGGGGCTTAAGCAGGCCTTGCCGGCGGGGACGGAGAATTCGGTGATGTCGGCGAAGCCAGAGGCGATTCGGGCCATCGGCGTGGAAATCGCGCTTTACTATGTTCTCGGGCGCCTCGCCGATCTCGCCTTTGCAAGAGCTGTGCTTGCGCTTGCTGGGGCGCTTGGCGATGCTTTCATGATCTGGCAGACGGCCTTCTCCGACACGGCAACCTCCTCGGATTTAAGGGCGGCGCGCACCCTGCGGTACCCGTAGCGCCTATCGCTGCCGTGGAACACCTCCGTTATGCGGATGCGCAGGGCGGCATGCCTGTCTGGCCTTAAGAGCGCATTTTTCTGATAGAGGTAGCTGCTCTTCGCCATTCCCGCCGCATCCACCAGCGCGCCCAGCCTATGCGCCGACCTCAGGCTCTCCGCAAGGACTGTCTTCTCCCTGTTCGTGAGCATCCCGGGATCGACGCTTCGGTCTTTTCCCAGAAGCTCCACCGTCCCCTCCAGGATGGCGCGCTGAAGCTCCAGCCTGCCTATGTCGCGTCTCAAGGATCCCGCGTATTCCTCGAGCTCCTCGATGCTTCTGCCGTCTTTTTTTCCTCGGCAACTTGCAGGGCGCCTCCTCGCTCAAGAGCTTTCGCTTCCAATTATAGAGCGTTGCCCTCTCGATGCCGAGTCCGTCGGCGATGACCTTTGCGGCCCCGCGCCTGGCGACGAGGTCGATGACGGCCTGTTCTTTGGCTTCATGGGAGAACCGCCTTGCGCTGGAGCGTTTCGGCCTGCGACCGGGCTCAAACTCGTCTATCCATGCCGCAAGAAGCTTTTGAGAAGGATATCCGAGCGCTCTCATCGTGCGGGCGAGGCACCGGCCATGCCCGAAGAAATGATCGACCGCGGCCCGCTTCAGATCTTCGGTGCATCTGCGATGGGCGCTGGCCGATGGCATGCGACATCTATT
>ERZ1034992.1161-NODE-1161-length-12383-cov-4.988400_pt1 | contig 12383 bp, 17 predicted proteins | sample MGYA00520695_ERZ1034992 | MGnify/ENA primary metagenome ERZ1034992 (study PRJEB33766, sample SAMN09781778) | gut metagenome | biome: gut microbiome | host: Homo sapiens | place: Madagascar | study: EMG produced TPA metagenomics assembly of the PRJNA485056 data...
GGACTGAGGAGGGTGCTATGCCGAACATAAATATCACGGTGCGGGAGAAGATCGCGCACACCATTACGGACACGTGTATTGTCTGCGGCAACTCGGACTATGTGGCGGTCTTTGACTTTGACGCGGAGTGGGATGCGTATGAAGTGAAAACTGCGCGGTTCATCTGGGGCGGCACGTACACGGATGTGGCGTTCACGGGGAACGAATGCCCGGTACCGGTGATACCGGACGCGGTATCGGTGCTGGTTGGGGTATATGCCGGGGATCTGCACACCACGACTGCCGCGGCGATTGGGGTCCGGCGGTCGATACTGGGTGGCAGCGAGACGGAAGCGGAGGTTAGCCGGGAGATTCGAGAGAACCTTGACAAGATGTTTGCCGGGAAGATTGATGTGCCGCAAGTGGCGAAGGTTGGCGAGGTTTTGACTGTTGAGGAAGTGGATGAAGACGGTAAGCCTACGAAGTGGAAAACGCGGGAGATGGATGTCGTCAGATTCTCCGAACAGGATTTGACATACGACCAGAAAACACAAGCACGAAAGAATATCGACGCTATAGATAGAAGCTATAACATTGTCAATGGTTTCAATGATATTCTTAAAGCAAACTGTAATTTGGGTGTTTGCCGAGGGATTCAAATGGGCAGTGCGCCCACCGGGATGTGCTTCCCTATTATTTTCTTATACGGAGATTCAAATAGGGGGATAACTGACCTTACATTATACGATTCCAAAGGACAGGTCTGGAAGACTTCAAACAGTCGTGGAGAGTGGGGACCGTTCAACCTTTCAAACAATGAGAATCTTATTGTAAATATAACTGAATTGTTTGAGAATGGCAGTTCACGGCTTGTTTCCGACACATCTGCGGAGGATATTTATTCCGCTATACAAAATGGCAAACATGTTATTGCGGTCACCAAAGGAAATTCTGCTTGCTCAATATTCTCGTGCATTGACTCAAATACGTATGACGATACCTATAATAATACATTCGCGTCTCTTCTCGGAAATGCTTATTTAGAATATCGAATCTGCGGTACAACTCTTGAAAACACTGATGTTATTGATAACTATTTCGAATTGGTCACGGCTGACGACATTGAAAACTTTGCTGTAAACATTGACAAAGCAATAAAACAAGAACGGATGCACGTAACGATAACGGCAACAGTAAGTACAGGCAATCTCACATATACGGCAGACAAAACCTCTAAAGAAATCTTAGAGGCTGTCAGTAGAGGAGTTGTACCGACATGCACCTATCCTTTGACTACGGCTCCCTATGGTCCTCAGGAAGTTGCGTGTATATTCAGTCAGTGGGTAGAAATGCCGGGGGCAAATAGTGGCTACGTGTCTTTTACACAGACGACAGATGATATTACGTATGTCTGTAATATAGATTCAAGCGGCGGCGCGACGTGTTATCAGCAAAACAGAGATACATCGGATAAACTCGTCGCTCCTGCTAACGCACAAGCCGGGCAGATTGTAAAGGTGAAATCCGTTGATGATTCCGGCATAATCACCGAGACAGAAGCGGTGGATATGGCTGAACAATGGGAATTGATAAATTCGATTACCGTTGCGGAAGCTGACGCCACGCGTATTATTGCAATCGATAAGGATTCCAACGGCAACAGCTTTTCGTGTAAAAAGATTATGCTACGCGCAAAAGCAAACTCCACGATAGATTCTAACGCGACTGCGTGGTTTTGCGTGAACGGCACAGGTGGGTACAACAGCGGTAGATTAGGGTTCAACACGAACTACGTAAAGTACAACGGCAACGGATACGAGAATCTTATCCTTATGGAGCTTAACACGGTAAGCGGAATTGTGCGCGCGGAAACGACGGCAAACAAAGGCGCGGCAATCCTTGACGCAAACGATGTTATGGACTTCCATGAGGTTGAATTTGCCGGGTATGGAGATGCGAATGTACTGCTGTACGGGACTTTTGCATTATACGGGGTACGCGCATGAGCATACTGGAAACCATTCTAAAGTGGCTGATTCCGTTTCTGTGCGGGAATGTTGTCAGTGTAGCTGTGATGTATTTCACTCTGTTCCGGCAGATCCGCGCGGGAGTGCAATGCCTGCTGCGTGCCGAAATTATCCGGAATCATGACAAATACATGGAGCGCGGGTATTGCCCGATCTATGCGAAAGAGGCGCTGCGGCGCGCGTACACGTCTTACCATGCGCTCGGCGGCAACGATGTAGCGACACGGCTTTATGATGATACCATGAAGCTGCCGACAGAACAGGAGAGTAAAAAATGAGCATCTACAATGTACAGTGCCCGGTATTCGCGGAATCTGGCGGGTTCTGCGTGACTTCCCCTTTCGGCTGGCGCGTTCACCCGATCAGCGGACGAGGCGAGGGACACAAAGGCACGGACATCACACGGTGGACAGGCTATAGCAATATCGCCACGATCACGGCGTTTGCATCCGGTACCGTGGCAACGGTCAAGGATACGGTTCCGGGGATCGACACAGCCAATCCCGCGAACAGCGCCGGAAACTATGTTATTATCGACCATGGCGGCGGCTGGGTGACGAAGTACTTCCACCTCCGTCATGGCAGCGTTACGGTACATCCCGGCGACTGCGTCCATGCCGGGGAGAGCATCGGCAGTATGGGAACGACCGGGAACTCGACCGGCGCGCATTTGCATTTTCAGATCGAAAAGGACGGCACTCCAGTAGATGGGCTGCCGTTCCTGCTCGGTGAAAAAACGTTAGAAAGAGAGGGAGACGATATGCCGAAAGAAGAAACGAAACGACAGGACAGCGAACCGCAGGTGTGGGCAAAGGAAGCGGTGGAATGGGCGGTACGGAACGGTATCATTTACGGAGATGGGACCGGGGATCTGAAGCTGCGGGAACCGTGTACCCGTGAGCAGATGCTTGTATTTCTGTATCGGGCATTGCAGGCGGTGAATGCGCTATGAGAATGCCGCGTGATGTGTCAAAGAAGCGGCGGTACACGCAGTATTCCAAAGTGCTGACCACGCTCTTTTCCCTGTTCATGCTGCCGCTGTCCGGCTATGTCGTGTTCCGCTGTCTGCACCTCGCGGAGCTGGCGATCACCAGCGGCTTCACAGGCGCGCTGCCGTATGTGACCGCGATCGTGGGGTTTGTCGAAGCGTCCGTGACCATTGTGCTTGGCTGCTATTTCGACAACAGCAAAAAAGAAAAAATCGCCCGTGCGCAATACGCCGCGGCGGGTGAATCCATGCAGAGAGATATTTGAGGAGAAGTACATATGAACAACATCGTAATTGACGGCGTGGCTCTCACGTCCATCGTCGGAGCTGTCGCTTTTATCGTGTCTGCCATCGTTGAGGTGACAAAGAAGATCAAGCCGTTCTCGCTGATGCCTACGCAGCTGTGGTGCATCATCGTGTCGGCGGTGGTCTGTGTAGCCGGGTATTTCGGCTACTGCGCGTATGCGGGGATTGCGCCAGTGTGGTACTTTGCGGTCTGCGCAGGGATCGTATCGTTTATTGTGGCGTATATCGCTATGTATGGATGGGATACGGCACGGGAGCTGTACGACAGGTTTACCGGGGGAATGAAAAAGGGATAAGCACATGTCCAACAATACAGGTTCTGTTAGCATAGTATAGTATGTTTTACATTGACAGAACCTGTATTGTTATGTTATAATACAGAAGCAGATACAAATGCTATCCCATAGGTTTATGCTGACTGCGTATATTATACAACGGTACAAGAAGAACAAATACTGCCAGGTCTGTCATACCGGCACTGTATTTTGGCTGATGTTTTTCCTATATTGCTTGCTGAATCATTTACAAATAAAAAGGATTATGAAAAACTCATATGCGGCGAGGGAAGTTATATCATTAAGTCTTTTTGGCGTGATAAATTGAAATGGGGTCGAAGCAAAATCGAATCAAAAATCAGAGCATATGAAGGCGTATTTCAAAATAGCGGCTCTATTTCCTGTGATGAAGCTGAATGGTTCAAGGCCAGGATCCTGCAATTTCTTGACAAACCGTTTGATGTGTAAGCTAATGCGTATTACCCCCCTCGGACACACATATCAAAAACGCACACAACACAGAAATCCCCTCGGAGGCATTCACCTCTGAGGGGACATTTTGCGCTTACTTTTGGTCTTCCGTGCGGTATGCGATAATTCCGAACAGCCCACCTGCAAATATGATTCCTACAGGTGGGTTTGTATTCGGATTGCTTAGATGGCATCCCCCGTTTGGTATACAAACCCCTGTCTCCTCGTCCGCGTCCCAGAAGTCGTCCGGGATGTCGTCCTCGAGGCTGTCCAGCATTTCGATATAGGAAATCTGTTTTCCGTCTTTTATGTTGTAGTAGATGACAACCTTATCGTCGAACAGGTAGACGGAGTTTATGAAAACGTCGATGATGCGGCGGCGGAAATCCATGTCGAATAGATCGCCTTTGCAGAAGGATCTAAGCCAGCTTTCCACGTCCTCGACGGTGTAGCAGATCGAGTTTGCCACTTTCAGCTTGGCGAGGTCGACCTCCGCGTCCTCTTTCTCCGCACCGATCTGCTCCATGCGGTCGTACAGCGGCTGACGGGCGTTTTTCGGCATCTCTAAGACTGTGTCAATGAGCTTATTGAGCTCCCGGTCGAGGGCGGCGATCCGCTTTTCACACGCGGCAACGGTATTGTCGCCGAACTCCTTATCGTACTGCGCGACCACTGCCTCGGCGATCCGCTTGATCCGCTTGGGCGAAAGAACGTATTTGACGGTCTGCTCGCAGACGTACCACTCGACGAAATCCTTTTTCTCGTGCGCTTTCTTGCACTCCTTTTTCCTACGTCCGGCGCACATATAGTAATAGAACGTGCCGCCGCCTTTGCCGGTGCCGGAAATGCCCTGCATCGTCTTTCCGCAGTGACCGCAAAAGAGCTTGCCGGAGAGCAGATATTCGACCGTCGCCTTGTTTTTCGCGCCGTGGATCGCGTTTGCGTCGAGATTCCGCTGCACCTTATCCCACGTCTCACGGGAAACCAAAGCGGGAATGGCGTTTTCGAGCCGTACACCACTCTGTTCGAGCACACCTACGTACTTCTCGGAGCGCAAAGCGTTTTGCAACGCGGTTATACCGAACGGTTCTCCTTTTCTGTTCCGCAGTCCACGCCTGTTCAGCTCGGCTATGATCTCTTTTTTCGGCACACCGGCGGCGTACTGCTCGAATGCCCATTTGATATGGGGCGCCTTAATTTCATCGAGAACAAGGGTGGTGCCGCATTTCTTGTAGCCGATTGGCGCGGTACTTCCGATATACTTCCCTTTCATCGCGCTTTCGTGCCGTCCGCGCTTGATCTTCTGCGACAGGTCTACGGAATAGTATTCGGCGGACGCTTCCAGAACCGCCTCTAAGATGATGCTTTCCGGGTTATCGCCGATATTCTCCATGGCGGACAAAACCCTCACGCCGCACTGTTTGAGCTTATGCTTATAGATCGCGGAATCATACCGGTTTCGGGCGAAGCGGTCCAGTTTCCAGACAATCACGTATTGGAACGCTTTCTTCTTTGCGTCCGCGATCATCCGCTGAAAGTCCGGGCGATCGTCCGATTTGCCGGAAATCGCACGGTCTATGTACTCACCGACCACGCACAGTCCTTCCCGTTCGGCAAAGGCATAGCAGTCCCGCAGCTGCCCCTCAATGCTCTGCTCGTTCTGCGCATGGGACGAAAAACGGGCATATATGACGGCGTTCTTCTCCGCTGTCGCTTGTTTTGCTTTCATACTCTATCCTCAGCTCTCCGCACTCGGACGGGCTTTTTCTTTTATACAGTTTTATCCTCGATCAGTTTATCCAGAATCAGCCCTGTCGCGTAACAATCAGACAGTGAACGATGGGCATCAGAACGGTATATCTGGTAGTACTTACAAATGGTATCAAGCTTGTAGTCCCAGACATCGTACTCTTCATTCTCCACATATTTCCCGGAATGATGATCGTATTGTTGTTTTCCTGCGGCGGCAAGCGTCAGTTTTGCAAGTGCAAGCGTGTCGAAACATTTCGCTTTTTCAGAAAGCTGCACACCATTGATAAACAGCATCGGCAAATCAAAATCCATGAGGTTGTGTCCGGCAATATTGCAGCCGCGTATATACTCCGAAAAAGACGCGGCGATCGTGGGAAATGCCGGAGCGTCTGCCACCATTTCATCGGTGATATGATTGATGGCAGATACCTCCGCGGGAATGGGTTTCTTTGGTTTGATAAGCGTAGTAAAACAGGAAACCGGCACGAAACCATCCGTATACTTGATCGCGGATACCTCCACGATCTCGCTGGCGCGCTTATTCAGACCGGTAGTTTCAATATCCACGACCACAAGTGGGAAAAGTGTCTCAAGACGTGTTGCACGTGTGATATTACGCGCTTTGAGTTCAGGCATATCGGCGAGGGCCTGCTTCTTTACCGGAATATCGGATACAGTGATTTCAGAATGTGGAATCGCAGAAAGCGCAGCGGAAAATTCCGCTTTTTTGTTTTCAACGAAACGCGCTTCTCTCTCCCTATCTTCCTCCAACTTCTTCTTCAACTCTTCATCGCTATATATCAATCTTGACGCAGCTTTTTGTTGTTCTGGGGTGGTAGGGACAGGGTAGGTTTTGGAAACGGCAGCACTCCCATTTTTACCCATCGACCTGTAGATCAATAGTCCACCGACGGCTACAAAAGCAAGGCAAACCACAATATACCCGAATCTGTCTTTTTCGACTGTGGAGACGCTGGGCAAGCCCAATACGCCGATTGCTGCGCAGATAATCCCTGCTATGCGTTTTTTGTTCCCTTTCATATGTACCACCTTTCTTATGTCGAATCGTTCTCGCTCTTACCCCACATTGCCAGCAGATGCGGTGGTGGGATCAGCAGCTTTTTTATATGTATTCAACGCCATGTGCAGCGTTTGAATCATGTAGTCCTGTCCCTGCTCGGTCAGTTTTCGGAAACCGTCCAACAGGTATTGTTCTGAATCGGTTAATTCGATACTGGTCATAGTATCATTTCCCGGCTCGTCAATGTGTTTTTCAACATCATAACCCATGAGCCACGCGGGGTTTACTGATAATATTTGAGCCATTGCGGATATTGTTAATCGTTTGGGTTTCCGCGTCCCATTGATATATGCGCTTACAGATTGTTTGGATATATCCAACTCGGCTGCTAAATCGGTAACAGACATGCCGTTCATGGCTTCTTTCAGCCGCTCTTGAAAACTCGAAATTAGATTCAATATATCACCGCCTTTGCTAACAGTATAGCATATATTGTCCACAAAATCAACACCTCGAAGAAAAAATAAGAAAAATAATCCACTATGTGGTTGACAAGCTAAAAAATATGTGCTATCATATAGATGTCCACAATGTGGACGAAAGGAGAGTAGCTATGGATAACATAATAACACTACGCGGGGTTGTCATGTCGAAGTATAAGACGATTGGGGAGTTTGCAAAAGCAATCGGTTGGAAACGAAACAAGGCCAGTCGAATTGTAAACGGTATACAAGACCCTGACATCACAGATATGGAGTTGCTTGCAAGAACCCTCGACATCAAAACGCAGGAAGATTTTATTCGTATTTTTTTTGCTCCGCTGTCCACTTTGTGGACTCCTGAAAATGTTTGATACAACATGAATGAAATCAATGCGAAGGAGTGATCAACTATGGAAGCAGCAAAGCGTTTCCTCGTCACTGGAGACAATGCCCGGGTGAGCAATTTTTACACCGAAGATTTCAGTGAAGCGGAGCGTGTACGGGTCCAGAGAGCAAAACAGGACAAGACAACCCACATTTTTTATGGAAAGCCGGGACACTACAAACGGCTCGACGGGTTCAAGGTACAAAGGCACAATGGCACGTGGTACGTCATAGACGCGGTGTACTGCGAACGCCTGGAAACAATGGTTTTCCTGCTTGAAAGCGAGACGTATGGAGACGAGGCGGCGCACCTCATCGTGGACGAGGATTTTCTGGTCATACTGGAGGACGTCTGGAACGGATTTGACGATCTCACAGAGGCTTTCGGTCTTGAAGACGGGTGGTATCGGAATGAAACATAAGGAGAACACAATGTCAGAAGAAAAGTACATACAGATCGGCATCATCGCCGCGCGCGATCCGTCCGGGAATTTTCTTCCGGCGGTGCCGATTTATGCAGAAGCTACGCCCGCGTTGGAACAGGCGGAGGAACGCCAGATCATGGAGATTGGCTCCGTGTTTGCGGCAAAAATGAAACAGTACATTGAGGCGGGGAAAAAGATCGGGAAACATCCCGCTGCGAAAAGAAAGGATGATGGAAAATGACAAACTTTGAAAAAGTGGCTGCCGGTCCCGCGGAGCTTGGCGGCTTTCTGAAAACGCTGAATGCACGGGAAGCGCCGTGGCGGGAAATGTTTCAGGACAAGTACTGCGCACACTGCGGCTCGGGAAGCTGCGTCGACTGTCCGCACGAGGAATACAGGGACAACCCGGAATGGTGGTTATGCTGCAACGCGAATGAGGTGCCGGAAGTCGTTCGGAAGCGGGATTTTGTGGAGCGGGAGCTGTCCTGTATGCTCATCAAGGCAGACGCGGACATCTACGGCGCGGAGTATCTGACTTCCCCGGAGGGCGAGGAATACGTTCTTGTATTCTTCCGGAACGGACATATCAAAAACATATGCGTGACTGCCGACAGCATGATGGCACTCGCGCGTGATGTGCTGCGGGTACTGTGATATGCCGGATATTGTAAACCCCACAAGCGATCAGATCAAGAAAGCCATGATTCGGGAAACACCGGTTCTCTATGACGGCGTGGAGTACGCCTGTATCATCGGATTCTGCTGCCGTCCGTCCCGACCGGATGTATACGGGAAGCGGCGGCTCTACTCGGTGGTGGAACTCAAAAGCCGCACGGCGAACTGTGTGGTGGTGGTGAACCCGAACAAGATCACCATACACGAGAGGGACAAGGAAACCGAACATGGCGGATGGAGGTGAAAGACATGAATGCAATGAAAAAGTACCGGGAACGGCAGGTGCGGGATCGTGCGCGGCAGCTGGTGAACGACAATCTTGACAACTTCATAGAACACATGGACGTTCTGATCCTGTACGCGCTGCACAGGGAGTTCGGATTCGGCGCGAAACGGCTGCGCAAATTCTATGATGTGATCGGCGAATACTACACGTATTTTCGGGATCGATTCGTGAAGCCGGGTGACGAAAACCGCTTTTACGGACCCGAAAAACGGATGGACACGGACGCGATCAAGTACTATCTGCGCGAAGAAGCGGGATTTGACTATGACGCCGTTGTCGCGGAAAAAGGAGAAAAGGAGCTGGAACCATGACGCAGCGGGAAAAGAGCATGAATCTAAAGGTCTTTCTGTTCAGCGCGGCTGCCATTTCGGCAATCGCGTCCGTGGTGTACGCAAGCGGGATCCCCGGCATACGCCATCCCGGCTTTCCGCACGTTCCGGTGGAACGGATCGCGGAAGAAACCGCCGCGGATGTGATCGTGATACGCGATCCGGAGACGGAAACGGAAACGGCAGAAATCGCGGCAGAATCGACCGCGGCGGCGCTGCCGGAGACATTGACGGAGAACGTGGAGTCAACGGAAACACAGAGCTACAACGGTATTCGTGAAGGGGACACCATCGTCGGGACGCTCACCTATTATGATGTGTGTCTGTCCTGCTGCGGCAAGACCGATGGCATCACGGCAAGCGGTATCCGGATCAAAAACGGCGTGGAGCCGGAAATCCCGGTCGTCGGCTGCAACTGGCTACCGCTCATGACGGTACTCACCATCGACGGCGTGGAGTATATCGTCGCGGACCGCGGCGGCGCGTCCATGGATACGGTCGGCAGGCTGGACGTTTTCAATCCGGCGGGACACGAGGACTGCATCCAGCGCGGGATCACGGAAAACGCCGAAATCGTCATTGTGGATCTGCCGGAGGAATGAATATGAAGCGGGACAAAAGAAACGCCGGCATGGACTGCGGTATGTCCGTGGACTGTGAGGCGCGCAGAAAACCAAACGGCTGGGATGCCGTCTGCGACAAGATCCTCCTTGCGGGATATGCGGCAGGCGCGCCGATCATGGACATAGCCGCGTTCCTGCAACGGACGCCGGACGCGGTGCGGAACCGTGCATTCCGGATACAGGCGAAAAAAGCGAGACAAACCGGAGAATCATCCGGGGAACATAAAGGAGAAACGGAAATGCGCACATATGGAATCTGCATCAACTGCGGTACGAGTGTACCGCTGCAATGGTCGAAAGACTTGACGGAAACCGAAAAGAATCAGCTTGCGACGCTCCTTTGCGAATGCCGCAGCCGCGCGGTTCTTGTGGAGACAAGCGGATCGTGCCGATTCTGCCACCAGATGGACATCATCACCTGTATGTCCGATCTGACACAGGCGGAAAAAGATGAAATCGCAACCTGCAGCTGTTCCTGCACTGGCGCGCGGAAGTACGTCGAACAGAAGCAGCAGACAGAGAACGCGAAAGTGCGCATTCATCAGCTTTTCGGAGAGGAATCGATCGACAACGGATTTCAGCCGATCCACCGGGAGAAGACACTGGAGCTGATGGGCGTGATCGTGGGACTGATGGCACAGGGTGAGATGCACTCCGTCACCATCGATATGACCGTGACCACAAAAGCAAGGCTGTCCTGCTCCGCCAAGGGGAAAATCAATGTGGAGCGGATCGACACCCGTAAATGCAAGTTGGAAGAATAGGAGGAATATATGGCTATAAATCCTTGTGTGTACTGCGGCGCAGAGGTCCCGGAGGGATACGGACACGTCTGCCCGAACTGCGTGGCGAATCTGAAGAACGGCGCGCCGCCGGAGGATGTGGGAACGCGCCGGAACAGGCATTTCCGACCGATCTACAAGCCGAGCGGACGGGCACGGGAGTACGGCGAATACGCGATCAATATCTACACCGGCTGCAATCATGGCTGCACGTACTGCTACGCGCCGAAAGTGCTGCATGTGGATCGCGCGGCGTTCGATGTGGTCCGGCAGCGCGACGGCATTGTCGAGGCGGTACGGAAACAGCTTTCCACATTCCCGGAGAAAGGCAAGACCATTGCGCTGTGCTTCACCTGCGACCCATACCCGCGGGACATCGACACCACGCCGACGCGGGAGATCATCCGGGCAATCAAGACAAGCGGGAACCATGTGCAGATCCTGACAAAGAATCCGACAACACGCGACTTTGACCTGCTCGACGGAAACGACTGGTTTGGAATCACGCTGACCTGCAACGACCGCGCGGCAGCACATATAGAACCGGGCGCGTTATTGCCATCGAAACGGGTGGCTGCTCTCTATGCTGCGCGTGAAGCGGGGATCCGTACATGGATCAGCTTAGAGCCTGTGCTGGATCCGGAGTTTTGCTATGGCGTTATCCGATTCATTGACGCCGACCTATACCGCATTGGGAAGCTGAACTACTACAAATCGCACACAGACTGGGCGCAGTTCGGGCGTAAGATCGAAGAACTGTGCGTCCAGTACGAACGAAGATATTATATAAAAGAAGATTTACGATTGGAAATGCGAGATTGAACCCATGCCCATGAATGCGGATATGCTTCATGGGCTTTGTTGAACCGAATCGTCACACGCGCCGCACAGGCGCATACAGGGGCTTGCATAGGGTATTAACAAGTGAACGAAAACACACGCCAATACACCGCGTATTTTCTTACTCTCTATGCGAAGTGGAAACCCCTGTGGGTGCGGGGTGAATTGCGTTTACGCAAGAGGGGATAGTCCCCTGCGTTCTCCCCTGTGCGGACAAGATTTAGGCGTGGTGGGAAACTCCCGGAGTTTTCCACAATGCCGGATGTGAAACGGAGCGAGGTATGCCGGAGAGAGAAAGGATCGTCAAAACGGGAGATTTCGCGCGGGTACACTGGTACCCGGTACGCAGAGAAGCAAGCGGCAAGCGCGGGAAACGGAACCGGGAAAGCTCCCTCGTGCAGCAAAAGCTGAATCAAAAAAACCGGGAACGGATGCTTGCCGACATTCTGCACCTGAACTTCACGGCGCAGGATTATTTTCTCCGTCTCTCGTATGAAGAGCAGCCGGACAGTGTAGCGGAAGCGGACAAGCAGCTCAAAAACTTCTTTCGGCGCGTCCGGTACTACCAGAAGAAGAACGGGCTATCGGAGCTGAAATACATATACTTCACGGAACGCGGCACCCAGAGCGGCAGGATCCACCACCATGTTTTCATAAGCGGCGGCATGGATCGGGATGTGCTGGAAGCGCTTTGGGGGCATGGATACGCGAACACGCGGCGGCTGCAATTCAGCGAGA
>ERZ1034992.1162-NODE-1162-length-12376-cov-4.735817_pt1 | contig 12376 bp, 15 predicted proteins | sample MGYA00520695_ERZ1034992 | MGnify/ENA primary metagenome ERZ1034992 (study PRJEB33766, sample SAMN09781778) | gut metagenome | biome: gut microbiome | host: Homo sapiens | place: Madagascar | study: EMG produced TPA metagenomics assembly of the PRJNA485056 data...
ACAAGCACGCGTGAAGAATGAAGAGGGGCGAGTGAAGAGCGAAAACGCAAGAGCGCAAGCAGAAGCTGCGAGGGTAACAGCAGAAGCTGCGAGGGTAAAAGCGGAGGCGAAACGGGCGGAAGACATAGGGCAAGCCGTCAGCAAGGCCAACGCCGCCTCGGAGGTGGCCGTGACTGCCAACGAACCGTTCGTGTGGGAGCCGTTCAAGGACTTGGAGCACTGGAACATCACGGCTATGGACTTGGCCACGGGCACGGTGACGCTGGACACGGAGGAACACGGCTTGGCCGTGGGTGACTTGGTGACCTTGGCGGTGAACATAACAGAGTGGAGCGGTATTTACAAAATTGGGCGGCAATGGGATTCGGCGCTGGGGGAGAAACGAATCGTGAATTTCCCTGTGAAAGACCATAGTGCGATACCTGTTGTGGCGGTGACTGCGGTTAACGGTGCGGAGGTACAATGTGACAGACTGAAGAAGACGACTGATTACCAGGTGACACCGAGCGATTGGCAACTACAGCGAGCTGCGACAGGCTCCAAAATGGTAGACTTGCCCGACAGGTACATTGGTAAGCCGGTGACTATTACCATTGAATCTCAATACACCAACCACATAATTGACTGGGCTCACTACAACTCAGAACTATTGCTCGTTGACTCCAAAGGCTCACCTGTTGCCTTTTGTCTCGGTGATGGTGTATGTGGAGTGCCCATATTCAAGACCGTATGCAGCATTAGAAGCGGCTACGTGTCCAGGGTTGACATTGGCAATCAGGTGTACAAGGAAAAGCTGTCGATAGGCCTGCCATATCAGGCGACCACTTGCGCCTCCAAAAACGGGCACTTTGATGTAAGACAGGGAAAGGCGTTGCGCATAAGTAAGGTACTGGGACATTACGCGGCAAGGGTAATAGTGGAACCCTACAGAGAGCTTACCGAACTGGGGGGGGTAAATAGCGAAGATTCGGAGAGGAAGAGACAGCTTGCCGAGCTGATAGAGAAACAAAAGCTGCAATTCGGCGTGGACTTGGTTGACAGCAACGAATACACCGTGCCGGAGACTGACATACAGACAACGAACTTCAATATTGTCGACCAAAAGACGATAACGACATTGCTTGCCGAATTGCAGTGCGCCTTCACGCCGCAGGACGACCTGTATGTCGTGATAGGCGGGCAAGACAAGTTCGTGTTCGGGCAGAAGGGCGGCAGACTGGTGATAACCTCCAAGGACGCGTTCGAGGGCGCGAACGAGTACACCGACCTTGAAGACATGGGAGCTGCCGCAGACGGAGAATATCACAGGTACAGGCTCTACGTGGACGGCGGTGACGAGGGCAAGGTGACGCTCGACGTGGACGGCGTGAGGGTCAAGGAGATTGATTACGTGACAGGGAAGGTAATATCCAACGCTGGCTCGGCATACGGCTGCATGGGGTTCCTCGGGCAAAGCATAAAGTGGGGCATGAGCTACCGTCCGCCCATGGGCGTGAAGCTGAAAGGCTTGCAGACCATAGTGACGGCTGACGCGAACAAGAGCAAGCTGGTGTCATTCGCGCCTTGCGCGGGAACAAATTGGCTGGCCTACTTTGACACGAACTGGTACCCGCAGATGAACGGCGCGAACTTTTGTTCGTTCAGAAAATGGCCTTCATTGGCGAATGGTTACAACGTCCAATCGACCGCTCACGTGCCGTGGCTGGGAGCCGTGCTGACAAACGGCGACAGGGCTTGGGTTGGCTGTGCCGGTGACAAGTGGGCGCAGGTGGCACCGTGACAGAAAAACAAAAAAACGATTAACAAGAAAGACATGGAGAAATACACATTCAAGGGAAGAGATTACGATGTGGATGAGCTTAACGCGAACTGCTGCACGCACGCGGTGATGATGGCGCATCCCGAATGGAGCGACGAGGAGGCAAGAAAGGCCACGTTCCAAATTTATCACGAGTTTGGCGTGAAGCTGACGATATGGCCGTCGAGGGAGCAGGAGATAGAGAGCGTGAAGTCGTGCCTGCGTGACGCATACGTGAGCGGCATGAGCGTGAGCGACATAGAGGCCAAGCGCAAGGAACTGGCTCGGCTTGGAGCCATGACGGATGAGGAGTGGGACAAAGAGCAGGAAGACTACCTGCTTAACGGCTACTCGGACGCCGAGCTGCTTTCTCAGGCCAAGGACGCGAAGACGCGAGAGATAGAGGCTTACGACACGTCTACAAGCGTGAACGGATTTAAGCTGAACGGAAACGCGTTTTGGCTCGACAAGGCAACGAGGGTCGGGTTGATGAACTCGACGGAGATAACGAAAGCGGCAGGGCAGGAGACGACCGACCTGTGGATGGGCGACGTGAAGCTGACGATACCCTGCGACACGGTGATTAAGCTGCTGTCGGCCATCGAGCTGTACGCATTGGAGTGCTTCAACACGACGGCGAGGCACAAGGCGGAGGTGCAGGAGCTAAAGACAGTGGAAGAGGTTGAGAAGTATGACATTAAGGAAGGCTACCCGAAGCAGCTGGCGATAAACCTTGACGGGCTGGATAGGTAATGACAATAACAACGATAACATAAAAAAATAGGAGACAGAAAAGATGCTGGCAAGTGAACTGGTTAGCCTTTTCGGTAAGGGAAAGGAAAGGCAGATATTCGAGATTGTGAGAACCATGAACCCGTTGATGGCGGAATATGGATTCGACACGGTGAGGAGATTGAGATACTTCTTGGCGCAGATTGGGCACGAGAGCGCGGGGCTGACGTACACGAAGGAGATAGCGTCGGGCAAGGCGTATGAGGGCAGGAAAGACCTCGGGAACGTGTATGCCGGCGACGGGGTGAGGTATAAGGGCCGTGGCTACTTGCAGATAACGGGCAGGAAGAACTACACGCTGCTGCAAGCGGACACGGGGATACAGTGCCTTGCGCGCCCGGAGCTGCTGGAGCGGCCGAGATACGCGATACTCTCGGCGCTGTGGTTCTGGCGGCGGAACAACTTGAACATCTACGCGGACAAAGACGCTTATACGGCTCTCACCAAGCGTATCAACGGCGGCACGAACGGCATGGCCGACCGCTTGGCGTGGCTGAAGAAGGCGAACAGCTGCATATCGGAGGTATAAAGAAAGTGAACTTTTATAGACAAGATAGACATGAGCAAGAAAGAGAAAGACAATATTGTCGGGGTGATGGCGGCGGTGGCGTTCGCTGGCTTCTGCCTTGGGGCTGGGCTGGCTAACCACTGCAACCACCATTCGCGCGACGGCAAGGGAAAGGTGACCGTGGACACGGTGACGATAAGGGACACTGTGAGGCAGACGATGCCGATGGTCAAGGATAGCGTGGTGACAGGGGTGATACGGGTGCCAATGGTACTCCCCACAGAGCCGACTGTTCCAAAGGCAGAGATAAAGGTCTTTGAGCCGTGCCGCTTGTCTGAGGTTTTGGACGGACATACGGGCAATGACGGTGGCTCAAAGGCGCAGGAAACGGGTAAGTTCGCACGGAAGGACACGGTATGGGCTGTTGTCCCACGGACGCAGAAGCGATACGAGGACAGCACGTACATGGCGTGGGTGAGCGGTTACGAGCCGAGGCTGGACAGCATTGAGGTGTATCAGAAGACGGTGGTCGTAACGAAGAGCGTAGAGGGGAGAGTGAAGAACAGGCGCTTCAACGTGGGGCTGACTGGTGGTTTCGGGTATGGGGTGTTCACAAGGAAGCCCGACGTGTGGGTGGGCGTGGGATGCACGTGGAGAATGTTTTAGTTATGATGGAAGAAGCTCTTTGAGGGCGATAGGCCTTTGTGGACTTTATAGACTGATATAGATTTTTAAGGCAAAAAAGATATTATGATGATTTCGATTATTGCGTTCGCGGTGCTGGCCGCGTATTTTGTGATTATGGCATGGAAATTCGGGCTCCCCGAAATGGTGAGCGACACGTTCTATCAACTTCAAGGCTGGAGGAAGAATACGGGGTTCGTGTTCTCCATGGTGATGATGTGCAGCGCGCTCGCCATGCTGCCCGTGATGCTGGAGGCAGGCGGCGCGCAACCGCTGGCGTTCCTGGGCTGCGTGGGGCTCATGATAGTGGGTGTCGCACCTAACTACTGCGACAAAGACACGTACCCGGTACACAAGGGCGGCGCGATGGTGGCGGCCATTGGCTGCGTGGGCTGGGCGATGAGCGTGAACTGGTGGCCTACGGTGCTCGTGGCGTCCATGTACGCGGCTTACGTGGCCGTGGCGGAGGCGTATAAGATACTGGATAACGTGTGGTACATGAGCAGGGGCAAGACGTACTTCCATAAGCTCTACTGGGCCGAGGTGGCAGGATTCGCGGACGTGTGGCTGACGCTGTGGACGAAGTAGGGAAAGGAAAGAGCGAGGAAAGGAAAGGAAAAAAAGCGAGGAAAGGAAAGAATAATGATGTAAAGTGGGATGCCCGTGAACATCCCACCGAGAGCTAAGCGACGCTGCGGTCAGTTAGAGGTAGAAATGGAAGCATCTGCCGTTCTTGGGGAAGATTCGCTTGCCGTTGCGAATAATGATAGGCATTTGGTAGGTCAAAGGTAAAAGAGATTATTCAGGATAACGTATTTGATTTAGTTTTTGGTTTTCTTTTTGTGATAGGTTAATTGAACAGATGATGGGACGGCCGTCGGGAGACGGCTGACTTCTCGAAGCCGTGGCAAACCGTGACGGTCTGTCACGGTTTTGTTTCTTGGATGGGATAGATGGTTGACAGGTGGAATGGTTGCAGGAAAATTGTTTGGATAAGTGAAAAACAAGTAAAATATTTCGGGAAAAGTTTGTGGCATAGAAATATTTTCCGTATCTTTGTGGATATAAAGAACTCTCTTTTAGTGAATTAATGTGTAAAGGCTAAAGTTGTATAAGTAACAAGGGACTTGGACAGGTAGCATTCCTTCTTTCTGAAATATCTAATAATAATTCAGAGGAGCTACTTGCCAACGTGGTTAACGCGAGTGCTGTGACAGCACGGGAGACTGCGGTTTTGGTTCATATTGATTAGAAGGTTAAAGATTGTTATGATTTTAACGATTATGTAAATGTTTCTTGAGTTATGTGGTTAGAGAACCTGCGGATGCCGTTCTTGTCGTGACAGACAGGGACGGCATTCGTCGTTTTTTTGGCACTTTGAAGTGTTAAAGGCCGTTGAGAGAGGCGTGAGTTATCAGAGAATTGTATAACTTTGCGATTATCCATACTAACTAACTTTTGTTTACTCTTATGACAAAGGATGACGAGGACAACCTTCTAAGGTGGTTGCAAGACAAAGACGTCAGCGAGATTATGTCGTTGCTGATGAAACATGGTAACAGATATTCAAGGAGAATTTTGAAGTTCTTTCGCTGGTTCTGCAAGTATGTTCCAATAATTATTATGTGCTTCCACGCATACGGGATGTGGGATTTCTCTCAGCATCCAAGGGAAATGTTTATCCCTTATGCGGAGAATATGCCTTGCTATCTCTACATATATTTCATGGTTTACATTCTGCCAATGGTTTTGATATTAGCGAGCCGATTCTTCTTCTTATGTTGGAAATACCGCATTCCCTTCTTCTACTTTTTCGGCATCAACGCTGCTCATATCGTGGAATGGAGCTGGTACACGACGAATGACATGATAGATTCCTGCTTTACCGTTATGATTGTAACGGCAATGTTTTATCTATATGGATTTGCAGATATGTTTATTAACAAAACCAAGTTAGGTCGTAAAATCTGTGCGTGAAGGCGATTTCTGAGAATTTTTCGCAAAAAACAAAGGTAATATGGGGAAGATATTAAATTATAAGCTGCTCGGCACGGCTTTGAAATCATTGGCTGATGCTTGCTTTAGGGCTGATGAGCAGCAGAAGAATGGAGAGAAAGTCACCGCTTGCGGAATGAGCGATGAGGACTTGGATAGATTGTGCGACATCATACCAGATATGCTCAATCCGATGCTATCTACCGAGGAGGTAAAGGAGAAATTGCACGTTTCTGATGCCACACTCAATAGAATGGTTGCGAGGGGCGACCTGCCCAATGGCGAGCACAAGAAGCGCGGGCACACGAGATATTGGAAGAAGTGGGACATATTGCACTACCTGCGGAGCAAGAGGAAATGAGGCAATGGTGCTCACCTCATAAATAATAAGGTGAGTATGTCTTTATTGATAAATTTTCTGATTTAATTTTTGGTGGATTAAAACAAGAATATTACCTTTGCAAGTATAATAATTTACCAAAATAATGAAATGGAGAACAGAATTAAAGAAGTCTTGAAGAAGAAAGGTGTCACGCAAAAGGAATTGTGTGCGAAGATTGGCATGTCTGAGGCTGGGCTTAGCAAGGCGATTAACGGGAGTGCCTCCAAGGTCACATTGGAGAAAGTGGCTGCGGCCTTATGCGTGAAATACGAAGACCTGACCGAAGATGGCGTGTTTTACGCCAAGTATTCGGCTGAGAAAACGCCTTTGAAGCTCGGCGAGATTGCGATACCTTGCTATGTGCTTAATAATGGGATGCGTGTCTTTTCGGGAAGAGGAATACAAAGGGCCATTGGGAACGAAAGCAAAAGCGGGCAATGGATAAGATCGTTTTGCAACCAAGATGGCCTTGCCCCGTATCTTCGTGCCGGGGAAAACAGCATAACTGACAGGCTGTTCAATCCCATTACTTTCAAACGTAATACGGCAGGAGGCTCGCAATCAATGACTTACGGCTATGAGGCTACTCTGCTGATTGACATTTGCTCTGCGATTATTGACGCGAGTCGTGCCGGCGTTTACGCAAACTACGTGTCGGAGTTTAATTGTGACACGATAATCAGGGCTGTCGCAAAGACTGGAATAATCGCACTTGTTGACGAGGTGACAGGCTATAACAAGGAGAAAGGGCGGGCCAAGGATGAACTGCAAAAATTTCTCGCCACGTTCATCAACCATGATGCGTGTGCCTGGATAAAGACTTTTAACGACCAGTTCTTTGAGGACATATACAGGATGCGCAACTGGACGTGGGCGCAAACCACTGCTCGCCCGGGGTTTGTCGGCAAGATTATCAACGACATCGTGTATGAGCGTCTTGCCCCTCTTGTGTATAACGAGATTAACAGGCTGAACCCCAAGAACGAGAAGGGTAACAGACGGTTCAAGAACCATCAGTTTCTCACGTCTGACATTGGCCGTCCGGCATTGGAGAGGCACCTTGCCATAATCCACTCTTTTGTCGTCGCCTCAGATTACAACTGGCCTCGTTTCATGTATCTGCTCGACAAGGCTTTCCCAAAGCAATATCAACAGCTTGCGCTATTTGACGAATTTGAAATGAGGTGAATCCTTGTGCCATGTCAGCCTATCTCTCGCAAGGATAGGCTTTTTCTTTGCGAACAGAACCCTTCCTTTACGGTTCAGAGCGTCCGTGATAGCACCTCCTGTCAGCTTGAACGTCTGGTGGACGTGTTAACCAAAAAAGTTTTTTTTAACATGAGCTATGCAATGTGTTAACTAATTCCCATTTTGTTAACTTGATAGAACCTCCTGTCATCTTAAATAACTGACATTCAGCGAGAAATAAAAAGTGTGAGCGAGTTGCGGCCTTTGTGGTGGCAACTCGCTAATTTTGTGGGCGTAACGTTACAGGATAATGTATAACTTTAAAAGATTACTATTATGGAGATGACAGACGCGAAAGTCGTGGAGAAGAAAATCTACGAGGAAGGTAAGAAGCACGATTATGCTTCCAAGGCCACGGGGAACGCTGGCTTGACATTGGGCATCATCGGTACGGCTCTCGGAGCTGGTGCTTGGTTACTTGGCGGTAATCGCAACGTGTTCGGTTCCATCGGCGGAGGAACGATGCCCGAGAACGTGAACATCAACGCTTACGGTTATGGTGTGGGCGCAAGCAACCAGCCAACTGCATTGCAAGTATTAGAGAAAGAGAACAACGATGAGGTGAAGCTGTTGACCGATATGTTCGGCTTGAAGCTCGACACGTCTAACAAGTTCTACCAGATGCGCGAGACCGACATCGCCGAGAAGTTCAGCCTCTATAAGGCTGGTGTTGACGCTATCAATGCGGAGAATCGCAGGGCAGAGCGTGCGGAGTTCGGTCTTTACAAGTCACAGGTTGAAGGTGACTTCGGCTTGTACAAGAACCAGCGAGACCAGTACGACGCTTTGAGCGCGAAGTACGGCGAGCTTGACAAGAAGATGGCGGTCATGGAAGCCCTTACTCCTTACAAGGAGAAGATTATCATGCAAGCCATCGAGATGATGGGCGAGCGTGGCGTGAACTACACGGACAGGAAGACTTGCCGCTGCATCTATGGTGTGGTAGGCTTACCTTCTACTCCCACCACTACCGTTTTGGAGGGAGCGAGCCCTTTCGGTTGCAACTGCGGACGCTCAACTACGACAACCACGACGACAGGAGCGTAGCGATGAAGCGCAAGCCGTCAAAGGCTAAGAAAAGAAAGAAATGAGTTGGTGAGGGGTGTTCGCCTCTCATGGGACGGATGCCCTCTCACCTCCTTATTATAGACAAATATATCACCAACTTAAAGAGATTCGCTTATGGCAATGAATTTCAACAGCCCTTTGCTTGATATGGGCAATAATCAACAACCGCAGTCGATGGATGCCGAGCTGCAAAAGGTCTATGAGGCCATACAGCAGAAGCGAGCGAACATCAATATGCAAGCGCGACAGTCGCAAACACCGCTTTGGGATGAGATAGATAAGATTCAAGACAACTTAACTGATGCCCAAAGCCAGTATTTGATGCAAAACAAAGAATACGTTGAGAGCCTGCAATATGTAACCAAGCTCGTGCAGGACGAGGAGTTGCGTATCATTCGCCCTCGCATTGAGAGCACGCAACAAGGGCAAGAGGCGTTAAAGAAACATCTATCCTTGATGCAGAAATTAAGGAAAGAGGTGTCACAGGCAGAGGAGCAGAAAAACGCCATGCTCAACGACTACTTGACTAATTACAGCGACAAGAGCTGGCAAGAATATCTCGCTATCAAGCAAGGCAAGAAAGGAGGAGCCAAGAAATGAAGATAGACGACCTGAAAGATAAGCTGCTCACATCAATAGACCTATGGGCAGACGCGAGAATAGACGACATGGTTAAGGGCAGCCCGATGTTGGCTATTCCGTCGGTTTACATGAAGCGAGCCGCGCACAACATGATAGCAAGGAAAAAGGACGCTTGGGGCAAGCAGCTGGACACTGCCTCCCTGTTCGTAGCAGACGAGAACGGCGAGATAAATGCGGACACCATCTTTGAGGACTTGACGCAGATGTTGAAGTCGATAGAGGACTATCACTTTGATCTTGGCATCCTGCATGGCCACATTGACAATGGTACGATATTTATTGACTTGCCAGATAACATAGTCACAACGTTGCTCTTTGGCAGCAAGAAGAGTATTGGGATAGGAGAGAGCGACCTTGCGGAGCTGAAGAACCTTATCGTGGGGTGAGAAGATAAAAGGCACTGTACATCATTTGACAAAAATTATAAAAGAGAAGAAATCATGAAAGACATTGAGAAAAAGATTTGGGCTTGCGACGACATCGTGGCATTGCAAAATTGCTTAATCCTCTGCAATGAGTATCTTAGCAAGGAAGAGGAAACACGAGAGAAGCGAGAGCTATTAGAGAGCGTCTTCAGCGAGCTTTGACAGGTCGTCTGCCAAGCCATTCGCTCTGCTTGACCTCTGACAGGTTGATGGTGGCATTGATATTAGGGCCGAGAAGGGAAAACTCGGCATCGCCATAGACCATGACATCCAAAGAGCCATGGAGCCCATCAAGAGGAGGCATGAGGCGCACATGGGAATCACCTGCGACATAGAGAGCACCGGCAAAGACGGCAGGCAGCTTAACCTCCACGTCGCAGCCAACGATTAATGTTAACGTGCTACGTAGGGTTATCGTGACAGAGTGGTTAACGTACATCTCGGATGTGTACCCGTCTTTTATCCGTTGATACTGTTCGTTGACATAATCATGGAAGTCGTTTGCGAGGCTTCCCGTATCCATGCCCCACCCAAATGATACCGAGTCGGCAATAAACTCAATGCCGTTGGCACTAAGGGCAATATCCATCAAGTCTTTAAGCGACTTACAGGAGTCCCACTTGCCTTTATACTCGTCGCACAAGCCGAGGCGTATGGCGTTTTTCTTAAATCTAAGTAGTTCGTTCATCTTGTAAAGACATTAAATATTCAACATTTATCGCGAGGGAGTTTCAGTCGGCTTAACGGTGTTTATGGCGGTCATCGTGAAAGTCGAGGGCCCCCTTGTGAAACAAACAGGGGCACTTCGTTTGCTTTCCGCTGTATCTCGTTTCATCATTCACTCCTTTCCTTCTAAACAATAATCTCCAAGCTGCGAAGCCGGGAGAAAATCATAATGGTATATGTTTTCAAAACGCATGGTGTTGTCGGGGAGTACAAATATAGGTATAAGCCGTAATATGGTGCGGACATGCTCACAGCTCCACCAATGCCTTTATCTCTTGATTACCCCCCCCCCTTGTGTATGCAGCGTAGGCGATATTCCCTTAGCAGAATACACGCGGCGGCTCTGCTCAAACATACGGTCGTAGGGCGGTGTCTGCATCATGCCGACTACGAGGGTTTTTGTTGGTGTCATTTACTCTTCGCAAAAATTACGGAAGCTTCTGCAAGTCTTCTGCTGCAAACCACACCAACATCCTTTAAAGTACTTAGGTAGGAGTTACATTTTTTGCAGTACTCAGGACATACTTCTGGATTGCCGGGCCCATAAGAACATAATGTGCCATTAGCCATATACAGATTTTTGTCTCGCAGAAACGAGCTGACTGCTATCAAGCACGTCTTCAAATTGTTGTTTTCAACCTCCAGTTTGTCGCAATGGTCGCGCATCTGCATCATTTCGCCGAGCGTCCACCTTGACTGGTCTTCGTCCTTACGCTTCTCCATTCCACGCAACTGACGTGCTACGTCGTTGTAATCCTCCACAAGCTGATGCACACGCTGCACCAGCTCTATGTTCTCTGCCTTTAGGTCGGCTATGATGTAGGCAAGTGCCTCCATACGGTTGTTTTCTTCTGGTTTCATTGTTTCTTGGGTTTTATGTTTGTTTTAACGATTTAATAGTGACATTAGTGCCACAGCTTTTTCTTTGTCGGAAAATCCTTTGATGTTTACCCATTTGCCAAAGATACAGCCTCCGACATATTTCTGAACCATATATACGGTCACGGGGATGCAACCGTCATAGGCCTCCTTCGGAATTATTCTTAGTTTCATATCTTATTCAAATTCATATACTATATGCGGTGTGGTGTTTCCCAGTCCGTCGCGAGGGCCGGCAATACCTCTCCCGACCATTGTCGTCACGGCATTGGCTATCCGCTTGCACGGTCGGCTCTTTACGAGGCCCTTGCCGTCCTTGCCGCTGCGTACCCAGCCGATGTAATATTTGTCAGTCATATTCTATCAATATTGCGGGTGCTTTACATTGTGATGTTGTATTATTTGCTATGTTCGCCCATCCTTCTCTTGCGTAATGAGAGGCCAAAACGCAACAGATACCTGACGAGCAATTTAGTATATACTTATTCATACTCTATCAATACAATGGTGTGCTGTCCGTGCTCGTCGTAGAGTCCTGCCCATCCGTCGTAGCGTGCGGACAGTGCGGTGGAGTACCCCTGACGTGGGCAGAAACACGAGAGGCGTTGCACGAATGGGATTTGTTTAATCATACGTTATAAATACCATGTTGTCTTTGCCAACTAAGGTAAGGGTGTTGGTTGTACCCCCACCGTTTATCTCCATTCGCTGAATGTTGGAGTAACCATCACCATTCAACGGGCGACCTCGGAAGGCTGCTATTCTTATTCGTAGCATATTGCAATCAGATTGTCTGTCGTAAGAAACGTACCTATACATTGCATCAGACATCCTTGACGCAGATGCCATTCCTTATCACGAAAGTCGTTAGTGCCTATTAAGCGACGCACGGCTTTCGCGTGTTCGGTTCTGACTTCGTGTATCAAATGAATGTTAAACATAAGAGGTTGTATTTAATCATACTCTATCAATATTTTCGGTTTATCCACATCGTGACCCTTACCTCCTCCAGCAATGCACAGTGCTATGCCGTGGGGCGACACGATGATGCCGTTCTGCGAGGGGCTGTAGGAGCCGAGAATGATAGGGCGAGGGTTGTTATTCATACTCTATAATCAGACAACAATGTGGTATGGCAAGAGCGAAGAGGAAGTCTCGTACACCTGCCTTGAAATAGTGGGAAGTAATTGCCGGTGCAATAGTACCCCCCCATTCTGTATTGCGTGACA
>ERZ1034992.1164-NODE-1164-length-12336-cov-19.484325_pt1 | contig 12336 bp, 14 predicted proteins | sample MGYA00520695_ERZ1034992 | MGnify/ENA primary metagenome ERZ1034992 (study PRJEB33766, sample SAMN09781778) | gut metagenome | biome: gut microbiome | host: Homo sapiens | place: Madagascar | study: EMG produced TPA metagenomics assembly of the PRJNA485056 data...
TAATAAAAAAATGTACCAGTGCCCTTACTGTGGATCTGGATCTCATGGAGGTAGAAACTCAGACGGTGCTTTTAGTATTAAAAACAATTTATTTAAATGCTTTAGCTGTAATAAGACTGGAGATATTTTTACACTTGCTGGAAAAATCTGGGATTTAGACGAAAAGACGAATTTTGTCGAAATTAAAAACAGGCTGAGCGATCTATACGGAGGACAACCTGTAGAGACATATAAAAATATCCCAGCTGAACCAGTAGAAACATCTAAAGCAGATTACAGCAACTATATCAGGGATTGTAAACAAGCTGTATCTGGAGTTTTACCTTACTTGCATAAGCGAGGCTTTACAGATGAAACTATAGACAAGTTTAGTCTGGGATATGATACAGAGCATAAGGCACTAGTAATACCTTATGGCTCAAACACTAATTATTATATCACTAGGAGCATAACAGAAAAAAAATTTTTTAAGCCAAAAACTGAGGAGGCTGGAACTGAGCCTATTTTTAATCTTAACAGTCTTTATACAGAAAGTCCTTGTTTTATCTGTGAGAGCCAGCTAGACGCTATAAGCATTGAACAAGTAGGAGGCAAGGCAATAGCTATAGGAGGAACAACAGGATACTATAAACTCTTAAAGCAAGTAAAAGATAAAAAGCCTATGGCTGCTCTTGTTATCAGCTTAGACAATGATAAAAAAGGGAAAGAGACTACTCAGACACTGGCTAAAGATCTTGAGAATTTAAAAATTCCTTGCATAGTGGCTAATTACAGCTTGGATAGTTACCCTGATGGATTTAAAAAGGATTGTAACGAGTATTTACAGAGTAACCCTACTCAGCTTAGATCAGATGTACAGAGGCTCACAGATGAGGCTAGAGAGGCTGTAATATGCTCAGACATACTAAAGGCAAGTAAGGTAAGCAATTACCTATTACATGGATTTACAGACGATTTAAACGCTTTTAGATCCAGCAATGATAGAGCTACAGGATTTACATACTTAGACAGCCAGAGCGGAGGCTTGTACAATGGTTTTTATGTTTTAGGTGCGATTAGTTCACTTGGTAAGACAACATTTGTACACCAGATAGCAGATCAGCTAGCAGAGGCTGGCGAGCATATACTTTACTTTAGTTTAGAACAGAGTAGGTTAGAACTGGTAACCAAGAGCCTTAGTAGGATAATAGCGAAAAAATACGGTACAAGAGAGCCAGTGTGCTCTATTGCTATCAGATCAGGGCACTTAAAGCAAGGTGAGACTGAAAAGGTAAGAGAGGCTTGTAAAAAGTATGCTGGCTTTGCTGATAAGATCTCTATTGTACAGAGTCCATTTAATGCTGATATGAATTTTATTAGAGAAACTACAGAGGATTATATAAATGCTTATGGAGTAAAGCCAGTAGTAATAATAGACTACTTGCAGATAATCTCAGTAGATGGAAATATGAGCGACAAGCAGAAAATAGATAGCGTTGTAAAAGACTTGAAAAAACTCCAGACAGATTACACACTTACTTTAATTGCTATAAGCTCTGTAAACAGATCAAATTATTTAACTCCTGTAGACTTTGAAAGTTTTAAAGAGAGTGGAATTATTGAATACTCAGCAGATGTAGTATATGGATTACAGCTAATGGCACTGAGAGAACCAGCTTTTGTAAAAGAGGGTAATATCATAGAAAAACGTAAAAAGATAGTTGAGGCTAAGAGTTCTACACCTAGACAGATAGAGCTTGTGTGTTTAAAAAACAGATACGGAATAAGCAACTACTCTAGCTACTTTGACTACTATCCTACTTGTGATTATTTCTGTGAGAGTGTAGGAGCGATAGAGAAATACGACACTATAAAAAGCTCAGCCAAGAGATTATAGACAATTAAATAATTAAGATGTAAGAGCACCAAGTAAAAAAGGTGCTTTTATTTTTATATTATTATATTACTATATGTTAATATTATTCTGTGAAATATCCGTAAAATTATCAGTGTACAGATTGACTAGTAAACATAAAAGTTGTAAACTATTATAAAAGGAGGTATGCAGCTTGAGCTTTTTTACAAAATTCTTTAGTAATAAGCCACAGAGACAGCTTACAAGGGCTGAGGTGGTTACTGGTAATACAGCTATTTTTACAAGCTGGAGCGGTAACGCTTATGCCAATGATATTTATAGAGGTGCTGTAGATGCCATTGCGAGAAATTGTGGTAAGTTGCACGGTGCTCACTTTGTAAAGTACAACGGTACAAAAAAAGATACTACAGATCAAAAGCTTAATAGGCTTTTGCAAGTAGCACCTAACGAGTACATGAACTCTTATGACTTTTTGTACAAGCTCTGTACCCACTATTTTTTATTCAATAATGCTTTTGCTTACCTTAACAGGGATAATAACGGTAATTTACTTAGTATTTACCCTGTTACTTGTACACAGGCTGATTTTATGACTGATAACACAGGTGCTCTTTATGTACAATTTAGATTTAGAAATGGTAACACAGTAATTTTACCTTACAGAGATCTCATACACCTTAGACGAGATTTTAACAGTGATGAGCTACTAGGAGACACCAACGAGGCATTACAGCCAGCACTGGAACTAGCTCACACACAGAATGAGGGTATCATAAATGGCATTAAAAGTAGTGCAAATATAAGAGGTATTTTGAAATATACTCAGATCTTAGCACCAGAAAAGCTGGAGGCTGAAAAAGAAAAATTTGTAAATGACTATTTAAGCATGAATAACTCAGGCGGTGTAGTGGTCACTGATCCAAAGACTGAGTACACACCTATTACAAACTCTCCAGCCTCTATAGACGCTGAACAGCTTAAGACAGTACAAACAAAGATATATAACTATCTGGGTGTAACTGAGGCTATTGTAAATAGTTCGTATGATGAAAATGAATATAACAGCTTTTACGAAAGCGTACTAGAGCCAATTTGCTTACAGTTAAGTCTTGAATTTACTCGCAAGATCTTTACAGAGAGAGAGCTTGCTTTTGGCAATGTGATTACTTTTGACAGTGGAAGAATGATTTACAGCAATAACAGCACTAAGGTTAATCTTATCAAGGAGCTTTTACCTTATGGAGTGCTTACTATCAATCAGGCTTTAGAGATCTTGAACTTGCCACCTGTAGAAGATGGAGACAAGAGACTACAGACACTTAATGTAGTAAATGCTAATAAAGCTGATAAGTACCAGCTTGGTGAGGAAACTAAACCAGATGAGAAACAGACAGCAACAGAGTAATTACAGTTACTACAGGAAATACAACCAGCGAAAAGGAGGATTTTATTATACTTGTCCTCTATGTGGTGCAAACCTAGACGCTGGTGAGCGTTGCGACTGTACAGACAATAATAAAGTAATTGCATTTACTAATAATAAAGTAAATAAAGAGAGGGCGAGCTAATGAAAGAAATTAGAACAGCGGAAATAAGAGCACTTGCACCAACGGCAGAGGGTGCAGAGAGCCTTATTATAGAGGGTTTGGCTATTGTATTTGATACACCGACCACAATCACAGACAGCAGCGGGAGCTACACAGAAGTGATTAAACGTGGAGCACTAGATGGGTGCGACATGGCAGATAGTCGGCTTTTGTACAATCACGATTTAAGCAGAGTACCTTTAGCCAGAACTCCGAAAACAATGGAATTTACTGTAACTGAGCACGGTTTACAGTTTAGAGCCACTTTACCAGACACTAGTGAGGCTAGAAGTGTTTACGAAAGTATCAAAAGGGGAGATATTAGCGGCTGCAGCTTTGGATTTACTGTATCAAAAGGAAATGATAGTTATGATCCAGCTACTAATACAAGAACTATTAGCAAGATTGATAAGCTATATGAAATTTCTGTTACACCATATCCAGCATATCCATCTACTAGTGTAGAGGCAAGAAGTGCTTTACAGGCAAGTAAAGAACACTACAAAGCCTTACAAAATCTAAAAATTATGTGTAACACAATACTAAGAAAAGAGGTATAAATTATGAATTTTAAGACAATACAGGAGGCTTTTAATTACTGGAACGGTAAGAGCCTTAAAGAAATTGAAACAAGAGCACAAGAAGTAAAGGGTATGATTGAAACTGATCCAGACGTGAATATCACAGCTCTTAACATTGAACTTACTGGACTTGCAGAGGCTAAGGCTAACGCTCAGGAAAAGGAAAAACAGGCAGACCCAGAGGCAAGATCTTTCAACCTAATTACTGGTGCTAATTTTAATGGCTCTGTAGCTAATAAGGTTACAGGTGATGTATATGCTATGCCTGAATATAGATCAGCCTTTTATAAAAATCTCATGGGTAAAGAACTTACTGGAGTTGAAAAGGCAGCATTTGAAAAGGCTAGAGAGATTGAGACCAGATCAGATACTTATACTACTAGCGGTAACAGCCCTGTAGTTATTCCAACTCAGACACTTAACGAGATTATTAGCAAGGCTAGAACTGAGGGCGGTTTACTTGCTAAGTGTAGAGCCTTTAATATGCCTAGCAAGGTATCTATTGTAGTAGCTACTCCTAGTGCTAATGCTGTATGGAACACAGAGGGGAACGCTGTAGACGCTGAAAAGGGTAATTTTGCAGAGGTTACTTTTGATGGCAACGAAATTATTAAAGTATTTTCAATCTCAGCGAAAGTAAAGGCTATGGGTATTGATGGACTGGAAAGCTATCTAGCAGATGAACTTACTAAGTGTGTGCTTGGTACTCTTGAATATGCCATTGTACATGGTACAGGATCAGGGCAAGGTACAGGACTTGAAACAGGTATCACATGGGATACAAGCAACACAGTAACAGTAGCTAAGACTGGCGAACTTGCTTATAAAGATATTGTAAGTGCTATGGCTAAGCTTAAGAGAGGCTACTCTAATGGTGCTATCTTTGCAATGAACACAACAACTCTTTACAACTCTGTATATGGACTTACAGACGCTAATAAGAGACCGCTATTTATTGCAGATACTCAGGGTGATACTGTGGGTAAAATTCTCTCTAAAGAACTTGTTATTGATGATAATATCCCTGATAACGATATTTATTATGGTAACTTTAACTACTTTGGTTACAATATGCCAGCTGGTGTAGCTGTAGAAAGTTCTACACAGTCAAGCTTTAAGAGCGGTCGTGTAGATGTACGAGGTTTGTCTATTGCAGACTGTAAACCGCTTGTAACTGAGGCATTTGTAAAGATTACTAAGGCTACAGCATAAGAGAGGCGGTAGAGTATGACAGTATCAGAGGCTAGGGAGTGGCTGAGAATTGATAACGAGGATAACGACCAAATTATTGAGGATCTAATTGCTGGAGCTGAGGAGTATATCACTCTTACCACTGGACTTTTAAGAAGTGATCAGGAAATGAGCCAGCTCGCTCAGACAGCTACCAAGTTCTTACTTAGTCTGTGGTATGATCCTACACAGGTAGACGCTGATAAGCTTAAAAGAACTATAGATAGCCTGTTAAAAACTCTTACTACTCTCAATACAACAAACTAATAAAAGTATGCTCTGGGCTCTCATATCAGGGCTCAGAGCTTATTTATTTTAAAGGCGGTGAGTGTTATTAAAGAATATGCCAAAAGTTTTTATACAAGCAAGGCATGGAGAGACACACAGAGAGCCTATATGCTTAGTAAAAACTATATTTGTGAGAGGTGCGGTAAACCAGCGGTAATAGTTCACCACAAGATCTACATCTCACCCAAAAATATAAATGATCCAAACATAACACTAAATTTTGAGAATTTAGAGGCATTGTGTCGAGACTGTCACAATAAAGAGCATTTTATCAATACTCAGGTAACAGCTGATGGCTTAGCCTTTGATAGCTCAGGTAATTTAGTAAAACTATAACAATTAATTGTTGTAGCTGTGCACTATAGGTACTTGCAGAAGTGTTATATGCAAACCGAACTAAAAAAGATTGTGCGTGACTGGTGCACAGTCTTGCGGTATTTTACGTTCAACCGTTTCGATCAGCTCATAGGAATGCATACAAGCCAACGAGTACAAAGTACAAGTATTAAAAGGCAACCTGTACAGGGCACGGACGCTATAAAGCAAAACCAGATATTTATCTGTCCCCTAAAACCGGTAAACTGGCAGAGCTTGAGTATTTATAGTGTACAGCTATGACAATTAAATCCCCCCAAGTTATAAAGAACAGTGAGCAGAAAGTAATCGAATGCCCAACATTACAAAACCTCTCTTAGGTAGATATAGGGGTGGGGTAAACATAAAAGGGAGTTGATACTATGGCAATAGATAAAGATAAGATTATTAAGGCTGAAATCAGGAAACTTAACAAGCTTTCTAATGAAGTAGCAACAGATAAACAGACAGTAGCTAAAAACCTTGTACAGGAACTGGCTTTTATGGCTGGTACACTGGCTGAACTCAAGGAACATATAAACACTCAGGGAGCTATTGAATGGTTTAAAAATGGATCTCAAGAGATGTGGAGAGAATCACCAGCACTCAAGAGTTACAGTACTCTAGTACAGAGGTACAGCTTGCTCTATAAACAGCTTGTAGACCTGTTACCAAAGGATAACAAGCCAGATGAGAGCGAACTCTTAGACTTTTTAGTTCAGGAGTTCTAAGGCTTATGGATTATGTAACAGAGTATTATAAAGAGATTTCAGAGAAGAAAATAGTTACAAACAAGCGAGTAGCTAAAGTTTATAGCAAGCTGGCAAACGATATACAAAATCCTAGTGAGTATATATTTGATGAGGCTAGAGGTGAGCGACCTATACAGTTTATCGAGCGTTTTTGCAAGCACTCTAAAGGTGAGTGGGCTGGTAAACCATTAAAACTTGAACTATTCCAAAAGGCTTATATACAGTCTCTCTTTGGCTTTGTTCATAGAGATACTAAACTCAGAAAATATAAAGAGAGTTTGCTCTTGATGGCAAGAAAAAATGGTAAGAGTACTCTATTAGCTGGAATAGCTCTTTATATGCTCATAGGTGATAAAGAGGCTGGTGCTGAGGTTTACAGCGTTGCAACTAAAAAGGATCAAGCTCGACTGATCTTCGACGAGGTATGCAACATGGTAAAACAGAGTCCAGAGCTCAGACGATTTATAAAGAAACGCAAGAGCGACCTGTACAGTGCTCTCACTATGAGTAAGTTTATGCCATTAGGAAAAAACAGTGATACGCTCGATGGCTTGAACAGTCATCTAGTTATTATTGATGAGTTACACGCTGTAAAAGACCGTAATTTATATGATGTAATGAAACAGTCACAGAGTGCAAGGAGACAACCTTTACTTATTACTATCACTACTGCTGGTACTGTGAGAGCCAATATATACGATGACTTGTATGATTATGCTACAAAGGTAGTAGATGGAGTTATAACAGACGAGACTTTTTTACCTGTATTGTATGAGCTAGACAGTAAAGAAGAGTGGCAAGATCCTACTAAGTGGGTAAAGGCTAATCCAGCTCTGGGATCTGTAAAAAAAGTATCAGATCTCATAGATAAAGTAAATCGAGCTCGGCAGAGTCCTAAAGATTTATCATCCATACTTTGTAAAGATTTCAATATTCGACAAACTTTGACGAGTGCATGGCTCAGCTTTGAGGATATAGACAACCCTAAGACATTTGATATAGAAAAGTTTAGAGGTGCTTATGCGGTCGGAGGAGTAGATCTCAGCATAACGACAGATCTCACTTGTGCCTCATTGCTTATGATAGATCCAGAAACTAAAGAGAGATGTATAAGCCAGATGTACTGGCTGCCTAGAGATAACTTTTATAAGCGAGTGCATGAGGAAAAAATACCATATGATAAGTGGCTGGAGGCTGGACTTGTAAGACTCTGTGATGGTAATACCATAAATTACAGTGATGTAACTCAATGGTTTCTCGAGTGCGTGAATGAAAAGCAAATAACTCCAGCATGGATTTATTACGATAGCTACAGTGCTCGATATTTTGTAGACGAGATGGAGAGTTATGGCTTTAATATGGTTAGATGTATTCAAGGGGTGCGTACGCTCTCGCTACCCATGCAGACGATGGGAGCAGATCTACAGGCTAAGCGAGTGAATTACAATAATAACCCTGTTTTAAAGTGGTGCTTGACTAATACAGGTGTACAGACAGACCGCAACGGTAATATAGTACCTGTAAAAAATCAGAGCCCTAAACAGCGTATAGATGGCACTGCTGCTCTTTTGGATTGCTATGTAGGGTTATCAGAGCATTACACAGAGTTTTTAAATGCTTTATAGGAGGTAAAAATCATGCAGAAACTAAAAGACAAGAAAATAGTCATATACAAAAAAGGAACATTCAAGGACGAGGACGGATTTCAAACAACTGGATACATGCCAATACACCCACAGCCTAGCTTATGGGCTTACTTTAAACAGCTTAGTGCTGAACTCACATACATGAACAACAGCACACAGAATAAAGAAGAATGTCTATTCCGTATCAATTGGTTAGATTATGTAAGAAATGCTTACCCGTCCGATCTGGCAATAGGATATAGAGGACTTGTATATAGAGTCGTCCGTGTCGATCCGTATGAAGACTACAAGAGGGATCTAGTGCTATATGCAAAAAATAACCATGATAAACTAAGCAACGTAATACCTTATGATCCAGATAAACTAGCAGAAACCAACTAAAAATAACTGTAAAGGGTGAGTGTAACAGCTTACTCTTTTTTTATTTTCAAAAAAAGCAGCACGATAGAGGGCTAATACAGCCACAAAAATTGATTTTATGTATAAATCTATGTCTGATGGCTAAAGTCTCTCAGAATGGCTAAAAATAGGCTTGTAGAGGGTGCACAGAAAATATCTAATAATTTGTAAGTTTTTCTATATGGGTATTGACTTAGTAAACATGAAACTATATAATAATATCAGTCAGTAAGCTAGTAACTATATCAGGAGGTAACGCTATGACAAACAAGCAAATTGAAACATTGATCAAGAAATTAGAAAGTTGCAAAACAACAAAATCAGCTAAAACAATTCTAAACAAAAAAGGAATTGAAACAGAAGAAGGATTTGGAAAATCATACTCATTTGATATAAACGGCGAGCATTACAACGTAGTTAAACATAAATATGATGAAACATGTCATGTAAACCATTTTGAAAAAAGATCACTAAATTGTGATGGAACAAGAGTTGTACCAATGTGTTTTGGAAAAATGGTTAGAATCTGAAAAAAGGAAAGGAAAAAACAATATGAACGACTACAAAATGACAGCAGACGCTTATAGGCAAGCGAAAAAACGAGACCCAAGACTAGACTTAGGCAGCGAGATTAAAACACTTGATTTTTTAGCAGCGTGCACGAAAGAAGATATTTACAACTTATTTAATAGTGCTGCATTTAACTATATTTGTCTGGGTTACGTCAAAATGGCAATAAATGACTTTAAAGAACTTGATGATGAAATGAAAGATAGAATAATCAATCATGTACGGTACAAGTTTGATACTGTAACAGCAAACCAAGCAGAAAAGTACAATAATAAATACTAAAAGGAGGAGGCTAAACAATGAACTATAGAATAACTGTAACAAACCAAAAGGGAGGAACTGGCAAGACTACTACAGCTCTTAATCTGGGTGCTGGACTGGCTCAGAGAGGATACAATGTACTATTAATAGATTTAGATCCACAAGGCAGCCTTACCCTGAGTGCTGGTATTGATCCACTAGAACTAAAATATACAGTTTATGAGCTATTAAAGGGTGAGTGTAAGGCTCAGGATACATTACAGAGTCCTAAAACAGGCAATTATAAGATAATCCCAGCAGATATAAGGTTATCTGTAGCAGAGTTGGAGCTTGCTGGTGTAGCTGGTAGAGAGCAATTACTTTCAGAGGCTTTATATCCTATAGCTAGTGACTATGATTTTATATTTATTGACACCAGCCCAAGCTTAGGAGTGCTTACTCTAAATGCTTTAGCTTTTGCAGACGAGGTAATTATACCTTTACAGGCTGAGCCACTTGCTCTAGCTGGTATGGCAAGCTTATTACAAACCGTAAATACAGTAGAAAAGCGTTTAAATCCTAATATAGAGATCACTGGTATAGTAATTACCAGATACAGTAGCAGAAAAAAACTAAACAGCTATATTATCGATAAACTTAGTGATAGGTTTACTGATAAACTCTATGATACAAAGATTAGAGATAATATTTCACTTGCTGAGGCTACTCAGTCTGGAACTGATATATTTACTTATGATAAAAAGAGCAACGGTGCTCAGGATTATACCAGCTTAATAGATGAATTTTTACACAGGAGGGCTTTATAATGGCTGAAAAGAATTTTACAGATGGTGCTATTGATAGATTGATGGACAGCACAAAGGATACCAATTTTAAAACTACTGGTAGACCTAGAATACACACAGATATTAAAGAGAAAAGTAGCGAGGATGGTTTATATCAGGAATATACACGAGCTACATTTATTGTTAGAAAAGATTTGTTAAAAAAGCTTAAAGGTTATGCTTTTTTAGAGGATCAACCACTAAAAGAGGTAGTAAATACTATGCTAGATGAGTGGCTTGCTGATAAGCGAGATGTAAGAGAAGAATTAGAGGGAGGCGGTAAAGTTGATAGAACTTAATGGATCGAGAGCATACGATGTAACCGAGGTAGTACAGATCTTAGGACTTACAAGAAATACAGTAAGAAATTATTTAAACTCAGGCAAGATAAAAGGCTCTAAGCTTGGCAACAAGTGGGTAATTCCTGAGGACAGCCTCACACAATTCTTTACAGCATTTAAAGAAAAAGAGGAGGCTAAGGCTGATGGTAAAAGATAGCTGGGATAGTGTTATTCAGTACACTAGAGATCATATAGAGAGAGATAACTTAGACTGGGTGCCAGTACAGGAGTTTAGAAACAGCACTAAAACAGCCTTGCTAAGTAACATTATAGGTCAATATATTTCTGATCTGGAGCACAAAGAGGAGGAGACTGGAGAACCAGCCCCACCAGATCTAAAAGCTTTTACTGAGAACTTTGGCAAGTATTACAACATAGCTATATCTCAGATACAAAAGGACTTAGGCATAATAGAGAAAGATGCAGCTATACACTTACCAGCTGTAAGACCTAAAGAGCATATACTCACTCAGGATAAGATAAGTAATAAAGGCTTTAGCGGTATCTTTGCTAATAAAATACAATACGCTTTGGCTATGGAGAAAAAAGGGAGCTCTATACAGGTTAATACTTATGTAACTGTAAATTATGATGGATTGGATCGTGCTAAGGTACAAGGTGTAAAGTGGCTAACTCTTTATGATAGAGAAGTTTTAGACGCTGTACATACGCTTTTCAAGGCTGGTAACACATTTATTACTATAGATCAGATCAATAGAGTAATGAATGGTAAGAGTGACGAGACTAGAGCCACAGCTAAACAGGCTAAGAGAATAGATAACTCACTTACTAAGCTTATGTATACTCAGATCACTATAGACGCTACAGAGGAGGCTAGGGCTTTTGGCTGGGCTACTGAGTATGGCTATGATAACCCAGTAATTATAGGTAGACGAGGCTGGGCTACTGTAAATGGTAACAAGGTAAAAGGTGTATTTATTTATGACTTAGGACTCTTAAGCTATGCAGAGATAAAAAACCAGATAGCAAGAGTGCCACTAGAGGTAAAAGATACACCTATAAATAAAAATGAAAATGCCACAGTACTACAAGGCTATTTACTTAGAAGAATAAGCCAGATAAAGAGCGGTGTGGGTAACAGAATATCACTAGATAGCCTTTTAACCGAGCTTGATATTATAGATTTATCTAAGAGCAAGCTCACTAGTACAGACGCTAATAAAAGAAAAACTACAATAGATCAGATCAAAACTATCCTAGATTACTGGAGCAAGCCAGACATAGCTTTTATAAAAGGATACAAGATACTAGGTAAGAGACCTGTTACAGGATTTGAGATCATTTACTAAGTAAAGTGTCTACTTATTGGGGGGTAAGTAGTACCCCGTAAAAACCTATGATTTTACCCCGTAAAAACCTATGATTTTACCCCGTAAAAACCTATGATTTTGAAAGCTCTAAAAAATGCCAAAAAACCCAATAAAATAGGCACTTTTGAGACTTTTAGAAAATTTGTATAAGCTTTATAAGCTTTATAGTGGCAGTGCTGGCTTGTTTGACACAGCCAGCCCCTTTAATGCAAATAATAATTAAAAAATGGAGGTTGATTTATGTTAGATGATACAAAACAGATAGAGGATCTAAAAACTCACTTACTTGATTTTGCTAACAGCAATTTAGAAAAAGAT